>MDSY01060001.1_pt1 | contig 11249 bp, 7 predicted proteins | sample 811131 | NCBI WGS metagenome assembly MDSY01 (sample SAMN05326643, study PRJNA326480) | marine metagenome | isolation source: seawater | place: Atlantic Ocean: South West | collected 2010
GCATTGACGTGGCCCGTCTCTTTGAACATGCCGTCCAACACATCCTTCATGCGCTCCCAAATGGCAAAACCATAGGGCTTGATCACCATGCATCCTTTCACATCACTGTGTTGTGCGAGATCGGCTTGTACAACGAGTTCGTTGTACCACCGGCTGTAGTCTGCTTCTCGAGAGGTCAATTTGGATGCCATGGAGCTGTTCGAATTGTTTGGTATGGTTTGTGCACATCAAGAGGACATGACACCGTTCGTACCGCGAAAATACCGAATTTTCTTACCTTACAACGGATTAACACCCTCTTCATCATGGCCAACCGCTCACTCTTGACTTTGGACCTGCGAAATACTTGGTTTATTTACCTCTTTAGCGCGTGTGTTGCACTCCTGTTTTCGGGGTGTGCTTCTATACCCAATATGGGCGCTTTGGAAAATGATGAGCTTTATTTGAGCCGTGGAGAGGAGTTTGTAACCGATGCACAATACCTCGCATTCGCCTTGGAAGAAGCCGGTTATGAAGAAGAGTCTGGAAGTGATTATTATGACCCAACTCGTTCATCTCAAGCGAATGGCATGATTCCGGGATATCGACCGAGTTTCATGAACAACCAAAATGCCATGCAATGGGGCATGGGGCTTTCTTCGGGATTCAGCCCTTTTGGTTTTGGAATGTCCAATGGATACGACCCATACATGAACAGTGGCTTTGGCTACAACCCCAATGGCGGCATGGGATATGGCAATTCGGGCTTTGGCTACAATCCATACGGAGGATACGGAGGTTACGGGGGGTATAACCCATACGCGTACGGAGGATACAATTCATATGGAGGGTACAACGGGTTTAACCCTTACGGTGGCGGATACAATCCCTATAACTACGGCAATTGGACCGGGAACGACAGCGACCAAGGAGGCAGCACCGTGACCGGATTTACGCGCACTCCCATCATGAGCAATACAGCCGGCGGAAGTAACTATAATGCGGGATTGCTAAACCGTCCTAAAGACGAGGTGGTTTCTAGCAATGCCAGCTGGTCCCCTTCGAATGCGGCCTCAGCCTCCGAAAAGACGCCCGCCGCGACCAGCTCAGAAAATACACGTGGAGAGAATCGCTGGATGCAATCACCTAGTACTCCACTGAATTCCCCATCGGACGTGACGCCTAGCGGACGAACTGCCCCTGAAAAAAGCAGAACACGGAATCGAACGCGTGCCACTCGAACCAGTTCATGGGGTTCAACAGAACCCACAACCACTCCGGCCCCAAGGAACAATTCCAACTCATTTGCTCGCCCAAGCAACAATAGCAGCAGCGGATCGAGCCGCCCTGCAGGAACGAGCCGTGCTAAACGAGGTGGTGGCCACTGATTATTCAGCCAGATGAAGCAAGTAAGACGTTATTTGATGGCCATGGGCTTGGTGTTTTTCGCATCCTATATGTGGGGTCAAAATGAAGACGATGTCTTCCGTTATAGTTACCAAGAATCACTGGGTTCTGCGAGAACCATGGGAATGGGAGGAGCCTTTGGAGCGCTCGGTGCTGATCTCTCCTGCCTCACGGGTAACCCAGCAGGATTGGGGATGTACCGCCGTGGGGATGTCGGCATGACCACCGGTTTTGCCTCACAAAAGACCAAAATTAGCATCGCGGGTCAATTTGGAAATGCCAGTAAAATAAGCGGTTCAACGACCAACATAGGCATCGCATTGAGCTATCCATCCGTCAATCCCGACTGGCCTGTATCCACACTAGCCGTCACCCACACACGTCGCGCCAATTATAACCAGAGCATTGAAATAGAAGACATTCCCTTCGAAAACAGTCTTGTCTCAACTTTTCTTGGACAGGCACAAGGATATTCCCCTAGTGACCTCAATGCCACGTTTCCTTTTACATCAGGCCTCGCTTGGGACACCTATTTGCTCGACCCGAATCCCAATGGCAACCCCACTTCTTACATTTCGGCCATCCCTCAAGGTGGCGCTCGAACAAGCAAAAACATTGACCGAACGGGTCAACTGTCAGAAACGAACATTGGCTTTGGATCGGGCCTGTCCGAAGTTGTTTATATTGGCATCACTCTCGGTATCGTCAATGTAGATTTCAGTGAAGAAACGCGACACCGAGAAGTGCCCATGGTGGACTCTTTGGAGCTCACCGAATGGACCTTCCGTGAAAACTTAGAAATCGAAGGAAGCGGCATCAATGTGAAGGTGGGCTTGATCGCCGTTCCATCACCTTGGCTTCGAATAGGAGCCGCCTATCATAGCCGTTCGCGACTGAGCCTGACAGACAAGTATTCAACGGGCATCACGAGCACATTCGACGATGGCGGACAATACGAGGTACTGTCCCCGTTTAACCAATTCGAATATGTCATCGTGACGCCATCGCGTTTCTTGGCCTCCGCTGCCTTCTTGTTGGGCAAAGGCGGCATCATCAGTGCTGACTACGAAGTCGTCAATTATGCCACGGGTGAGTTAAGAAAAAGCGCTTTCTCTCCCGACGGTGCCTACGAGTTCAATGACGAAAATGAAGCTCTACAAATATTCTATGGTACTTCTAGGATGGCACGTTTTGGAGCTGAATTTCGTATTCAAAAAGTATTTCGACTGCGCTTTGGAGCGGGCATGGAAACATCGCCCTACACCAGTACTGCCCAAGTCGAAGCCAATGCCAAACGCTACCAAGCCAGTTTCGGATGGGGAGTCCGCTCGGAGAAATGGTACGGTGCAATGACATACCGTCGCAGCTGGACCGAACAAGATCTGTACTTGTTCTCCCCTGACCTCGTCGACGCCGCCAAAGTCGGCAACACCCATGGTATGGTGGTGGCAGCTCTTGGATTCCGGATGTAAACACTCCTCGGCGTTCATCCACATTGCACTCCTCTCATTTCGCGTGACTTCAAGCCATCAAAAAACCCTGCTTACTAGAAGTAAACAGGGTTTTTAATTCTATTAAAGGAACGAGGCCTTATTGTTTTTTCGCTTTTGCGATCGCCTTTGTAATCTGAGTGTCGATACGAACCTGCTCCTCTTCGGCCAGCTCTTTGTCAACCAGGATTCGTCCACTGTGCTCATCAACGATAATGCGCTTGCGCTGTGCGATGTCAATCTGACGTTGTGGTGGAATCTTGATATAAGAACCTGCAGACGCTTGACGTTCGATTGGAACCACTGCCAATCCGTTTTTCGCAGAATTGCGAATACGCTGGTAGCTCGCCAACAAGCGGGCTTCAATGCTCGAAGACATCTTTTCGCTTAAGGCAGTCAAGACACTTTCTTCAGCTTGGGTCTCAGAAATGATCTCGGCCAACTCGGAACGCTTGCCTACGAGATCTGCATCTCGCATTTCAACCTTTTCCTTGCTGGACACGACCAACTCACTTTTTTGATCCACTTGTGCCAAGCACTCACGGATTTTCTTTTCGCACAATTCAATCTCCAACGTTTGGTATTCGATTTCTTTATTCAAAGAATCAAATTCCCGGTTGTTACGGACATTGTTTTGTTGCTCTGTGTATTTGGTGATCAAGCCGTTGCTCTCCTCGATCTGATTCTTGTAAGCAGCGATGCGCTGGTTTACCAAATCAACTTCCTCTTCGAGGCGTTCCAATCGGGTGCGCAATCCGGCAATCTCGTCTTCTAGGTCTTCGACTTCCAATGGCAATTCACCACGAACCACACGAATGCGGTCGATGCGTGAATCAATCAGTTGCAAGTCATAAAGTGCCCGGAGCTTGTCTTCAGCGGTAGAAACAGTGGTCTTCTTAGCCATGGTATGGGTCAGCGATAGTGAATAGGATTCGGATTGGCCTCTGCCAAATGGACTGCAAAATTAGTGAATTTATTGTTTAAGCGACTCACAATCAAGTGCGTTGTTTGCCATTCACTTTCGTAGTGCCCTACATCAGCAATAACAAGGCGGTCTTCAGCCCCAAAAAACTCATGGTATTTGAAGTCGGATGTGACAAAAACATCGGCTCCACAACGAATGGCATCAGACAGCAAAAAGCTCCCAGCCCCCCCGCAAACAGCGACTTTAAGGATAGGCTTCCCCAGTAAATCAGTGTGCCTTACGGCACCGCAACCTAAGTTTTTTTTGAGCTGATCTAGGAAAACACCTTCTGGCATGGGGGCGGCCAACTCTCCGACCATTCCACTTCCAACATGTCCACTTGTGTTGGTCAAAGTCCAAATACTGTGCGCAACCTCCTCATATGGATGAGCCTCTTTCAGTGCAACCAGCACTTCTGACAACTTCCACGTTTCAACGACAACCTCCACCCTTACTTCACCGACTTCACTTCGCACTCCCTCCTCTCCACTATACGGTTTAGAACCTGGAAGTGGCCGAAACGTGCCTTGACCTTGAATAGCCCAGCCGCACTCATCGTATTGACCGATTTTGCCCGCACCTGCCTCAAACATCGCATCCTGCACGCCTCCTGCATGCTCTTGAGGCACGTAGACAACCACTTGATTCAATACCGCTGGTTTTGGCCTTAAAATGCTCAGTGAGTCAGGCATGCAACCGACCGCAGTCGCTAGTTTTTGATTCACACCATCGGCCATGTTGTCCAAATTGGTATGAATGGCATACAAGGCAATCCCATGTCGAATCGCCGCCATGACAGTGCGCTCTACATGATTCGATCCTGTCAAGCGCTTCAACCCTTGAAATACGATGGGATGGTGTGAGACAATCATGCCCGCACCGCGGCGAACGGCCTCCTCAACAACGGCTTCCGTACAGTCCAATGAAACCAAGACACTCTGGATTGCGGCTGTACGGTCACCCACCAACAAACCAGAATTGTCATAGGACTCCTGAAGCACCGGTGGGGCCCATTGTTCGAGCACATCCATTACAGCCTGAACACGTATCGTTTGAGCAACTTGCATGCCTCAAAGGTAATTGCGCACACGAATAACCCGTAATTTCAGCACATGATTCGCAATGCTCTCCTTTGGCCATGGAGTGTCCTATATGGGCTTGCGCTGCGCTTGCGTCATCTTTTGTACGACGTGGGCGTACTCCATTCTTCACCAGGGGCTCTGCCCACTGTAGTTCTAGGCAATCTTACCGTAGGTGGTACCGGCAAAACACCCTTAACAGAACTGCTCGTTCGGGAAATGGAACAGCTCATTGGCCCAGGCTCAGTTGGCATATTGAGCCGCGGCTATGGACGTAAATCCAAAGGGTTTCACTGGGTCGATGCGCTAGACCATGCCATTGATGTTGGAGATGAGCCGCTCATGTTGAGGCGAAAGATGCCCCACGTTGCTGTTGCTGTGTGCGAAGACCGGCTGAAAGGTCTCCTGCAGATGCACCAAGAAAACCCGGACTTAAAATGGGTGATTTGCGACGATGCGTTGCAACACCGGTCTTTGGTACCCACGGTATCCATGCTGGTTCTAGACGCCACACAGCCCGTGGTAAAAGATCAACTGCTGCCACTAGGGCGGCTGCGGGATTTGCCCTCTCGGATGGGCCATTTCGATGCGGCCGTGGTGACGCGCTTGGAGCACCACACCGAGGGCGCTCTAGAAACTGCATTACAAGAAGCAGGCTGGCCAATACATCGCGTTCACTTTGGAACCTTTATGCATCCCATGCCACTCCTCTCCTTTCCACAAGGAACACCCGCTAAAAATGGCGCAAGCGACGCATCCCCATCACAGCGAGAGCGCATTCTGGCCGTTGCCGGTATCGCCAGACCATTGCGCTTTATGGATCGCCTAAGTGAGCGGTTTCAGGTTGTCAGACGTGATGTATTTACCGATCATGGAACATTTTCCGAAAAGGACATCAAGCGCTGGCGCGTGATTATGGACTCTGATCGATTGCAGGCACTTGTGACCACGGAAAAAGACGCCACCCGTTTAGAAGGAATGGACCTTGAGGGCCTGGACATCCGTTACGAGCCAATTCAAGCTCGATTGATTCCTCAAACTCCGCTTCAAGATTGGTTGAAAAGTCAAATAAAGAAGCACGACAACGCGTCTTCTCATTAGCACTCCCGGAGATTTTCAGAAGAGAGCGGAAAATTCAAGATATTTACACCATGAAGGAACGTGACTTATTTCGACAGACTGCACATTGGATGGGTACCGTTACGGTCTTCTTCATTCTCTTACTCACAGGGGGATGCCAATCACAAGGGAACGGCAATACCATTGATGGAACGTTGCTAGGTCCCAATGGTCGGAACGTAGAGGTGGAATTGAAAAAGTGGATGACTGGAAAGGATGGGAAAAGCGGTCAATTCATTGCCATCGACGCCACCTATTCTGATGCGGAAGGTAGATTTAATCTTCAGCCCCAGCGGCCATTGCCTATGGACTTTTACCAAATCATGGTCAGCAAGACCAAGGCTTTGGTCGTAATCATGGATAGCACCAAGAACTTGGAAATTGAAGCAACAGTTCCCGATGCAGGGTACATTCTTAACGCTCAAATTAAGGGGTTTGATGCCGCACAAGAAGCAACCGAGTATTACGCCAAAGCCATGCCACTTCAAGATCGGAAGAGCATGATGCGTGTCGGAATGCAACAGGCGAAAAACGCTCAAAGACGGCAAGCGCTTTCTGTCCAAAGCGTTGAAGTTCAGGCTGAAATAACGGCATGGGCGAAGAGTTTCCTGAACGATCACGAAGGATCTCTTGCGTGTTTAGGGCCTCTCGAGCATCTCGACATCCGACCCAACATGGTTGTTTTCAAGGAAGTCTTGAAGTCTACGAAGTCTGCTCTGGGCGGTGGTGCATACCACCAGGTTTTGAGCAGTGTGATTCAAGGCGAAGAAGCGAAGATGCAAGCCGCTACGAAAGCGCGAACAATTCCAAAAGGAAACGGAGCGAACAAACCGAGAGCCAAAAAGAATTCTCGGTATACCGTTGGCGATCAAGCTCCGGACATTGTGATGAATGACCCCACTGGAAAACAGCGAAAATTGAGCGATCTCAGAGGGAAAGTGGTACTCGTCGATTTTTGGGCTTCTTGGTGCGGACCGTGTCGCAGGGAGAACCCTTCCGTTGTTCGTGCTTACCAGCAGTACAACTCGAAGGGATTTGAGATTTTCTCCGTCTCATTGGACAAGGACCTTGAGCGATGGAAAGGCGCTATCGCACAAGACCAACTGGAATGGCCGAATCACGTCTGTGACCTCAAGGGATGGAGCAATGAGGCAGCAAGAGCTTATGGCGTCAGCAGCATCCCCCATGCCGTTTTAATCGACCAAGAGGGCACCATCGTCGCCACACATCTTCGCGGCGGCGCATTGGTCGCTAAGTTGCAAGAACTGCTTCCATAACGACATCGTTTGCAACACATCTACCTCGCTTCTGATTTGCATTTAGGGGCTCCCAACCGGGCAGAAAGCCTGGTGCGAGAGCGAAAATTCGTGCAATGGCTAGAACACGCTGCGCAAGGAACAGGCCATGCTCAAAATGGAGTCGCTACTGAAATCCATTTGGTCGGTGACCTCTTTGATTTTTGGTTCGATTATCGGCATGCTGTGCCCAAAGGAGCCGTTCGTCTCTTAGGAGCCATAGCTCATATTGCAGATAGCGGGATCCCCGTGCATTTCCACGTTGGCAATCACGACCTCTGGACGTTTGGATATTTTGAAGATGAGCTAGGTGTTTCCGTTCACCGGGAACCGATTGTTCGAGAATACGATGGATTGCGTTGCATGATTGGCCATGGAGATGGCCTCGGCCCTGGGGACGCCTCTTACAAACGCCTCAAGAAAGTCTTCACCAATAAAGTACTGCAAGGCGCCTACCGTCTTGTACACCCTGATTTAGGCATTCCTTTAGCCTCATACTTCTCACGCAATAGCAGAGCGTCGCAAGGGCCTCAGGAAGACACTTACACCGGTCCCGAAGGTGAATGGCTTTGGCACTATTGCAAAGAAGTCTTAAAGACACAAGACATCGATTGTTTTCTTTTTGGACATAGGCACCTCCCTCTTGATTTGACGGTCCGCCATCCGCGGCCTGGCAAAAAGGATGCGCGCTACATCAACTTAGGAGATTGGCTCCATCACTTTACCTCAGCGCGGATAGAAGGCGGCAATGCCTTCCTCGATCGCCACGAGTGAGTCCAACCCTTCCCTAAACAAAAAGCCCCCACCAGAGATTACTGGTGGGGGCTTTTGAATTATGATAGAATCCTGTTAGCGGCGAATCAACAACTTCGAAGTTTGTTGGAATTGACCGTTGGCCATACGTACGATATACGTACCGTTGCCCAAGCCTGAGACGTCCAATGTGATTGGATTGCCCATGTAGGCTCGAATGGATTGATCCACAGACAGTCGTCCTGTGAGGTCAAACACCTGCATCTGGAAGTCGCCGCGCATCCCTTCTGACTGCACCGTCACCGTTGAACCGGTAACCGGATTTGGATAGACCTGAAGAACTTGCGCCTCCGCTACGGCTTCTTCCGAAGGATCACCCGTTCCGAGGAACAAATCAGATCGGAAAATACCACGACCGTGAGTCGCTGCATAGATTGCGCCTTGATTTGAAGGATTGATCCAAGGAGCCACTCCACGCCACTGTTGCTTGAGATCAAACACGGGCGCTGTAATCTGACTTGATGTCGACGCCATGTTTTGATTCGAGATAATCCAGTCATCACCGCCGTTATCCGTTGCAAACACACCGTACTCCGTACCCACGAGAATCGTTTCTCCTGAAGGATCCATGGCATCGATGATAACATCATAGCATGGCATGCTTCCCAAATTCGCAACATTCCAGATGTTGGACCATGATGGAGAATCATCCAATGCATTGAACGTTTCTTGTACTTTTCCAGAATTCATCGCACCATAACCGCCTACAGAAATGACCACGTGATTCGGATTATTCGGGTCAACAGACACGCCTGTTATGGCAGCTCCAACAGACCGAATCTGCTTGCCCATATTGGCAGGAACATCTTCTTGACTATAGATTGACTCCATGCCATCAAATCGGTACAGCTTACCATTCCAACCGCTTACAAACATGTGATTGCCCGCCTCAGGCTCAACATTCACTGCAAACTCAACAGCCTTCGTTCCCGTCCCCGCTGGTGCATCATCCAAACGAATCCAAGATGGCGTCGTATTGAAGTTCAATCCATCGCGGGTCATCCAAATACCGTTACCTCCGTTAAAACCGGCGATTGTAATTGTAGTGTATGGATCAATGACTTGCAAACGTCCCGGGATGTTGGTCATCGTATCCCCTGGATGGAAGTACATCGTATCACAAAGCGTCGTTACGTCAAATACGTCAACAGACATATACGTTGTGTCGTATCCAACCGTATTGTAAATCCATTCTTCCCACGCTTCGACGTAAACCGAATCAACAATAGGAGTGATGTCAGCAATAACGTCTTCTTGACCAACCAACAGGCTATCCGTTACACACTCCAACTGAGCAAAGGCCTCTTGCGGGTCCAGCCAAAAATAGTCAGGGTCCTCTTCCAAGGCGTAATCTAACATGCGGTCCGGACGAATCAATTCATCATAGAATGGCAACTCCACCCCTTCCGGCAACGTGTAATCAAAATCGAGGTTTTGGTTTGCCGTTGAAAGCGTGAACGTACTATCCGTAACAGTCTCACCATATGGATTGACCAAGATGACTGCGCTTTGCGCGTCCTGGTCATCCGTGTTTTCGTAGAGCCGTACAACCGAATAAAATTGTCCAATCTCTCCTTCTTCATTGATCAACTCAGCGATGTTCTCATCGTAGAAGTTTCCGTAGTTATTGACAGCCCCTGGCCCCACTGTTCCTCGGACAAGACCTCCATTTTGCGAAGCTGCATAATATGCATATTCGTAACCTTCAACTTCCGTAATCTGAGAAATGGCACAATCAAACCCGTCTCCTCCGTTGACTTCAACAGCTTCTTGATCACTCAAGAAATATCCACTGGCTGGAATAAAGAGTGAACCGTTGTCCTGGGTACCGCCCAACACTGCACTGCGTGCACTGTGATCCATACCGTAAAACTGCGTCACCGCAAAGTCCCGGTTGATATCGTTGTAGCTATCGCCGCTATCTGTGCTTTTGTATATCCCTCCGTCACCCACAATGTACATGTTGCCACTTGGCGTAAACATGATGTCATGAATGTCCGCGTGAACGTCAAAATCTGTCCCTGCAAAATCAAAGGCATATGCTGCCAATTCAGCTTGTTGATTGGGACCAGAGCGCCACAACTCGATGCCGCCGACGTAAGCCATTTCAGGATTCCCTTGTTGCACTCCCAACGCTAGGTCATAAATCCCTTGGTTTCTTGGAAGGGGCGTTGCTTCGGCGATGTCATTCGGCCACACATTGCTCCAAGTACCCTCTTGTGCTGCGTTACCTGAATAATAAAGCCCCCCAAACGAACCACCGCTTGTTGCAAATACAACAAAGGCGCTGTTGGCGTCATCAATCGAAATGGCTACACGCAAACGACCGTTTCCACTTTGTGGCAACACCGTGTCGTCATTGTTTGATCCGGAAACCGAAACGAACTCGGTGAAAGCTGCATTTGTGCTTCGGTAGACTCGGCAGTTGGTCATCCCAACAAGCATATACGATCCGTCCGAAGCAATGGCCATGTCTGAAACAGGACCACTGATATCGCCCGGACTTGCAGTCAAGACACCGTCCTCAATGAAGCCGTAACCTGCATTGCTTCCATACCACACCCGATTATCGTCATTCGGGTCAGCAACAAGAGCGTCCGTTGCTGAGAAATCTCCTCCTGCAAACTGGCCTGGATCCGTACCCTCAACCATGGAGAAGTTCTCTCCGTCGTTGGACCACCAAATACCTCGGCCACGAAATTCACTGCCTCCCTCTCCGGATCCGCCTTCATAAATGGAACCAGAACCAACGTAGAGATCGCCGTTTCCGGTGACAGCCAATGAGCCAATCACGGTGTTGTCCAAACCAAACATTTGATTCCAGTCGTTTCCGCCATTGTCGCTTTTCCATAGGCCGCCAGAAACTGATCCTGCGTAAAGAACAGTCTCTTCGCTTCCATCTTCTGGAATGACCGCGACAATCGCACGTGTTCTTCCACCGATGTTATCAGGACCCATTTCATTCCAGTAATGCTCTGTGGAACGGTCGCTTGATCCCTGCTGTGAAGCCATGCGAATGACCTCATCCCGCAATTCGTTCATGCCGGATTCATTCATTTCACCCGTCTCGATGTCGCCGCGCATCAACTTCTGGATTTCCCAA
>MDSY01028299.1_pt1 | contig 11248 bp, 8 predicted proteins | sample 811131 | NCBI WGS metagenome assembly MDSY01 (sample SAMN05326643, study PRJNA326480) | marine metagenome | isolation source: seawater | place: Atlantic Ocean: South West | collected 2010
CCAGCATCGCGACAACCGCCGCGCCCGTAAGCTCGGGGCTCGCCGCTTTCACCAAGCAGTGCTCCAGGAACAAACGGTACCCGGAAGGGGCATCAAGTACGGTAGCATTAGATTCTTTCGTCTCCTCTTCCACGCACCTTTTCACAAACTCCAGCGCCGCGCGCATCGCGAGCGGGGGCAGCGGCAGCTGGGCGCTGAGCGTGACCGAGTTCCCGAGCGTAGGGTGGCGCGTCCGCATGTACGCCAAAACAGAAGTGGCGCTTGGATACGAGATGGAGATCTTGGATTCTTGCGCGTCTCCATTCTCCGTGGCCATCTCAGTGTCTACGTTATCAGCCTTATGCTCCGCAGACTTCGCAAAGTTCCCCCTCCGCTTTCCAAACGCAAACTTATCATCGTTCTCCTCGCCGAGCGGTTTCAGCCCGAGCTTGCCCTCTTCGCGCACGTCGTTCTTCGCGTCGCCCGCCGCGACGATACACAGGTACCGTGCCGGGACGTGATCAAAGAGGAACAGCTCGCGCGCCCACTGCGCGGCGACCAGTCGTCGTGAGTTCTCGGCACCTATGTTTTGAGCTCCACCCGCACTGCTTTGCGTGTCGATAGACGACAAAAGCAAACCCTCGATTGCCATGGCGACGGCGCCGCCGCACCCCTTGTACGCCCTGGCCAAGGACCGCGCCGCGCCTTGCACTGAAGTGCGAACTGATTCGGGTTCCGACGCCAACGCACCGAATACCCTCGCTGCGATGTCCGCCGTGCCGGTAACCAGCGTTGGGGTACGCTGAGAGAGCTGTCCCAGGGCTTGGTAACAGAACCCTCTGAGCGACGCGACGCCAGCGGTTACGTTGGACGCGCCCGTCGACGCCACCGCCGTTGGCGTGGATTCGTTTCCGCCGTCGGGAGCGGTACCTTCGTCCACAGCTGTGGCGGCCGCACCGCCTCCATCAACCCCCGACCCCCCACCCACACCCCAAGTGTCAAGCAGCTTCAGCATCCCCGACAAAAGCAGCGGCGAGGCTTGTTTCAGCTGCGCGTCCGTGGCGTGCCGCAACACCCACACTGCGAGCTCCATGCCCGCCGCTTTTAAACGAGTAGTAGTGCCCTCGCCGTACAGACACGTGAAGATGCTCTGTACCGTGTACGGGAACTGGTTCGCCGCCGTGACCGAGCGGCACAATAAGTTCACGAGCTTGATCTTCATCGCGGGCGAAGCGGGAGTGGCTCGGGAGATTTCCGGATCGGTCTCGGCGCCGCCCAGAAACGCGCGGAACAGCTGGGCTGAAATTTTGGGATCCTCCAAGTTCACCAAAGGGCGGTTCGTGTCCCACACGCACCGTCTGCGTAGTAGGTCGTCCCCGAGTTTCTGGACTTCGTGATCCGCGTCACAAGACGCGACTAAATACAGCATAAGCAGCTCGGGGGGGGGAACCGTGGTGTCGGCACAACGCCGGAACAAATGAAGCAAGTTGAGTTTCCTGGTCGCCAAATCCCGCGTGCTGGGTACCACTAACTTCGGACCAAGCAACTTCACCACCGCGGCGGGGGATAACCCGGGCGGAGGAGGAACAGAGGTTGGGGTGGGATCATCAGCACCAGGCACGGCTGCATTTGTCCCGACAGGCGGCGTCATTACTCCCGCGACGTTGGCGATGCCGCGCATCGCGACTGCGGCGGGCGACGGCGCCGGCGTTGGAACCGGGGCGTGTCCGAACGAGTTCGGCTGGTACATCAAGTACTCCAACGCGTGCTTCAGGAACAACCCTCTGTCGGCTGGCTGGAGCAAAAACGCAAAGGCATTCACATCAAATTCAATTTCCGAGGACCCTACACCGGCAGGGTTAAGTTCCTTTTCGTCCACCGCCAGCCCGGCAATCGCGGCTCTTAGAATAATCTCGCAATGCGCGCTGGACCTTTTGGAAACGCCGTCGAGCACGCGAATAATCTGCCGCGCTTTTTCACACGCGTCCGCTCGATCAAACGCCCGCTCGACATATACCAACGCGAAATTCTTGACGATTTGGGGGGTCGTTTTGTCGATATAGAGTGTGACTAATTGCTCCAGGGGGAGTTTCATCGAGGGCTGCGCGGTGAGCCTTTTGTTGACGTGCGACAAAATCTCCATGGCTTTCTTTTGCGTTGAGGCAAACTGCGAACCCATCTGCTCCACCACCCGGGGGGTCAACACGTGCAACACGCGTTCCAACTTCGCGTCATCCGTGAACCCCAACGCGATCAGCGCCTTTTCAAGCGCGGCGAGCTCCTCCGCTTCGCTGGCGGGAGCCATGGCCACCGTGGAGAGGGGCTCCTCTCCACGCTTACGCTTCAGATCTGAAATAGTGTGCCTACCTTCGGTAACAATGACCGATCGACGCGGACCTCGGCTGAGAGATACGGACGACGACACCTGGGGGCAACCTTTGGCGGAGGCGCGGCGCGAAGAAGGTAACAGGTGTGTTGTGTGTCGTGTGTCGTGTCGTGCGAGCGCCACACTGGGAGCGTTGGGCGACCAGTCGCTTTAGATCTGATCTGATGCCCCGAAAATAGTGACGCGACGTCCAAGGAAAATAACGTCAGCCCGAAACCTCTCGTGACGAGGTTTCTCTAACCACACCTCCATGCGCGCGCTGCATTTGGCGCGACATTTCCTGGTCGACTCGGGTCTCCGCATCTCCCCCGCCGCTCGCCAATTCACCCGCGCGCCCACAAGGCTCGCCAAGCCCTTCCGCTCCACACGCTCCAAAACCTCATCAGTCGTCACGATGAGCGTTGTAAAGAAAGTCTCAGACTTGCAGTTCCCGTTCCAAACCCCCGACCCGTTCTTGTTCTGCGTGTACCACTACGACGAGTACCCGGCTGGTGATGGGAGCATGCGAGCCCCAAAACGCGGGAACGGCGCTGATTTCGACCCAAACTCTCCGTACCGGATGTACCACGGAGAAAGGGTTCCTGGATTCCCCCAGCACCCGCACCGGGGGTTCGAAACAGTCACGGCGACGATGAAGGGCATCGTGGACCACACGGATTCGATAGGCAACGCGGGGCGGTACGGCCACGGTGATGTGCAATGGATGACAGCTGGAAACGGGATCGTGCACGGCGAGATGTTCCCCCTGGTGCACGCCGACGGCGACAACCATTTACAATTGTTTCAGATTTGGCTCAACCTGCCTTCGTCCAAAAAAATGACCAAACCCGCGTTTGTGATGCACTGGGCCCCGGATGTTATGCACGCGAAAACCGACAACGGCAACGTCAACGCCGTGGTCTGGGCGGGGGAGCTGTTCGGCGCGAAAGGCCAGCCCCCGCCGCCGGATTCGTGGGCCGCCGATAGCGCGAACGACGTCGGCATTTACTTTCTCACGTGTAAACCCGGCGCGAGCTTCACCCTCCCGCCCGCCAAGAATTTATCAGACACGAACCGGACGTTGTATTTCTTCGAAGGGGAAGGCATGGAGGTTGGGGGAAGGGTGGTGAGCTCAAAAAGCGCTATAGATCTGGACGCGAGTCTAGAGTGTCCCATTGCCGTTCCTAGTTCAGCAGGAAAAGAAACGCTGTTGCTCGTCCTTCAAGGCCGCCCGATCGGTGAACCCGTGGCGCAGCACGGCCCGTTCGTGATGAACACGCGAGCTGAGATCCAACAGGCGTTTTCAGATTACCAGCAAACCAGGTTCGGGGGGTGGCCTTGGCCCGACGACGCGATGACGTTCCCGAAGGACAAAGGGCGGTTCGCGCTTGTTGATGGGGTGGAAACGCAGGGGCCGGGGGGTGTCGCGGGGCTCAAGGGGCACACCGAACTTTAAATGGAATATATATTCTTACTACATGTGCACTAGGGTAATAATGTTCAATGTGCTCTGTGAGTTACCTGTGTATACGCAAATGATGAAGCAATCTCTCCGCTCTCATCATATGGTCCAATTCATACCCTTGCTGCTTCCCTGTGATGACCCGCGCGAGGAAGGAACGCCTTCAGTGCCTCTACTCGCGCCCTGCGTACCTGAACGCCGTCCCGGCGGCAGCTTGCGGTGCGTCCTAGTGGCGAACGCGGCGGTGCCGTGGTTGCGAGGCGGGGTGTGGAACTTGTCGATTCCGCCGGTTTGGTTTGGCGCGAATGGATCTCGATTTTTTTTCGGAAACTCACCAACCTTGCCCGCGATTAAATTCCCGAACCTATCACGCGTGCTGGGCTGATAATACCCCGGCCCTATGTCGTTGGACACAGGGGGGCCACGTACGCGTCGCCAGTGGTCCAGAATACTCCCACTGGAGCTTGAGCTTCCGAAACTCAATCCTTTCCGGCTCTCTTCGCACTCACCGCCTCGGCCAAAGTTGCTTTTGATTTTCCCCTCGGGGTCCGGTAGCAACCTCGCCGTGGTGGACATGAACGCCGAGCACCGGTCAGGGTTGTGAAGCAGCTCGTTCCACATCGAGATTTTGGCGTGCTTCTGGTGCGGGGCGTCCAGGTCGTACGGGGCTGTGAGTAGAAACAGGGAAGGAAAGAGTTAGTCGGTGGCCAACGAAAACACCAAAAAAGTAAGTTGAGCGTTTCTTCTCACGATGACCTCAAAATTCGCCCGCGGCACCTCGTCGGTACATTTGCATTTAGATTGGGAGGGCGCGGGGGTTCATTGGGGGACGTACCAGGTTCCTCCAGCCTCTGCAGGTCGTGGTAGTGCACCAGGAACCCTTCCTCCGTTTTTATCGTCAAGTAGTTCGCATCCACGTTGTCCAGCGAGGAGACGACGGGGAAGAGACTCATCTTAATTGCCGCGGCACCCTGCAAACAACCAGAAAATGATGTTCCAAGCGCTTCACAATTGGCAACCTGGGTGGACACCTGGCCGCTACCTGATTCCCCTTGCGTGATGAAACCCGACGAGCACGCTTCAAGTGGACCCCGTCAAGAACTGCGGTGAAACCTCGTGTGAGTCTTCGAGCCCCGCACGCGTGCCGCGCACGCGGCTATGGGAGGCAATGTGAAAATGTGCTTGCAGACACACCAGACTTTTTGTCTTCTGCACACGCGGGCGGAGCGCCGTCGAAAAATACGTGTTTATCCATTTTTAAGGCACAAGGCACGGCGCGCAGTAGGCTGCGACGTAGGCTAGGCGTCGTCACACACGCGTGGGAGACCGCGGATGCACTTGGCGTGAGTGTTTTGTGTGTGTGATGTTGCTCGCGCGTGCCGGGTCGTCGGGGGCGACGCCGTCGACGTCGATGTGCCGCCACGGTGGCACGTCTACGGCAAGGTGCGGTTCGCTGGGTGGCGTAGGACGGCCACGAGTGACGTGTGGGCCGTTGACCAGGACCCTGAACGTCTCGTGCACCCTGCGTGGGATCCCACGTGGATACCGGCGCACGGATCGATCAGGATCCGCGGCGTGGCATGCGGTTCCAGTTTCTGTAACCAGCGCGTCCGCCACCGCGAACGCGAGGGTATCTCACCCGTGCGACGATTACGGGAGCCTACGACGACGCCATAGGCTTGTCAAAGAGCGTGCTTCGAGATTCACATCGTTGCTCTCTACAGGCAGGCACGCAGATTCGTCCACCAAGAGTTCACACGTCACGCGCGCCTCGATAAACGTGGAAACAACCACCGCCGAGGCGGCTGCCACGAAAGCAAAGGCAGATGTGGCTTCTGGTAAGTTCACATCGCTCAAGTCGCGAGAGCTGAACGAAGCGCTGCAGTACCTCGGGTCCGGGCCGAACTGGAAGCTAGTGTTCGACGTGTTCGACCAGCTCGTGGAGGGTGCTGAGGGTGACAAAAACACCTCCGCATCCCCGCCGAACGCGCACGTCGCCACCACGGTGTTGTCCATCGCCGGCAAACACCGGGATTTAAACCGCGTGCGTTTAATTTTCAAATGGATGGAAACCCAGGGCCCCGGGCGAAGCGCGCCCACCGCGTGGACGTACACCGCGTACATCCAAGCCGTTGGAGGTGCGGGTGAGTGGAGGGACGCTTTCATTGCTTATCGGGAGATGAGAAGCAACGGAATCACACCCACTAGTCATACATACTCGGCGCTGATAAGAGGCGGCGCGAAGGGCGGACGGGTCGGCGCTTCCGCCGCCGCCGCGTTAGTAGAGGATATGAAGGCTGACCGTTTAGTCCCCGATGTACCTGTAGCCTCCGCATTAATTTGCGCCTATGGTGTATTAGGGCAGTTCCAAAACGCGGAACGGATGCTACACGCGGCGGAAACAGCGGTCAAAGCAAGTAACAAAGGGGATGACAGCAAAAAACCCGACGCCCGGTTGTACACCGAGTTTTTAATAGCTTCATGTCGCTGCGGCCGACCGGACGCGGCCGCTTTGGTATTCGAATCTGAGAACTTCCCACGCACCACTTACACGTGTACCGCCGCGATCAAGGCGTATGGCGAGTGCGACGAGTGGCGGAAAGCGGAGGAGCTGTATACGCTGATGACTAGGAGTTATAACTCAGGAAACCAAAGCCAACAAATGCTTCCAACAAAAATCACGCACACCGCGATGCTAAGTGCATACGAAAAGTGCGGCGAGTGGAGACGCGCGGTGAGTTTATTAACCAGTCTTCGCGAGCTCAGAGTCCCTCCTGAATCGCAGTGGAACGTCACCATGAGCGCGTGCGGCAAGGCTGGTGAATTTTCCGAAGCGGAGCGGCTTTTTGCGGATATGAAAATTTGTGGATTGACGGCGAGCGCCGTGACGTATAGTACGTTGATCTCGGCGTACGGTCATGCCGAGGAGTTTGACAAAGCCAACATCGCGTTCAAGGAGATGCTCGATATAGGTTTGGTTCCGGATGACTACACCTTCGTCGGGCTGATGCTGGCGCCTGCGTCTGCCGGCGACTTGAATCAGTGCATGGAGATCAAGCGGTTCATGGAGGTGAAACATGGCGTCACTCCGACGGTTCATGTTTGGAACGAGTGCATCCGCGCCGCCGATAAAAGCGACCGGTACGAAACTGCGGTGCAAGTGTACCAGGACATGGTTCAGTGCGGGATAGAGCCCAACTACATGACCCGTGAATTATTGGAAAAAGTAGGCAAGAACGGCGTGGAGTACTACGAAGATAAACAAATCGCGGCCAGTTTTGGGACGCTCGTCGCGAGTCTTGTCGGCGTCGCCGGGATGATGGCCGGGCGGTGGTGAGGTAGTGCTTTTATTACTGAGATATAACTCGTCGTATTATTAACGTCTGTCCCTATACTTACGCGACCAGTGCTTACAACTCTCTATAGCACTTCTCTCTCCACCTACCCATCTCACTTCAGCCCTACGCTTTCCTGCACCGTCTTGACTCCGTCTTTGTCGAAGGGCAGGGTGAAGATCTTCGTGAAGAATCCGAAATTCCTGGTCAAGGTGTACTTCAGCTCCGCGGGAAGCGGGTCGAACATGACCAGGGGGGAAAACACCTTACCCGCGAACGCGGCTTTCTGCGCGATGCCTCGTTTGAAGTTGGGGGGGTAGTCCAGCCACGGGTGCACGGGCTCAGTGGGCCTTTTGCCACCGGGACCCGCCCGGACCGATGTGGTTTGCTTCGCCTCGGTGGTTTGTAGCGGGCTGTCCCCGCCGTACCCGTTGAACCCGCTTTTGCTTTTTGACGCGGGGGTTTTGCTTCCCGAACGCATCCCAACCTTCGAACGCTCCTGCTGCTCCGCTAAGTTAGCAGCCTGCGCCGCGCCTTGCGCGTTGCCGTGCGGCATGATGCGAGGAACTTTTTACGGGAGGATTCGAAGTGTGTGGCGGCGATGCCTTTGGAGACAAGGCCTCGAGGCGGCGGTCGATCCGACCGATTAGGCGACGCGGAAACGAGCCGAGGACCTGAGTCGCAACGAACGGGCGTCGGCGACTGCGAAGCGCGTGCGAGCGGGCGTCTCGGCTTGTGTCAGCCGCCGTCGCCGTGGGCCCTTTTCTCCACTTGGAGTGGATAAAATTGATCTCGAAAATGGGCAAATGGTCCTTTCTTGAGTCATAGACCGTCGATGGTCGATTTCTAGTCGGTCTCCAGTCTCGACGGAAATCGGGAAGCCACGACAGGAGGTACACGTCCACACTTTTTCGGCACCTTGGACAGCAGGCGGCATGCTGTTCCAGGGAAAGACCGCTTTGGTCACTGGCGCGGGATCGGTACGTTGTCCGTAACGCTCGCGTGCACTCTCGCATTGAGTTTTCTATCTCTACCTCTCGTCCTCACCTGCGTGGTCCCTTATGCCATCGCTTGATATGCCTTGTTGTCGATATACTCGCCATCTGTGACTGACGTCGTCTCCCCTCTCCTGTTCCCTCAGGGCATCGGCCGCGGGGTGTCCGTGCGCCTGGCGAGCGAAGGAGCGGCTGGTATAACGTTAGTAGATGTCTCCCTTACCGGCTTAGAGGAAACCAGAGCGCTCGTGTTGAGGGCGAACCCACGGTGCGTAGCATTGGTACAGATCGCAAACGTCGCAAACGAAAATGAGTTGTCAAAATCATTCGCCGCGCACAAACACAGGTTCAACTCCATGCACGCGTGTTTCAACAACGCGGGCGTAGGCGAGCGCAAGAACTGGAAAAACGTGGTGGACATCAACCTGAACGCGGTGATTCAAGGTACGCGACTCGCGGTTGACGTTATGCAATCCACAAAATCACCCGGAACAATCGTCAACGTCGCGAGCGCGGGCGGCGTGTTCCCCATGCCGCAAGCCCCGGTGTACAGCGCAACGAAAGCCGCCGTGATTTTATTTTCGCAGAGTTTAAAGCATCTCTCGGATAGCAATAAGAAGTACCCTCCGATTCGCGTAAACGCGCTGTGTCCCCAGTTCACGGATACGAACTTAGTCTCGGGTCAGTTTGAAGAAATAGGCAAGGAAAAAGCAAACGCGTTATTGAAACAAACAGGCGGGTCGTTGTTACCGGTGGAGAAAGTTGTAGACGCCGCGATGGAGTTGGTACGGGAAGACAAAGATAAGCCTGCTGGGGCCGCATTGGCGGTAATGAACGCCAACGGGGGAACCGCGGTTTATGTCCCGACCCCGAACCCGAAATACTGGAAACAAAGAGTAGCTGGTGGGAAAGGAAATAGTGGTGCTCTTAAAAAAGCACAACTCCACCCTCCTTCTCCCGTCCCTTCGCACTACAGAAAAGTCCAAGTCCACACGTTATCCTCCGATTTCGGAAAAGCCACGGAGATAATGACGGTTCAAATTCCAGTACCGAAAGCTAATCAGGTTCTCATCGAGCGCCGCTTCACCGGCGTCAACGCGAGCGACGTCAACTTCAGCGCCGGGAGGTACTTCGGTTCCCCAAAAAAAGCAAAAGCGTTGTTGCCCTTCGACGCGGGGTTCGAAAGCGTAGGGGTTGTTGCGGCTCTTGGCCCGGGAGTCGAATCATCACACCCTGAATTAAACATTGGCACACCCGTGGCCACCACCACGTATGGAGGCTTCTCGGAGTACTCTGTATCACCTGTATCAGTCGTTGTACCTATCCCAGAAGCGTCACCGGAAGCAGTGGCGCTGCTCACGTCCGGATTGACTGCGAGCATCGCATTGGAACAGCTGGGTGATATTTTCGCGTTACCGGGCACGCAGTCTTCAGATAAACAAAAGAAGGTCGTCTTGGTCACCGCCGCGGCTGGGGGTACTGGCCAAATCGCGGTGCAGCTCGCGAAGCTAGCAGGGCACCACGTAGTGGCGACGTGCGGCGGCGAGAACAAAGCGAGGTTACTAAAATCCCTTGGCGTTGATCGAGTGGTGAACTACAAAACCGAAAACTTGAAGCACGTTTTGCGATCCGAGTTCAAAAAGGGCGTTGATCTAATTTATGAATCAGTCGGCGGCGCTATGTTCGAAACGTGTGTCGATTCGCTCGGCACGAAAGGCGTGTTGATCGTGATAGGGATGATGTCTCAGTACAAAAAAGGTGGTGACGGTTTGGATTCCTGGACGCCGTCGGTGAATAAAGGACTGCCTGAGAAACTTTTGTGGAAATCAGCGGGCGTTCGTGGGTTTTTTCTGCCGCAATACGCGAAGCATTTTCGCAGACACCTCAACGGGTTGTTTACCCTGCTCAAATCGGGTGCTTTGAAAATATCCATCGACCCACAACCGTTCATAGGGCTGGACTCCGTGACCCAGGCGGTCAACCATCTGCAGGGTGGCGCGTCGATAGGGAAAGTAGTCGTGGACGTTGGGGGTCATTTAGGGAGTCGATCAAAGTTATGAATGTAATTTTTTGAGATGTTATTTTATCAAAGTCTCTTGTTCCGCTCTCCGCTTCTCATGAATTCTCTCCAGCTTTACTGTTTCTTGCTCCACGTGTTTCCGTCGGGAAACAGAATGCCGCCTTCACTGGTTAGCTTGCCTAGCAGATTTTTGGGGCCTCCTTTCGGGGAGAAGTCGATCAGGATTTCGGGATCCTTGGACGGAATCTTGACCACTTCGCCTTTCAATGACCACGGTTTCTGAAGTTCACCGTTCGTGCACCCTGGCGTGCCGTCCGTGCCTTTCACGTCAAGCACAGCGCCGTCGCCTGAGATGGAGCGCAAGCACCCGGGGTGCTTGGGGTCGGAAAACTCGCCGACGAAGGGCGACGGGGCGGCGTGGGCGCCCCCGGCAGTGGCCAGTGTCAGCAACGCACCCACCGCAGTCGCCGCGGCGATTGATTTGAAGGTTACGGAAGACGACGAGCATCCGTCGCTCTTCGACGCGCCCGCCACGACAGGGCCGATCGGGCGCTTCGCGTTAATGTTGATCCTGCCACTTGAAGGAACTCGCGTGGGAGTAAGCCCAGGTCGGGCGATGGCGTTCATGAGGGGCATGGTCTGCGCGCGAAGGCGTGTGAAGACGCACGATCGAAATCTCTTGGGGACGACGAACTTTTGCCACGTCACGACGACATCTCAAAACTCCGAAACGAGTGGTCGACACAACACGCGGCACGACAACCTGAGCTTCCGGCGTTCGCCAAGGTGTTGTGGCGATGTTCGCGCATGCGTGTCTGATGCGCGTCGGCGCCGGGGTCGTCACAACGCAAGCCTCCGCGGGAACGCGACCACGTGGGCTGAGGTTCGCGAATACAAATGGAAATGGCCGTCCCATAGCAACCAAACGCGGAGCATCGAGGTCATCCGTCCTCTCCGTCCGCGCGTCCGCGAAGGAGGAAGAGGAAGCATCGGAAGCATCCCCGCCTTCTCCTTCTCAACCCAGCCCCGGGTACGGCGGGCCGAACATGTACGCTGATTCCCAAGCCATCGCCCCCCCTTCTCCAAGACGAG
>MDSY01060182.1_pt1 | contig 11248 bp, 8 predicted proteins | sample 811131 | NCBI WGS metagenome assembly MDSY01 (sample SAMN05326643, study PRJNA326480) | marine metagenome | isolation source: seawater | place: Atlantic Ocean: South West | collected 2010
AAAAATTAGCTCATTGATTTGATGGTAGGCAATAAAAACCATTTCATCAGGAAGGTTTGTGCGTTGAATCTGTAATCCCAACAAAGCATCTGTGTGAATATAGTCCCAATATGTTATAGAGTTACTATGTAATAAGCCTTCTAAATGTACATTACGATCTTGATGAATCGCTTTGTACTTGTCATCAAGATCTTCTAATAATTTGTCGGTTGTTGGTTTTTTTGTCATCTTTTTATAATTGGATTTCGAAAGGATGTTTCAGTCCTTTTAAAGCCACCAAATCAGCTCTTAACGACCCTACATCAAGGTCGGCTTTAATTTTAATTGGAAGTTTATTGTCGTCTGCGGTGACCCATAGTGTAAGGCTTTCTTCTTCTTTAAAAACACGACCTGCCATTACATAGGGCCTAAATTTAATACACTTAATTTTTCCAAAATCTGTTTTAATAATTTCATGACCTAAATATTTTAGTTTAAACAAGAAAGTTTCACTGTCAAAAAATATATTAAGTTTTACAATATCTCCTTTTTTTAAAGAATCTGTTTTGTAATTATTTCTTAGATAATAATAAGCAGAAAGAAGGTCTTGAATATTCTCTTTAATATCTACAGATGAGTTTGATTGATTTTTAATATCTTGAATAAAGGCTTTATTTTGTGAATGGTCAAATTCTATTATTAGATTTTTTTTGTAGCCCCCTTCATTAATGTTTCTCACAAACTTGTAAGGAGAGCCCGTTTGTTTATCAAAATGACTTTCGTAATGGTCTTTAACCTTAAAAACCCACTTTATAGGGCCCGTCGTCCACCCTTTGGCAACAACTTTATAGACAGGGATGTCTTTATAAACAGCGTCAAATACTTCAAGTGTAGCGTTACCTGCTTTCCACCATCCACTATAACTAAGCTTAAACTTCAACCATTCGCCAGACTGAAACGATGAGGTTTCTTGGGCCACTAGTAGTTGGGAGCTAGTTATAATTATTAAAATTAAATATATTTTCTTCATTATAAATGAAAGTTGTGGTTTTTAAGACACTTTTAATCTCAGTTACAAATTTGCAATTATTATTCCAAACAATAAAATGAATATGCTAAAGAGTCTATTAATTTTTATGGTGCCTTCCCTTTAATTAGATTCTCACTAAAACCAATAACCAACACTTATGAGGTAAGCCGAGTAATTTGTCTCTGGACTCCAGTTATATTTCAACTCAATAGGGCCAAAAATAGTATCTAATCCGTATCCAATGGCATAACCACTATAGTAGTTTAGGATGTGAGCCCATTCACTCTGAAAAAAGATATCATCACCAACAGCCGCAAAATTTGAAGACACATTAAGATGATGGTTCTTAAAAAACTCATAGTCAAGAGTTGCGTATGCTTTTGTGAAGTTATCTCCTGTTAGAGAGAAATAATCGTAGCCGTAAAATGAAAAGTAATTATTTATATTATTATATCCATAACCTCCTAAGCCAAAGTCAAGAGATTTTATATTACTACGTCCAATTTTAAATCCGCTTTGTGCGCCCAAAACAAAAGACCAGTTGTCAAAAAAGTTAAAGGCCTTAGCAACATTGAGTTTTATATATGAAAACTGAGAAAAATCAGGGTTAATGCCTGAATGTGAAAGAAAAAGCTGGGCGTTTCCTTCAAATAAGAATCCGGTCTTAGGGAAAATTTTATCGTCAAAAGTATCAAACTTAAGCCCTCCTACACAGCTAAAAAAGTTGCTGTCTTCAAAAAAATAAAGGTCCTCATTAAATAAAGTTTTGAAAAAATTATCACGCGAGGAAATTACTAGTCTTTTGTATTCTAACCCCACTTTAATTGATAGATCTTTTTTAATTAGGGTTTCAATAAAAAATTGATTTGTAAAATCAGAGATTGTCACAGCAACCTTATCAACTCCTGCGAACTCTGCTACAGGACTAAAAAATGAAGGGTTAATTTTATCTTTGATTAGATTGTATTTTGAATTAACTCCAACACTCCAGTAAAATCCCTTATCAATATAATAATCAAAATTATATCGAGGTGCATCTCCAAACATAAAATCTATTGAAACAACATCATTTTTTAGAAGAAGTTGCTTTTTTGTTACGTTTAGTAGTGCTGCACTATTGTAGAGTTGATCATAGTGTAATCCAAACCTTATGAATGCTGTGTTTTTGGCTTCTACAACTTGAGCTTCAATATCATAGCGGTCTTTGTTTGGTGTGAATTTATATAAAAAACTATCAAAATTATTTGTGGCTACTAAGTTATTAACGCCATTACCAAAGTCCTCATAGCTTATGGTTTCTCCATTCCTAAACCTTAATTTACCTCTAACATAAGAAGATGTGTATTTCCCTAGTCCAAAAACTGTTATTTCATTAATTTTAATTTCGTTGTAGTCCGGAAACTTTACTGCTGTTTTCTTAAAGTTTTGAGCTTTGGCAATTGACTGTAATTCTTTTAAGAAACTCATTGTTTTCTTTTGACCATTATCAATAATTTTTGCCCGTTGACCAAACGAAATTATTGAGTAATCTGATACATCTGGTTTAATATATATATCTGTAAGCTTTGACTTTTCCTTTAATTCTTCAACAGCTCTGAAATTATTGATCTGAAGCAAAATATCAGAAACCGATTCAAGGTCGTCGTCTTTAAGAAGGTCGTCCTGAACATCAACGCCAATAATAAAGTCTAAATTCTTAGTCAATAACCCTTCTATAGGGAAATTATTTGTAATCCCCCCATCCATCAATAACTTATTGTTTAATTTAATTGGTTGAAACAGAGTTGGAAGTGCACTACTGGCGGCAATTGCCTGTGCTAGATTTCCTTTGTCAAGAACTACTTCTTTACCCGTTTGCATATCTGTAGCAATGCAGTAAAATGGGATAGGAAGCTTACTAAAGTCATCAATTTGACTAACCCCTAATGTTAATTTTGACAATAAATTAAAAACATTTTGACCTCTGGAAATAGAGGAAGGTAATTGAATTTTAAATTTATTAAACGGAAGAGTTAACGCATATTTTTCAGCATTTTTTCTTTCATAAAATGTTTTAGACTTTCGAGGCACATTGTCATTTATAAGTAACTCGAAATCCGTGGCTTTAATAATAGAATCTAATTGATTGCCTGTATAGCCAGAAGCATAGAGGGCCCCTACAACCGCACCCATGCTGGTGCCGGCAACATAATCAACACGTACGCCAAGGCTATCCAGGGTTTTTAAAACTCCTACATGTGCCAAGCCTTTGGCGCCACCGCCACTAAGCACCAGTCCTACACGAGGGTTATTAGGAATTTGTTCTTGTGAGAAACTCAAGGAAAAAACAAAGATAAATATTATACTTAGTAGTTTATACACGTGGGGTTTTTTGATAATAATTATAAATAATGAGTGCTTTTGACACCCCTACAACATGCTCTAGTTCGTCTAATGCAGCAAATGAAACACGCTGAGCGGATTTAAAATTTTTTAGTAACTCTAAAATTGTTTTCTCTCCGATCCCAACAATAGATTCCAACTCAGAATTTAACGCTGTTTTACTTCGTTTATTTCGATGATGCTCAATTCCAAATCTATGGGCCTCATTTCTAAGCTGTTGTATGATTTTCAATGTTTCGCTTTTTTTATCTAAATATAAGGGAATTGGGTCATCTGGATAGAATAATTCTTCTAAACGTTTTGCAATTCCTATAATTGCTATTTTTCCTCTAAGATCTAAGGCGTCTAAACTTTTCAATGATGCCGACAACTGACCCTTGCCCCCGTCAATTATAATTAACTGAGGTAACGGCTGGTTTTCATCTAACAAGCGTTTATATCGACGATATACAACCTCGGTCATTGATGCGAAATCATCAGGACCTTCTACGGTTTTAATATTAAAATGACGGTAGTCCTTTTTGCTTGGTTTTCCATTTTTAAAGACAACACAAGCAGCAACAGGGTGCGTGCCTTGAATGTTTGAATTATCAAAACACTCAATATGAGTAGGGGCCTCAGAAAGTCGCAAATCGGATTTCATTTGAGCCATAATACGTCCTTCGTGTCGTTCCGGATCTGTAATTTTAACTTGCTTTAATTGATCTAGCCTGTGGTATTTCGCATTGCGAATTGACAGATCAATTAGCTGTTTTTTATCCCCAACCTTGGGAATAGTAATCTTAAAATCTGAGCCTAGGTTTAACTCAAAAGGGACATATAACTCCTTAGATTCTAAAGAAAATCGTTGACGAATTTCCGTTATAGCCAGCTCTAACAATACTTGGTCGCTTTCTTGAAGTTTCTTTTTTAGCTCCATCGTATGAGACCTAATAATAGCGCCATAAGAAAGTTGTAAAAAATTAACATATGCAAAGCTCTCATCACTCACTATGGAAAACACATCGACATTGCTAATGTTAGGGTTTACAATTGTTGATTTCGCTTGATAGTTTTCGAGAATTTTTAGTTTTTCTTTTAAGGATTGAGCTGCTTCAAACTCTAAATTTTCAGCATGGAATTTCATTTGTGTTTTAAAAACCGTTATGGAACTTTTAAAATTTCCTTTTAAAATTTCTCGAATTGTTGTGATGTTTTCTAGATAAGAGGCCTCATGTTCTTTGGCTTCACAAGCCCCTTTGCAATTCCCCAAATGGTATTCTAAACACACTTTATATTTATGGCTTGCTATTTTTTCTTGAGACAAGTCATACTTACAAGTCCTAAGTGGAAAAAGCCCTTTGATAAGATCTAAAAGCGTGTATACCGTTCTAATACTAGTATAGGGCCCAAAATACTCAGATCCATCCTTGATCATTCGGCGTGTTTGAAACACTCTTGGAAAACGTTCATTCTTGATGCAAATCCAAGGATAGGACTTGTCGTCTTTTAAAAGCACATTGTAACGTGGCTGATACTTTTTAATTAAATTGTTTTCTAGTAACAAAGCATCCGTCTCTGTTTCCACAACAATATGTTTTATTTCAACAATTTTTTTGACCAGAACATTTGTTTTTCCATAGTCATGAACTTTATTAAAATAAGAGCGGATACGATTTTTAAGGTTTTTAGCCTTCCCAACATAGATCACTACACCTGTCGCGTCATAAAACTGATAAACACCAGGCGTATTGGGTAAGGTTTGTAATTGGATTTCAATTGTAGGGATGTTCATTAAACCAAAGGTATATTAAATCAAACGATTGTAAAAGGTGAATTTGCATTTTTACTATCTTGCAATTGTAAAACATACTAAATATCATGAATATTGTAATACTATCACGCAATAAAGATCTTTATTCGACCCGAAGATTAATTGAAGAAGCGGAATATCGAAATCACTTTGTAGAAGTGATAGACCCTTTAAATTGTGATTTGATTATTGAAAATGAAAAACCAACCATTTTATACGCCGATAAATATCTTGATTATGTGGATGCGATTATCCCTCGAATTGGGGCATCGGTAACCTTTTACGGATGTGCAGTGGTTAGGCAATTTGAAATGATGAATGTGTTTTCGACCGTTTCGTCAGACGCCATTATCCGTTCCAGGGATAAATTAAGAAGCTTTCAACACCTATCAAAAGCAGCTGTTGACATGCCAAAAACAGTTTTTACTAATTATTCACGTGATATTGAAAAGGTAATTTCACAAGTTGGAGGCACGCCGGTTGTAATTAAATTATTAGAAGGAACCCAGGGAGTTGGAGTGGTTTTGGCAGAGTCTAATATCGCAGCAGAATCCGTACTAGAAGCCTTTAATGGACTTGAAGCCAGGGCCTTAGTTCAAGAATATATTGCCGAAGCCAAAGGAGCTGACTTAAGAGCATTAATTGTAGACAAGCATGTCGTTGGAGCCATGAAGCGGCAAGGAAAGGAAGGCGAATTCCGATCCAACCTTCATAGAGGCGGAACTTACAAATACCATACATTAAGTGACTCTGAGACTAAAATTGCACTCAAAGCTGCGGGAAGTCTAAAACTACCCATTTGTGGAGTTGATATTTTACAATCTGATAGAGGGCCATTGGTAATGGAAATCAATTCGACTCCAGGACTTGAAGGAATTGAAGCAGCAACCAAAAAAAATATAGCACAAGCAATTATAACTTACATTGAAAGAAATAGATCCTAATTAGGAAAATGAAAATAGAGCATTTGGTAATTTTAATACTATTTAAAGGTGAATAAAAAACAATTAAGAGTAGAATTTAAAAACCGCCGAAATAATTTAAGTTTGGAGGAAATAGACAATTACAGTATTCAAATAGCAAACTTAGTCATTAAACTTCCTATTTGGGACCACTCATTTTATCATGTTTTTTTAAGCATTAAATCCCTAAAGGAAGTAAATACAGAGTCTATTTTAGCGATTCTTTCAGGAAAAGATAAAAACATTATAGTTTCTAAGACTGATTTTGAAGCAGTGGCTATGACACATATTTTACTTCAGGACAGTACGGTGCTCAAACTAAATTCGCACAACATTCCAGAGCCAGAAAATGGCATTGAAATAAGCAGTGAACAGATTGAAGTAGTCTTCATCCCTTTAGTCGCATTTGATAATCTAGGGAATCGGGTTGGCTATGGCAAAGGTTTTTATGATGTCTTTTTAAAGGAGTGCCCTAAGACTACTTTAAAAATTGGACTTTCTCTTTTTGGGGCCGCGGACTCTATAACAGATAGTCAGTCTCACGACATCCCTTTAGATTATTGTATAACCCCAAATAAAGTTTACAAATTTTAAATACATTAGGCATTTGAAAAGGCCTTTTTATTAAATAACAAAAGCAATCCAACCCCAGTACTTATTGCCATATCTGCTATGTTAAACACAGGGTCAAAGAAAGAAAAATATTGACCACCAACCAATGGGATCCACTCTGGAAAATAACCTTTAATCATAGGGAAGTATAGCATGTCAACAACATTTCCATAAAACAAACCACTATACCCTTTTTCGGGCAGAAATGATGCAATCTGTCCAGAGCTAGTGTCAAATAAAAGACCATAAAAAACAGAATCAATTATATTTCCCAAAGCACCAGAAAAAACCAAGGTTACCGAAACAATAAGCATTTTTGAGGTTTGTTTTTGAAGGCTTTGAAACAACCAGTATCCAATACCACACACAGCAAAAACTCTGAATATAGATAAAAATAACTTAGCGGTTGAATCTGTAATATAAGAAGAAATATCACTTAATTTGGCACCCCATGCCATGCCTTCATTTTCTATAAAAAAAACTCTAAACCAGTCAAAAACCTTAAGTTCTTGCCCTAGCTCAAAGTGTGTTTTAATATATATTTTTGAGGCTTGGTCAAAAAACAGAATAATTGCTATTAATAAAAGCGTCTGCTTCTTTGACATATTATTTTTGGATATTCTTAGCCTCGATGCTTAAGGTTGCATGTGGCACTAACTCCAAGCGTTTTTTATTGATAAGCTTTCCGGTAACCCTACAAATTCCGTAGGTTTTGTTTTCGATTCTAATCAACGCGTTTTTTAAGTCTCTAATAAACTTCTCTTGACGTATAGCTAACTGAGAGTTAGATTCCTTGCTCATTACCTGACTCCCCTCATCAAAGGCTTTAAAGGTAGGAGAGGTGTCTTCCGTTCCATTATTGTGGTCGTTCATATAAGCACTCTTAATTAATTCTAAATCGTGCTGAGCTTTATCAATTTTTTGGTGTATGATAGCTCTAAACTTTTCCAAATCATTGTCAGAATATCTACTTGTATTTTTTATGGACATAATTATTTTAATTTTTGGATATACAACTTACTGTTAACTGCATCAAAGGAAACTTCTATCCCTTTGTCTAGTTGCTCTACTAAGTGTAGCTCTTCCGTTAATGTTTCTAATTTAATGTATTCTAAATTTAATTTTATAGCGCTTTCAATATTTTGGTCTGCCTTTAAAAAGACCGCTATACGATCGGTCACTTCAAAGCCAGAATCCTTTCTTAAGTTTTGAATCCTATTAACTAATTCTCTGGCAATACCTTCTGCTCTTAACGGTTCTGAAATAGTGACATCTAAAGCAACGGTTATTGCTCCTTGGTTTGCCACTAACCAACCTTCAATATCTTGAGAGGTTATCTCTACATCATCGATTTGTAATCTAATACTTTTCCCATTAATTTCAATATCTAAACCCCCTTTTTCTTCAATTTGCTTTATATCATTTGCTTGTAGTCTTTGAATCGCATTTGCAATCAACTTCATGTCTTTTCCAAAACGAGGACCGAGAGCTTTAAAGTTTGGCTTTATTTGTTTTACTAATATGTCCGATGCGTCTTCAAGGAGTTCAACTTCTTTGACATTAACCTCATGCTTAATCAAGTCTGAAATGGCTAAGATTTCTTCTTTTTGAGCAGGTGAGTTTACCGGAATCATGATTTTTTGTAGTGGCTGTCTTACCTTAATTTTTTCTTTAGCTCGTAATGACAGCACAAGGGATGAAATTGTTTGTGCTTGCCCCATTTTACGTTCTAGATTCTTATTAATTAATGAAGTGTTAGCTGAAGGGAAATTAGCCAAGTGAACACTTTCAAAAGCCTCTTTGTTTGTAACTGAATTTAAATCAAGATACAAACGATCCATAAAAAAAGGGGCTATAGGGGCTCCTAACTTTGCTATGGTTACCATACAAGTGTATAAGGTCTGGTATGCTGATATTTTATCTTGTTGATATTCGCCTTTCCAAAAACGTCTTCTGCTCAAGCGTACATACCAGTTGCTTAAATATTCTTGAGTAAACTCAGAGATGGCACGCGCCGCTTTTGTAGGCTCATATTCTGCATAAAAAGCATCTACTTTTTCAACTAATGAATTTAGCTCTGATAAAATCCAACGATCAATTTCTGGACGGTCGTGGATTTCAATATTTGGCTCTGAGTAAGAGAATTTATCAATGTTAGCATACAGGGTAAAAAATGCATAGGTATTATAAAGTGTTCCAAAGAATTTACGCTTCACTTCTTCGATTCCCTCTACATCAAATTTTAAATTGTCCCACGGATTGGCATTGCTAATCATATACCAACGTGTGGCATCTGCCCCGTAGGTTGATAGGGTTTCGAATGGATCTGTTGCATTCCCTAGGCGTTTAGACATTTTTTGTCCATTCTTGTCCAAGACCAGACCGTTTGAAACCACATTTTTATAAGCTACAGAATCAAAAACCATTGTTCCAATTGCATGAAGCGTATAAAACCACCCACGTGTTTGATCCACACCTTCTGCAATAAAATCAGCGGGGAAGGCTTTATTTTGATCAATAAGATCCTTGTTTTCAAATGGATAATGCCATTGCGCATAAGGCATACTACCCGAATCAAACCATACATCAATTAAATCACTTTCTCGGTGCATAGGATGTCCAGATGAAGACACCAAAGTAATGGCGTCTACAATGTTTTTATGTAGGTCAATCTTAGCATAATTTTCATTTGAGTGATCGCCTACTACAAAGTCTTCAAAAATAGCTTTCTCCAGAACGCCTGCATTAACTGCTTTTTGCATTTCGGATTTTAGTTCTTCAACAGATCCTATACAAATTTCTTCTTTCCCATCTTCAGTTCTCCAAATTGGCAGCGGTATTCCCCAATAACGAGAGCGTGAAAGGTTCCAATCGTTTGCATTTGCTAACCAGTTTCCAAAACGACCTTCACCTGTACTCTTGGGCTTCCAGTTAATCGTTTTATTAAGCTCAAACATGCGCTCTTTAACGTCCGTGACTTTTATAAACCATGAATCTAATGGATAATACAAAATTGGTTTATCAGTTCTCCAGCAGTTAGGGTAACTATGCTTATACTTTTCGACTTTGAATGCTTTATTTTCTATCTTTAACTTAATTGCAAGCTCTACGTCAACAGATTTCTCAGGCGCTTCCCCTTCTGGATAATATTCATTTTTAACATACCGACCAGCAAATTCAGACACTTCAGGTCTAAATCGACCTTGCAAATCTACAAGTGGCACTAAATTGCCATCGCCGTCTTTTACCAATAAGGGGGGTATTTCGGGAGTTGCTTGTTTGGCAACTATCGCATCATCAGCACCAAAAGTTGGGGCTGTGTGCACAATGCCAGTTCCGTCTTCAGTAGTTACAAAGTCTCCTGATATAATTCTAAATGCGTTTTCTGGGGTGTCATTTGGCAAAGCATAATCAAGTAATTGCTCATAAGAGATCCCTACCAGATCTTTCCCTTTAAATGAGCTTTGTACAAAGAATGGTATTTTTTTATCTGAAGATTTGTAGCCCTCTAATCCTATAGCCGAGTCTACTTCTTTAAATTTTCCGCTAAATTGTTTAGCAACAAGTGGTTTAGCAACCACAACGCTGGCTGGTTCAAAAGTATACTGATTGTAGGTCTTTACAAGTACGTACTCTATTTTTGGCCCTACAGTTAAAGCTGTATTACTGGGTAATGTCCATGGTGTTGTAGTCCAAGCTAAAAATAGGATTGGACCTTTGTGTTGCAAAAATTCTGGAAGCGATTCCTGTATTGCTTTAAATTGCGCCACAATTGTAGTATCAGTAACGTCTTGGTAGGTGCCTGGCTGGTTTAGCTCGTGCGAACTTAGTCCAGTTCCTGCTTTTGGAGAATAGGGTTGAATCGTATACCCTTTATAAATAAGGTTTTTATTATAAATTTGCTTGAGTAGCCACCATACACTTTCCATGTATTTTGGGTCATAGGTCACATAAGGATCTTCCATGTTAACCCAGTAGCCCATTTTTTGAGTTAGATCATTCCAAACGTCAGTATAGCGCATCACTGCTGTTCTACAGGCAGCGTTATAGTCTTCTACAGAAATTGTTTTACCTATATCTTCCTTCGTAATTCCGAGTTCTTTTTCAACTCCTAACTCTATTGGTAACCCATGAGTATCCCAACCTGCTTTACGCTTTACTTGAAAGCCTTTCATGGTCTTGTAACGTGGGAAAATATCTTTTATAGCACGTGCTAAAACATGGTGTACACCTGGCAATCCATTAGCAGATGGAGGTCCCTCAAAGAACACAAAAGGTTTTTGACCGTTACGAGTCGTAATACTTTTATCAAAGATCTTGTGTTTATCCCAAACCTTTAGCATTTCATCTGCTACGTTTGGTAAGTTAAGTCCTTTATAATCAGGAAATGTCGTGCTCATTATTAATTGCTATTAAGGTCGCAAAATTAAGAAATTTTAACAAATAGGCACCGATTAAAGTCGGTCATTTTACGATTGATTAGGAATCTTA
>MDSY01057304.1_pt1 | contig 11247 bp, 10 predicted proteins | sample 811131 | NCBI WGS metagenome assembly MDSY01 (sample SAMN05326643, study PRJNA326480) | marine metagenome | isolation source: seawater | place: Atlantic Ocean: South West | collected 2010
AGCCACCTGAAAATAGGGGGTTAAAGCGAAGATAGGAGAGTTCGGCTATACATGACATGAGCTAACTGGTTCTGTCGCTGTAGGCTCTGCGATAGGCTGGCAAATTCTTTGTAAGCAGATTGCTTATGTTATCCAGATCAGTCTGGGATTGCGCGATACCTTTAGTCATGTCTTAACCCTCCAAGTTATTGTTATTAAGTTATTTCTTTTCACTAACAATAGTTTGGATATTGAGTATTTCCAGATTAGGCGACGAGTAAGTTGCTAATGGAGCCGGCTCTTGGGCGACTTCTTGACGCTGCTTTAGAAGGCGAGGTGCATTAATAGCTGACCACCAACCCCCGCAGCGCTATAATGCGCGCCTTTCAACAAGCCCAGAAACCCCAATGACTGATTCCGTCACACAGCGCCGTACCTTTGCGATTATCTCTCACCCGGATGCGGGCAAGACCACGATCACTGAAAAGCTCCTGCTGCTTGGCAATCTGATTCAGGTGGCGGGCACGGTTAAAGGCCGCAAGAGCGATCGCCACGCCACATCCGACTGGATGGCCATGGAGAAAGAGCGTGGTATCTCGGTGACCTCCTCAGTGATGCAGTTTCCCTATCACGATTGTATGGTCAATCTGCTCGACACGCCGGGCCATGAAGATTTCTCCGAAGACACCTACCGCACACTCACCGCAGTGGATTCGTCACTGATGGTGATCGATGGGGCTAAAGGCGTTGAAGCCCGAACGATTAAATTAATGGATGTCTGCCGTTTGCGAGACACGCCAATCTTTACCTTTGTAAACAAGATGGATCGGGAGATTCGCGATCCTATTGAGCTGTTAGATGAGGTCGAGAGCGTTTTGAAAATTAAAGCTGCGCCGATTAATTGGCCAATCGGCATGGGCCGAGGTTTTCGTGGTGTCTACAATCTCTACACCGATACTATTCATGTCTATGTGCAGGGTAAGGGCCACACTCTGATGGATGATATTCAGATCAAAGGTCTGGATTCCCCAGAAGCTCGCGAGGCGCTGGGTGATTATGCTGAGGATGTGCTCGAAGAGTTGGAGCTGGTTAAGGGCGCGACGAATATATTTGATATGGATGAGTTTCTCGCTGGGCGTATAACGCCAGTATTTTTTGGTACCGCTCTGGGTAATTTTGGTGTCCGCGAAATGCTCGATGATTTTGTGCGCTGGGCGCCGATGCCGCAGCCCCGAGCTACGGACAAGCGTGAAGTGGTTGCCGAAGAGAGTGCTTTCAGCGGCTTTGTATTTAAGATTCAGGCCAATATGGACCCGAAGCATCGTGACCGCATCGCCTTCCTACGTATCTGCTCGGGCAAGTACACCAAGGGTATGAAAATGAAGCATGTGCGCACTGGCAAGACTGTGCGTATTGCCGATGCCTTTAGCTTTAAAGCCGGTGAGCGAGTCTCTCTCGAGGAGGCCCATGCTGGCGATATTATCGGCCTGCACAACCACGGCTCGATCCAGATTGGTGATGCCTTTACTGAAGGCGAAGAGCTAAAGTTTAGTGGCATCCCGCATTTTGCCCCGGAACTGTTTAAACGCATTCGTCTAAAAGATCCCCTCAGAGCAAAGCAGCTGCAAAATGGTATTCGCCAGCTTTCGGAAGAGGGCAGCACCCAGGTTTTCTTCCCGTTTCGCAATAATGACATTATTGTTGGAGCTGTGGGCCAGTTACAGTTTGAAGTGGTAGCCTATCGACTGCGCGAAGAGTACGGTGTTGAAGCGATCTATGAAGCGGTTAATGTCCATTCTGCGCGCTGGACTGAGTGCTCAGATAACAAACAGCTCGAGTCATTTAAAAATAAAACCCAAGATAATTTGGCAGTCGACGGCGGTGGTCATCTAACTTATCTGGCGCCCACCAGAGTCAATTTGTCGCTGACCGAAGAACGCTATCCTGAAATCGCCTTTCGCTCCACAAGAGAGCACTAGCTAAACTTGCTAATTGAAAGCGCCTACAAAAATAATAAGAATTAAGAGAGGTAAGTATGAGCAGTAAAACGATACCTGTAAGTCAGGATATGACCCCCGTGCATCTGCGGGCCAATCGCTCCGCTTTTGCCATGTGGTTCGGCCGAACGCTATTGCGTGTTTTTGGCTGGCGAGTGGAGGGCAAAATTCCCGATCTTGAGCGGGTGCTGATTATTGGCGCACCGCACACCTCCAATTGGGATTTTGTCTATGCCATGGCGGCAATACTGGGTTTGAATATCAAGCTGCGCTGGCTCGGCAAACACACGATTTTTATGCCCGGTGTGACCTGGTTTATGGAGTGGCTCGGGGGTATTCCGGTGAACCGCGGTCAGCCCGAATTCATAGTCGATAATGTCGCTCGTCTGGTGGCTAAGGATAAAGGCCTTGTTATCGGTTTGGCACCTGAGGGCACGCGTAAAAAAGTCGAGACTTGGAAGACCGGTTTTTTGCGTATTGCCGATGCCATCGATTGTCAGATTTTTTTGGTTGGTCTGGATTTTCCCGGCAAGCGCATTGTGCTGGATCAGATGTTTGAACCCACCGGCGATCACGACGCCGATATTGCGACTCTGCAAGAATTTTATGGTCGCTACGAAGGTAAATATCCGGACCAATTTTAGACCTTAGCCCCTAAATCAGAGGGATCTGTTTAAATGGACTTATCAGCTGTTACCCAAGCCTCTTTGTTTGGCATCGCCTTTTTTGCCGGACTGATCTCGTCTATTGCAGGCTCTGGCGGTATTCTTACACTGCCTGCGTTGTTGTGGGCAGGGCTGCCTCCCTTAAGTGCCTTAGCCACCAATAAAGTCCAAAGTTCCATCGGTACGCTGTCCTCGGCATGGAATTTCTTTCGGCACGGCCATATCGATATCAAGCCTTCGCTACCTGTCTTATTTTTGGGCTTTATCGGTTCAGTAACCGGCACTCTGGCGGTACAACAGCTGGATAGCGAGATCCTATTAAAGCTAATCCCCTTTTTACTGATCGCCATCGCTATCTATTTTTTAACAATGCCGAAAATATCCCCTGGAGATTCACAGCCCAAAATCAGTCAGGGCTGGTTTGCCTGTGCCGCGGGATTGGGAATGGGATTTTATGGCGGCTTCTTTGGTCCCGCAATGGGGTCGATATTTCCCTTTTTACTGGTCTGGTTGGTGGCCCGCAATCTGGTGACCGCCACCGCTGAAACCAAGCTGATGATTCTGGTGGTCAATGGTACTTCGGCAGTGATATTTATTGCTGGCGGCCATGTTTTGTGGGGGCTGGCAATTGCCATGTCTGTGGCTCAGATGATCGGCGCGCGCTTGGGTTCCAATCTAGTTATGCAACGTGGCAGCAGTTTGGTGCAGCCCATTATCACCACCGTTACCCTGTTGATGGCGATCAAATTATTGTTCTTTGCCTAAGTCTTGCTTAAGCTGGACTAATGAACTTTATAATTACCCTGGTCCTCTCCTTCGCACTGATCCTGATTGCACTGCTGGTGTTTCGTTATATCGGCCTGCCGATCTATCGTGTCGAACCGATTAATGTCAAAGTCTTACTTGAATCAGTGCTCGAGGGGCAGGCCACTGAAGCCGATTGGGATGTATTTATTGGTATGACCATCCGGCATAATCCGGACCTCGATGAGATACGCCTGCAATGTGCTATGTTAGCCGAGCGCGAGATGAACCTGCGCGATGACCGAGTGCATTTTTCCTCGGTGGGCCGCAGTGAGTTGAGCGCCATACTAACGCGCATTAATAATGAATTATTGCCAGACAAGGAACACCACCATGATTGAAAAGACCTCTCCCATCGCACGGTTTTTGGTTATCGCCGCCGCATTTGTGGTGGTTGTCACCGGCCTAAAAATGGCCGGCGAACTGTTGGTGCCTTTTTTGTTGGCCGTATTTATCGCGATGATTGTCTCGCCGCTGTTGAGCTGGCTAAAAAACCGCAGCATTCCCAGCGCCATAGCGATCCTAATGATTGTGGTACTGATTATGTTGGTGGGATTAGGGCTGACTGCCGTGATTGGCTCATCGGTGGACAACTTCCGTCAGGACATTCCGCTGTATTCCGAAAAACTATCTGCCATGAGTGTCAGTGTGCAGGCCTGGCTGAGTCTGCGCGGTATCGATATAGATCCCCAGCAGTGGCAGGACAGTTTTGATCCCAGTGTGGTGATGTCCTTTGCCGGCAGCACTCTGGCCTCCTTTGGCAGTGTTATGACCAATGCCGTCATGATTCTTTTAACGGTCATTTTTATCCTTACAGAAAATGTCGGTTTCGGCGAAAAGCTGCGTTTGGCTCGGGGTAAAGATGTCTCGGAAGAATGGCTCATCCGTTTCTCAGAGAGTGTTCACAGCTATCTGGCGATTAAAACCGGCATCAGCTTAGTCACTGGCCTGCTGATCTTTATCTGGCTGACGATTTTGGGCGTGGACTACGCCGTGCTCTGGGGCTTGACCGCCTTCCTACTTAACTTTGTTCCCACTGTGGGTTCCTTTATCGCTGCGGTGCCAGCGGTTCTTTTGGCCACGGTTCAACTGGGAGTATTTCCCGCCGGCCTAACCCTCGCCGGATTTGTAGTGGTTAACTTGGTGATGGGCAATGCAGTGGAGCCGCGCTGGATGGGTAAGGGTTTAAATCTCTCGCCACTGGTGGTCTTTGTCTCCTTGGTACTCTGGGGCTGGGTGTTGGGTCCAGTGGGTATGCTACTGTCAATCCCCCTGACAATTATGATCAAAATTGCCCTGGAAAATCAGGATGAGACACGCTGGATCGGCGTGCTGTTGGGCTCAGGAACCGTCTCGGAGATGGATGAGCCGAAAGACACTGCCGGACTATTGATTAATGAGCAGAGTAGTGATCAATAGAAGCTTAGGTAACCGCTTCACCATGGCACCACTCCAAAGTCTCAGACCATTTGTTAAGATCCGAGCGAAGCATTCCAAGTCCCGCTACTGGGAATAAGCCTGCGTTGAAATTCCTTCTAGCCAGAGCATGAAGCATTTGGTTAATCTGAAATAATTTTATATCTGACCCGTCCTTGCTGCTATAAACAGTGGCAGTCAGTTCTGAGTCTACCCAAAATAGCTCCCGGCACCCAAAATAGCTCTCGGCATCCAAAATAGCTCTCGGTTTGATACTGAGGGTACCCAGTTGTTGTGCGTTCGTTACGTCTAAGGCCTACACTGCCGGTAAGTTATTAGTTAATTTTCTAAAAAAATCGACTGAATCCAAAGTAGTTGTGAGTACTATCACATCCATACTTTTAAGCAGTTGTTATTATTCCGCCAAGTTTTGCCTCGGGATGGGGCGTAAATAGGTGGCATGCCATTGGCATGAAAAAGCGCTGATACAATTACATCGGATGTAGGTTTAGAGTAATGGATGCACAGGTTGGTGTTAGTAAATGCAGGGGTTTCACGCTATTGGAACTACTTGTAACACTGTCGATTGCAGCAATTCTGCTGGCCGTTGGCGTGCCGTCATATGTGACATTTATCGATAATAACTTGTCACCTCTCAAGCCAATGATCTGCTCTATAGTTTCAATATGGCGCGCAGTGAGGCGATTAAACGTGGCGCTGAGGTACGCTTGGTCTCGGTTGCTGGCAGCGACTGGAGTGGCGGTTCTCTTAGTGTTGCTGAGCAGACTTGGAATCGGCATTAGGCATTGAGCCTTCGATACATCTAGTCCCAAGCCGAGCAGCAGATACCCTCGGCAGACTCAGTAAATCTCACCTATATTCAATACAGGTTATATGGAAATTAACTTTGTATAAAAGGGTGAATATGAAATTCAAGATAATATTGGCACTGTCATTGCTGCTAAATCTAGTGGTGATCAGCTATCTCTATACCACTAATACTGCGAGTAATACGGCAAACAATAGTGACTCAGCCGCATCGGTCAATGAGCTTTCCGGCGATCAGGTTGCTCAACTTGATAGCGGTTTATATCCGGCTTATCAGCACAGTGATCTAAAGCAACTGCGGACAATGGGTCTGAGTGACAAGCAGGCGAGTATGCTGATCTTGCAGGAGTTAAAAGCTGAGAATGTTATTCGGTTAGAAGGGAGTCTTGGCCACTACTGGCAAGCTGATAATGCCGAGGCTTTGGCGCAGCAGATTGAAGCTAAGATAGAAGCTGAGAGGGCGCTGCGCAACACCCTGACAGGTTTGTTTGATGACCCAAATGAGGTGGACAAGACCCTGCAAGAAACTTCTTCTGAGCTGGTACCTCTGAGCTTTCTAACGTCCAGAGATCAGATCGCATTGCGTGAATATCAGCTGCGCGCTCAAAAGAACACAATTGCCGCAGAGCTGGCATCCGGAGTCGATGAGCTGGTCAGCGCCGAAACACTCACCGAGGCGGGTGCTTTAGAGTATCGCCTGCGTTACTCCTCTCTGGCCGCCAGACTGGTTAATAGTGGTGTGAGTTTTAGTGAGCAGAGCTTTCGCGACAGCTATGTGGCTCTGGCGCCCATCTATGATAGTCAGCAGGGCTACGCCTTTGATGCCAATACTCTGATGGCTCAGCGCAACAAACTCAAGCAGTTGATGGGGCATGAGAACGCCTTGAAAATTCTTGCCAATTTGGACAACCGATTTGCCCAATTTAAGGCTGCTGGTGAGCGCTATTACCTAACCGAGAGTCAGATATTGGCCGCCTATCAGATTATCTCGGATAGCGAAGAAGAGATGATTGAAGGCTACTTTGTCCGTCAGACCGATCCCCAGCAGGGTATTCAGATGATTAGAGCGGCAGCTCAGAGCCGTGAAGAGAAGTTGGCTGCATACTTAGGTGAAGATATTAGTCGATCTCTGATGCGTGCTTTCACCCGTGCACGGCCCGACCCTACTACTCCAGCAGGGATTCTTCTCAGCGGTTATTAATCTAGAGTGGCTATTAATTTGGCCCGCTATCTGTAGAATACGATGCTTAACACTCTCCTTGTAGCAGCCCTGAATAGGAAGATCCGGCTTTGAAAAATTTATCACATTTGTTTGAACGAAACGTTAAATGGGCCAGCGATGTTAAGGATAAGAACCCAGATTTTTTCACTGACCTGTCCAAGCAGCAGGCTCCTGAGTATCTCTGGATTGGTTGCTCAGATAGTCGAGTTCCAGCCAATCAGATAGTCGCGCTTCCTCCCGGTGAAATTTTCGTTCACCGCAATATTGCCAATGTTGCCGTTCACTCAGATCTCAATTGTCTGTCAGTCATTCAATATGCTGTTGAGGCTCTCAAGGTTAAGCATATTGTTGTCTGCGGTCACTATGGTTGTGGCGGCATTAAAGCGGCTATGGGCAATGAAGAGAATGGGTTAATTGATAACTGGCTGGGGCATATCAAAGACGTTAGCCGTTTTCATGCTGAGGAGTTAAATCAGTTAGAAGGAGATGAAAAATTCAATAGGCTCTGTGAGTTAAATGTTTTAGAGCAGGCGGCCAATGTGTGCAATTCCACTGTTGTGCAAAGTGCTTGGAAGAATGGTGTGGATCTTTCAGTACATGCTTGGATTTACAGTATTGAGAATGGACTGTTGAAAGACCTGAGTCTGTCTATATCGTCTCCGCAAGATCTTGAGAAGTTAATTAGCTAATCTGCCGGTGGTAAAGATCCCTCGTCTCTTCGCTCTGTCGGGATGACAGATTAATTAGATTGAGATTGCTCTATAGTTATTCAATCTAGGCCTCGGACTAAATGCGCAGCATTTTGGGCGCATTCGTTTACGAAGGCGGGGTGCAACCCCGAAGTGCTTTAGCGCGAGTCCATCTAACCGTTCGATGACTCTCTTACAGAAACAAAAAAGCCCCAGCGCTAACTGAGACTCTTTAATATTATGGTGCCCGGTCTCGGAATCGAACCAAGGACACGAGGATTTTCAATCCTCTGCTCTACCAACTGAGCTAACCGGGCGTCTCGACAAACTTGCTCATATCTCGAGAGGCGCGTATTAAAGCGTTTGAAATGCGCTTCGTCAAGGGATTATTCGGTTGGCGGCACGTATCCGTCAGCCTTATCGAATTCTTCTCCGGCAAAGTACTTTAGACGCTGTTCAGCAAGGTAGGTTCGAGCGGTCAAATCCATCATGCTGAGGTGCTTTTCATTGATCAATGTGGTCTGATGCGTCATCCAATCAGCCCAAGCCTGCTTCGATACATTGTAGAAAATATCTTCTCCCGCTTTGCCAGGAAAGGGGGGTAATTCTAAGCCGGGGAGTTCTTTCTTGAGCTTGCGGCATAATACTGTGCGAGCCATAACTAACCTCTATGTGAATGTGAGTCTTGAAAACGGTGTGTTCAATTGATTTTAGGCGATTTTGGCAAGCAGCGCTTTGATCGGTGCAGGCATTCCCAATGATAGTGGATTCTGCGGGTTATACCAGACTTGATTAGGCGACTCAGCAACCTGTAGTGCAGATGTTGCTGCACTGGCAATTGTTGCGCGCACCGGTTGATAGTCGAGATGGAAGTGGCTAAAAGTATGGCGTTTCACTGCAAAAATTTCCTCCGCCTCTGGCCTGACGCCGAGTCTTAAATAGAGCTCGGCAATCTCAGCCTCCGATTCACACTGGGGGAAAACCCACAGGCCACCCCAGAGCCCTATCGGTGGATTCTGTTCCAACAGCAGCTCGCCCCGTTCATTACTCAACATCAAAAAATAGGCTGTCTTAATCGGCAGCTTTTTCTTTGCCTTCTTGCCAGGGTAATCCTTTGGATTGCCTTGCTTAAAGGCCACGCAATGGGCCATTAGTGGGCACTCACTACAACTTGGGGATGATCGGGTGCAGAGGGTTGCCCCAAGATCCATCATCGCCTGGGTGTAGTCAGCGATGCGCTCTAGTGGCGTAAAGGTTTCGGCGATCAACCAGAGTTTTTCAACTACTTCGCGCTTCCCGGGCCAGCCTTCGGTAGCGCTAAAGCGGGCTAATACGCGCTTGACGTTGCCATCGAGAATGCTGGCTTGGTTCTTAAAGGCTATGGAGCTGATGGCTCCGGCAGTGGAGCGACCAATTCCGGGCAGTTCGATAAGCTGGGTCACATTGTCCGGAAACTGGCCCTGGAACTCAGTCACGACTTGCTGCGCAGTCTTGTGCAGATTCCGTGCCCGAGCGTAGTAACCCAAACCAGTCCAGTGATGCAGTACCTCATCTAAAGGTGCAGCGGCGAGGTCATGGACAGTGGGAAAGCTCCGCATAAAGCGCTCAAAATAGGGGATAACGGTGGCCACCTGAGTCTGCTGCAGCATGATCTCCGAAACCCATACCGGATAGGCTCCAGTGTCCTGTTGCCAAGGCAGGTTGGTGCGACCGTATTGGTCAAACCAGTCGAGTACGGCTTTTTGGAATTGCGCGGGGCGCATATTTTGGCTGCTCGTTATGGGTGGCACTTTATTTAAGGTTCTTATCGAAGATGCCTTTAAGCAAGCTTTTTAGTGGATCGCTCTGTTGCTCTTCGCTGCCATCACTGGTCACCGGCGTTTTAAATAGCTTTTCGCCAAGCTGCTCATAGACACTGCCTTTAAGCAAATCTCTGATTAAATTATCGTCAGGCTTACAGTTTGTGTTGCCACCTTGGTCAAAACTCCCGCTACATATAAATGGCAGGCTGCGGTTTTGTAGACGTTTGTTCACCGAGCAGCCTGAAGCGCTTGTTCTGCTGCCATTAACTCTAGTGTCGGCGATAATCTTAAAGCGCTGTTGGGCCAGCTCCACAGTGCCACGAGATTTGATCGTAAGATTGCCGGTGGCACTGTTCATATCTTTAAACAGCAGTTTGCCATCGCTGAGCTGAAAGGAGCCGGTAAGGGTTTTAAACTGGGTGCCTTGGGCCCAGCTACTATTGCTGTCACCACTGCCAAACAGTGCCGCAGCATTACAAAACATCTCTTCCGCATTAATCGCAGCATAGCGTGGATCGGCAATAGTCATTTCGCCACCACCGCGCAGAGCGGCAATAATCTCATCGGCACTATTGCCGGCGCCCTCAATTGAGGCTTCGAGGCTCAATAGGCCGGTGATATCACTGCTGCCAGCAATGCTGGGCAATGCCGTCTCTAAATCTATATTCGTCAGCGAGGTCTGCAAAACAAATGTCGGCGAACTGGAGCGCATATCTAGGCGTCCAGTGGCATTCATCTGACCGCTAAAAATATCGCTGTTCAATGAACTGAGGCGCAGTACCTTCTGATTGCCAAATAGATTGACATAGATATTGTTGGCCTCGAAGTCAGGGAGTTTTAGCTTACCCAAGGACAACTCCATCTGACTGCGTCCTAGCCATAGGGCAAAGGGGATCGCGAGGGGGGCAAATAGAGCACCGTTTTGGTCGCTATTACTGCTGTCGGCGGCCAGATAATTGCTGATATCAAACTGATCGCCGGTGACGCGCATAAATAGATTGTTGATACTGTGGTCTATTTTACTGGCAATGCTGAGCACTTGGCCGTCTATGTTGAGCTGCGTGTTAATACTCGAAAGACCCCCTGCATCGCTATTAAAACTGCTATTCCAGGCCACCGCGGTGAGTGCGTCCGCGGATGACATGGCGGGGGATTTCACCACAGGAAAGTTAATACTGATGGTTTTGAGCAACTGCTGCAGATCGAAGCTATTGCTGCCCAGAGTACCCTGAGCTGTGGCGAAATTATTTTCAGCACTAAAATGACCGTTGACCTGCATATTGCCGATCGAGGTCTCGAGGTCATCAACGGTGATTTTTTCTATTACTAAGCTATTGGTGTTTGCCTCTACTGCGACAACCGCCTGCAGCTCGAGAGCGAGACCAGAGAATATCTGCGCCGATGCGCTTATGGGAAAGCGATCACCAGCCACGGAGAAATTGTTAACCTTGGCATTAACTTGCTTGAACTGTATTGGAAAGGTATTGTGTGCCAGCTCCGCGACTAAAATAGTCCCGTTGCTAACGCTAATTGAGCCCACTGGCAGGTAATTAGAAGAGAGGCCAGAGGCCAGATCGATATTGAACAGTTCAGTCCAGCTCACCGACAGTCGCAACTCCTCAATTCTACCTGAAGCAACACCGCGGTGAGCGAACTCAACCTTTTCGGCTACTACGCCGATCTGAGGTAAAAACTGCCAACTCAAATTGCCATTTAACGACAACTCAAGACCCTGACTAGCGGCGGCATTTTCTATCTCAGGTTTGAAGTCATTGGGGTCCACAGCTACCAGTAAATAACCCACTGCTAAAATAATTATTAATAGCAGTGAAATCACTGCTTTAA
>MDSY01062972.1_pt1 | contig 11247 bp, 8 predicted proteins | sample 811131 | NCBI WGS metagenome assembly MDSY01 (sample SAMN05326643, study PRJNA326480) | marine metagenome | isolation source: seawater | place: Atlantic Ocean: South West | collected 2010
GCTAAAACGTTTTTAAATATAAGCGTTCTACTTTTTCTCGGGCCCAGGGCGTACGTCTTAAAAACTTCAAGCTAGACTTGATTGACGGATCATAGTTGAAGCACCGAATGTCTATCCGGTAGCCAAGCTCCTCCCAGCCATATTCTGAGACCAAAGCCTCGAGAATGTCTGCAAGCTTCACGCCGTGTAGGGGGTTATTTTTCTGTTCTTCGCTCATATCAATAGTTTCTATAATCGTTCCATAAGTATGATCGTAAACCAACCATTGGTAAAAAGCTAAGTTTTTTAAAACCGGCCATTGTGATGTACTGAGTTTGAAGCTCTGCAAAGGCATATAGTCTCCCCTCGTTTAATATTGGATATGATGCACGTGTATTTGTAATAAAGAAGGTTTGTTTTGTGCCTTGACCTATATAATTCCCAAAATCATTAGGTCGATTGACATAGCTTTCATAAATGTCTGATCCGTAATTCAAGCTATCCATATCTGTTCCTCGAACACCAAACGAGGCAAAAAATCGGAGCCTTAATTTTGCGTTGAGCGTTTTTCGCCAATTAAGCTCTGTTAAAACTTCGGCAAAATTACTACCGTATGGATGGGCGAGTGCTGAGCCCCTATGTCCATAGACTTGGGCTGGGGACAAATGAGAAAAAGTGTAAGGTCGAACTAGATTCCCTTCAAGGCGATAATTGAGGTTATCAGATATTTTTCCCTTTACCCCGAGTTGAGCCCCAAACTTATTAGCCCACCAACCACTTCTTGCTCTTATCTCTGAGAGTAAAAACTCATCGAGAACAACTTGCGAATAAACCGTGGTGTTTTTAATCGATGCCTTGAGTGATGCGCCAATAATGACATTGTCTGAGGATCCAATAGAATATTCTTGTGGTCGATAAAACACAAAAGGATTTAGATATTCTACATCATAGCCTCGATTGAGCAAGGTGTCTTTAGGCTGAAAAACAACCGCCTCAAATACGCCAAAATTTAACCAGGGCAAAATGTTCCAGCTGAGGTAATGATTCGTCACATACTTGGTTTGTCTTTGTCCATTGTGATTTTCAGATAGGAACTGATAGTTGACGCTATATTCCATATTCCAAAACTCGGCTCTGATTTGTCCAAAGGGCATCGGTCTTCCATAGTCGCTCAAAAATAAGGAGCGTCGACCAGCACCGATAAAGTTTTTGTCGTATCCGGCCTGAAAAGAGAATACTTTATTGGGAGTGTATGCAAACCTTGTAATAGGCATCAACCATAGCTGTTGTGATGTTCCTAAATCCGCTAACTCTATGCTTCCGGGGTTCAGACTGGGGACATCTGAAATATTGACCATTCCTCCTATTCGAACATAGCTCTTTTTAATGGGTCGTGCCTCAAGCAGGAATCCCAATCCGTTTCGATGGGCCAAATCATTTTTATATTGAATACCAAGATTAACTAAAGGTATAATAGTAATTGATTTGCGACCTTGCTGTTTGGCGTTATTGAATCCAAGGGCAGTATTTCTTAATCTAATACAAGGAGCTAAATCTGAATTCTTAAAAGGATTTATTGACTCGTTTAAAACGGAGGCGCTATCTGTTTTGTCTTCCCATACTGCCGTTCTTACGTAAGAACCATTTAAATAACCCACATCAGTTTGACTCCATGACCCCGAGGCAGAAAGAAAACAAAACAATAATATGGAATGTCTAGTAATCATTGTAGCTATTAAATAGATTGGTACTTAGGCCAATGTGAATTAACATTTGTGTAGGGTCAATGTCAGAAATTCGAAGCACTGCACGCCCAAATAAACAGAAGTTTATTTTTGGATTGATGCGGTAGCCCAATTCAAATTGTTGGTGAATGATTAGGTCTTCAATTGAAGGACTTTCATCGTCCATTGGAAGAAGGTCACGTTCATTGTAGTTTTTAAGCCAATAGCAAACTGTTTTACTTTCTCCATAAACACGCTTGATCGAAACATTGACACGAATAACTAGCTCATTAAATCCTTGTCCTTTGGGATGAGCCATAGGGAGGTTATAGTGTGTATAGCTCATGTTTGGGGTTTCAGCTGTATACAATTCGCCCCCCACCTTATTGTATTCGAACTGAAGCATCGAATTTGGAAGTAGGTCATAGAAGCGCACACCCAACTGGAATCCCATCTGGGCTAGATCAAAACCTGAAAGCACAAATTGTTGGTAAAATCTTGATTTTTTTCCAACCACTTCCGAGGCATCAAAACCATAAATTGTATGATTTCTGGACCGGGTCAAACCAAGAAAAGGAATGGGAGCATAATAGAATCCATTAGGCCTTTTGGTTACGGTGTCTCCCATGGACCAAATTGAATTTTCAGAGAGTCCAACGGTAATATTTTGATTGACTTGATAGTTCAAATAATGTCTGGAAGAAGCTTTTGGCTGATAATAGCCTTCTACAGTTGAAAAAGCTGTTTTGCGAATTAAATTTAAGCGTCTTGTCCTGCGGATACCGTAGCTTAACTTTTTTAGAAAGGTATATTTGATGTCAATGCTTGGTGCTTGATAGCTGTTGTCCGAAAGGATCAACGAACGATATCCTGAACCCACAAACGTAGGCGCGTTTCCTGCGCGTATCTCGAGGTTTTCAATGGGCTTGTATAGAAACGAACCAATCGCATAGCCGTAATCATATCCCCCTTCCTTGAATGATTTTGTTCTTCCTCCTCCGGGGACTACACCATTTTGCTGAACAGTTGAGGCATTGGGATAAAATTCTCCATGACTGGAGATAAAATAATTTTCGTAGTCACTGAAGCGCGCTTGGTTTTCAACGAAAGTTGTTGCGAAAGAAAAATTCTTAAGTAGAGTCCCTTTTACGTATATGCCTCGCGTATTTTGATATAAGGTCGGGCCACTTTCATCCAGCCAATTCTGTCCAACTTGTAAGTTTACAACAGGGGAAAGGTAGAGATTTACATCTTTTTCATGAATTTCAAATAGGTAATCTTCAGTAAAGTGTCGTTTTAATTTTTTGCCAAACGAAAGGCGCGTTGAGTCTACTAAAAGTTCTTGCACCAGAGGCAATTGCTCTTTTTCAAAGCCTGGTTTTTGGGACTTGTCTCTGAAATAACTATGGCCCACAAATGATTCTACTTGTGCATGCACAGAGAAGGCACTAAAGAGCAGAATTATGCAGCTTATCTTTTTCATGAAGATAAGGCTAAAAGAGGTTTTGTTTTAGCGATGAAATAAGGATTCGTTAGGTTCTCTTTGTTGTAGTACAAGGGGAGTCCTGTTTCTGCATGTACCACAGATCCTCCAAGCGCCTCAAGTATGGCTTGTCCAGCAGCAATATCCCACTCCATTGTAGGTGCAAATCTAGGATAGGCATCAGCCGCGCCACTTGCAAGATCGAAAAACTTCAAAGAAGATCCTTTTTTCGCGAATTCTACCGTTGGAGATATTTTTTTAAGGTCGTTGATAAAATGAATAACGGGACCAGAATGATGGCTTCTTGAGCAAGTCATTACAACAGGATCGTTGATTTCAGTCGGATCACTTATAGATTCCCATTTAGTATTATCTTCTACGGAATCAAATTCGATTTTGAAAACGCCTGATTCAGGACCCCCGACATACATCAGTCTTTGCACTGGAGAAGCAATGAGTCCAAAGACAGGTTTTCCATCACGCAACAAGGCAATGTTTACAGCGAATTCCCCATTTCTATTGATGAACTCTTTTGTTCCATCTAATGGATCTACGCACCAACATTCTGTCCAGTTTTTGCGCTCAGAAAAGGGCATCTTGTCTGTTTCTTCTCCTGTGATAGGAATACCAAGAGGCTCAAGGTGCTTGTGGATGATTTTGGTAGATGCTAAATCTGCTTTGGTGAGTGGTGAGCCATCGTCTTTGATTATGGTATCAAATTCATTTTCATAAATCCCCATAATTTTATTGGACGCCTCGACGGCTGCTTTTATTGCTACGATATATTTGGTTTCCAATTTTTGCATGAATTTAAAGTGACATTTCTGGAACTTCTCCGTTAACAATTAAGCTCCCTTCCGTTTTGGATTGTATTTCCTCAATACTCACTCCAGGGGCTCTTTCAATCAAATGAAAAGCACCATCTTTAATTTCAAGAACGGCAAGGTCCGTCACTACTTTTTTAACGCAAGCAACTCCCGTTAGCGGCAAGGAGCAATTCTTAAGGAGTTTGGATACACCAGCACGATTGCTGTGCATCATGGCAACAATAATATTATCAGCAGAGGCTACTAAATCCATCGCTCCTCCCATTCCTTTGACCATCTTCCCTGGGATTTTCCAGTTCGCGATGTCTCCGTTTTCCGACACCTCCATTGCTCCCAATACGGTAAGTTGAACGTGCTGACCTCGAATCATTGCAAATGAAGTGGCGGAATCAAAAAAGGAAGCCCCTTTCATGGTTGTAATCGTTTGTTTTCCGGCATTGATGAGGTCTGCATCCTCTTCTCCTTCAAAAGGGAAAGGCCCCATTCCGAGTACACCGTTTTCTGATTGAAACTCAACCTCAATACCTTCTGGAATATAGTTTGCAACAAGTGTTGGTATGCCAATTCCTAGATTAACGTAAGAGCCATCTCTAAGTTCTTGTGCGATTCTTTGCGCGATACCTTTTTTATCTAGTGCCATATTATTTAGTTCTTGTCGTTCTTTGTTCTATTCTTTTTTCAAATCTTGCGCCCTGAAAAATTCGCTGTACGAAAATACCCGGAGTGTGTATTTCGTTTGGATCCAATTCGCCCGCAGGAAGTAATTCTTCCACCTCAGCAATAGTGATTTTTCCTGCCATAGCCATCATTGGATTGAAGTTTCTGGCTGTTGCTTTAAAAACCAAATTTCCTTCTGTATCTCCTTTCCAAGCTTTGACTATGGCAAAGTCAGCATGCAAGGCACTTTCTAAAATGTGAGGTTTTCCATTGAAAACACGAACTTCTTTACCTTCAGCAACTTCTGTCCCATATCCCGCAGGGGTAAAAAATGCAGGTATACCAGCTCCTCCAGCTCTGCATCTTTCGGCAAGGCTTCCCTGTGGTATGAGATCAACTTCTAGTTCTCCAGAAAGCATTTGCCTTTCAAACTCATCATTTTCTCCTACATAAGAGCTAATCATTTTATCGATTTGTTTGTTTTGAAGCAGTAATCCAAGTCCAAAATCATCCACTCCGGCATTGTTGCTTATACAAGTGAGTCCCGTAATGCCCATTTTTACAAGCTCTGCAATTGAGTTTTCTGGAATTCCACATAGTCCAAAACCACCGAGCATGAGTGTCATTTTATCTTCTATTCCAGCGACGGCTTGCGTCACGTTACTTACTACTTTATTCATATTTTAAAAATCAGGTTCTCCACTTTCCAATTCTAATGGATTAAGTGTTGTGTTTTTGTCGCATTTAAACTCTTCGGGGTTGTAGTCATCTGGAACAGAAAAGTTTTCAGTTGAAAGATTTAATCTTTTGTCTGCATATACCTTTTGCATGTAATAACCGTAAATTGGCAGTGCCATACGGGCTCCTTGTCCCCAAGCCATCGTTTTAAAGCGGACTGAGCGGTCTTCTGCGCCAACCCAAACTCCTGTAACTAGCTCTGGAGTCAACCCCATAAACCACCCATCGGAATTGTTTTGAGTGGTACCTGTTTTTCCTGCAGTTTGAGCGGTTATACCTCCCCAAGGCCTCCATGAACCTCTGAGGCTAGACCCTGTACCTCCTTGCACAACACCTAGCATCATTTTTAGGACTTCATGAGCTACCGTTGGGCTTAATACTTTTTTACGGTCTTGATTGGCTTCATAAATCACTTTCCCATTTCGGTCTTCAATGCGTTCGATCGTTGTCGTTTTGTTGTATACGCCGTTGTTAACAAAAACACATTGTGCTGAAACCAGTTCATAGAGGGAAAGGTCCATGCTACCTAAACACATTGCAGGCACAAGATCTTCAGGTCTTAGGTTTATGTTCATTTTTTTTAGGAGCTTGTCTATTTGGAAAGGACCTCCTGTTTTTAAAAAAGAGTTGAAGCGACCCATTTTACCCATAACTCCTGCAGTAGTTGGATTCGAAGATTTTGCAATTCCAAGACTCACTGTTTCCGCTGCATCCCCTCCCGGACAATACTGCTTGAGTAGCACGTTGTTTTCGTCTACAATGTCTACACAATGCTCTTCCTCAGAGAACTTGGTGCATGGATTCACTACCTTCATAGAAAGCGCTGTGGCATATACAAAAGGCTTTATGGTAGAACCAACCTGGCGTTTACCCTGCCTTGCATGATCATATGCGAAATGCTTAAAGTTTGCACCACCCACCCATGCCTTAACAAACCCTGTGGCGGGATCAATAGAGATTAAGCCCGTATGTAAAAATGATTTGTAGTATTTAATGGAATCTGCCGGGGTCATTACTGTATCAATATCCCCCTTCCAGCTAAATATTTTCATAGGTGTTGGCTTTTGAAAAGCCTGGTTGATTTCTTCAGGGCTTAATCCCAGCCTTTTCATTGCGTAGTATCTTGCGCTACTTCTTTGTGCTCGATTTAATATGGATTCAACAGTTGATTTCTTTAAAGTATTAGAAAAAGGAAAGCGCCTAAGTCCCCTATTGTTTCTATCGAACTTTTCTTGGAGCGAGGGAACCTTTTTTGCATTCTTGTCTAAAGGGTCCTTTCCGCTTAAATGTTTTACAACAGCAGCCTCTGCTTTTTCTTGTAATGATGTATTTAACGTCGTGTAAATTTTCAGCCCATCCCTGTAGATGTTGTAGCGAGTGCCGTCTTTTTTTGCAAATCGATAATCACCTTCTTTATCCTTCTCTTTCAGCAGTCGACTTACCTCTTGCCGGAGGCTTTCTCTAAAGTATGGAGCCAAGCCCTCCTTGTGGTCTACGGTTGTATAGCTCACTAAAATAGGGGTCCTCTTTAAGGAGTCATATTCTTCGCGAGATATTTTATTGGTGATCGCAGGGTTGTTGTTATTGCTATTTCGAAGCCATTGGAAAAGAACTTGATTTCTTCTTTCAATTGCCCTTAAGGAGTCTCTTGTGCGTTCTGTATCGATTTCTTTTGCGCTGATGTCTTCTGGCTCCAGATTCCTTCGAGACGCTAGCCGGCGTGCGTAATTTCTTATTTGATAAGAGTGCGGGTTGTAAAGCCCGGGATTTTTGCACATTCCAACAAGAGTCGCGGCCTCTGTTTTGGAAAGTTCTGCAGCTGTTTTATTAAAATAAACGGTGGCAGCATTTTCAATTCCAACTGCATTATACAGGTAATCGAATTGATTGAGATACATCGTAAGGATTTCTTTCTTTGTATATCGCTGCTCAAGTCTTGTGGCGATGATATGCTCTTGTGCTTTTTCATTAATACGACCGAACTTACCTAAGATTTTTGAGGTTGTTGATTGTGTTTCGTCCTGGCCTTTTGCCCTTTTTTGTAATGTAAAAAGTAGCTTTGCAAGCTGTTGCGGAATCGTCGATGCTCCACCGCTTTTACCCATGGATGATACTGACCTCAAAAGGGCCCTAAAATCAATACCTGAGTGATCAAGAAACCGTTCGTCTTCTGTTGAAATGAGGGCGTCTAAAACGTTCGTAGATATTTCTGAATAAGGAACACTTGAGCGGTTTACCTGCCAAAACTTCCCTATGGTTACATTGTCGCCATTTGCATCATTGGCAATAATATCTGATGCCAAAAGTTCAGGGGGGTTATCAAGCATAGAAACAGGTGGAAGATCATCTTCAGATTGAAGAAGATAAAGAGATAAAATGACGGCTAAAGGAAGCAAACCGAAGATCCAAAAAAAGCCATAGAGAATTCTCTTTTCAATTTTCGTTATGTTCTTTTTTTCCTCACTCATCATTCAAAATTACAATTTATCTTTTACCTAAGAACGTGTCTTCTTTGGCTGTCAAGTTTTAATAGAATAAATACCATCATGGAAAATGAAAGCATAGAAGAACCTCCGTAGCTGAAAAAAGGCAAAGGGATTCCTATAACAGGAGCAAAGCCAATATTCATTCCGAGGTTTACAGCAAAATGGTAAAAAAAGAACATTCCCACGGAATAGGCATATATCCTATTAAATTGCGAGCGTTGGCGCTCAGCAATAATTAAAATCCGGACAATGATAAATAAGTAGAGGGCAACGAGAAAAAAGCTACCGATAAAACCCCATTCTTCAGCAAATGGACAGAAGATAAAGTCTGTTTCGCTTTCAGGCACATGGTTGGTTCTGACACTGGAGACTGATGCGTTTTTATATCCTTTCCCAAGAAGACCTCCTGAACCAACAGCAGCCATTGCTCTGTTTCGATTGTAGTCTTTACCATTTGGGTCTTCTTTTAATCCAAGAAAAAGCTCTATTCTGTCTTTTTGATGTGGAGCCAAACTTCCAAATGATTTTTCTACCGTTAGTGACACTGCGCTGCCCAGGATGAAACATAAAATAATGATTAGCTGAGCTCTTGACTTTGCTCTTTTGAGTCCAAATCGTTGCACAAAAAAGCTGCCTGTGGCACCCAGAACAAATAATGTTGTAATAATACCGACCGAACCATAAAGCTTGAGCCCGGGGATTAATGGAATATTTTTTTCTCCAAACAATAGGGTTATTATTGATAAAAAAACAAAAACAAAGAGTATCGGTATAAAGTGACTTCCAAGCCAGGTCTTCTTGAATCGAACTTTAGGAATTAGATTGACAAATTTCAATAGGAAAGGATCAAATGTTAGTCCCTCCCTGTAAAGCACAAAGAAAAACGCAGTAAACACGACAAAGGTTCCCGCATCAGGCTGCAATAAAATGAGCACCATTGGAATGAGAAGAATAAGCAATGCTAGTAAAACGTTTTTAGCGTTGAGCTCTCTCATATTTAGCGAGCTAACGTATTTGGAAAGTAAAAGAGCTGTCGATATTTTGGCAAATTCTGCAGGCTGAATACCCATACTTCCCACACCAATCCATGCGCGTGCACCATTAATAGGAGGCATGAACAACACAATCACAAGTAAAGTTAGAGTGCCAAGGTATATGGGAAAGGCAAACTTTTTATAGATATCAGAGTCAATTAAAAAGACCATAACCCCTAAAAACAAAGCAATACCGATCCACATGATTTGCTTTCCATATTTTTCGGAAAAGCTAAATATATTGGGGTGTTCTTCGTTAAAAGCAACGGAATAAATGGTGATTAGGCCAAAGACAATTAAGGAAATGAACCCGATAAATAAGGGCCAGTCTAAATTGTTGATGAGGGATTTACTTTTTCTCATATTTATGGTTCTAATAAATTGGCATTCAAAACACGAGATTCTTTCGTTAGGCTTTTACAGTCATTCAATAAATAATTTTCAATCATTAAGCTTGCAATGGGAGCGGCCCAGGTGCCGCCAAAACCTGCATTCTCCACAATAACAGCAATGGCAATTTTGGGGTTTTCTTTGGGCGCAAAAGCGATAAAGACGGAATGGTCTTTTCCATGTGGGTTCTGAACGGTCCCCGTTTTTCCGCAGACATCTATTCCTTCAATCCTAGCTCTTCCCGCCGTTCCTGACTCTTCATTTACAACGCGCCACATGCCAGAGATAACAGGGTCAAAATGCTTTGCATCGACCATTGTTTTATGTTTTTCAAAAGACGTTACAGGTTTGTTGCCAATTTTTTTTGCGAAATGAGGATCGTAATACCAACCTCTATTTGCCATAATTGCAGCGAGGTTTGCCATATGAAGGGGAGTCATTTTTACTTCTCCTTGACCAATGGCAATAGACCTAATTGTCGAGAATGCCCATCTATGTTTACCATACCAACGATCGTAAAAGGCAGTGTTTGGAATGATCCCTGAGCGCAAACCAGTTAAATCACTTTTTAACTTTTCTCCGAATCCAAAGCTGTGCATGTATTTGTCCCAAAGATTCAGTCCTAAAGCCGCATCCTTGAAAATAGTGTTTTCTTTTCCTTGTTGTATGATTTTTTTGACGGCATAATAGAAGTATGGATTGCAGGAATATTGGACTGCCCTTTGAATGGAGCTTGGGGGAGGGTGGTTGTGACACCCGACCAAAGACTTATTGCAAGCAAAACCTGTATTGGGTTTTAAGACACCTTCTTGAAGACCAACAAGAGATTGAACCAATTTAAAAATAGACCCTGGCGGGTACTCTGCCTGAGTAGGTCTTGGATAGAGAGGCTTGTCATTGTTTTTAAGCAACTTTGGGTAATGCTGACTTACATTTTTTCTACCTACAAGCAAGTTTGGATCAAAGGATGGAGCTGAAACCATTGTTAAAATTTCACCACTGTTCGGCTCAATCGCTACAATACACCCTTTTTTGTTTTGCATTAGTTTCTCTCCATAGGCCTGTAGTTTTATGTCTAATCCCAACTGAATAGCAGGTGCTTGTTGTGCAACAGTGTCATAAAGGCCATCTTCATATTTCTTAACATCATTGTTAAGAGCAGACCGAACAACATAGTGCACACCTTTTAGGCCACGAAGCTCTTTTTCATAATAACGCTCAATTCCTGAACGGCCGATATTGTAGCTTGGTTTATAAAATTTATCCTCTTTAACCTCGCGTGCATTCACCTCAGAGAGATACCCAAGAATATTTGCACCATTCGGGTACGGGTAGTAGCGCATGCTCGTTTCCTCTTCAAAAAAGCCGGGAAATCCATCTAGAAAAGGCGCTATTTTTGCCATTTCTTCTTTGGTTAGTTCCTTTAGAAAAGGGTAGGGCCTAATGCGCTGGTAGTTTGATATACGCGTGTTATTATGACGGTTGTAATAGATCCCTTCTCCTTTCACAATTTCCGCAAATCGGTCATGAATTTCTTGTTTGGTCCATCCGATAAGTTCAGCAAAAGAGAGTGTATCGAAGTCTGGCCCCATTTTTTTCTCAATAACCATGAGGTTAAAATAGGTCTTGTTGGCAACGATTTTTGTTTCATTACGGTCAAATATTACCGCCCTTGGCGGAGTTATTTCCCTTCGTTTTTCGCTAATTTGATGCGCGCGATTACTCCAAGTATCATCAATTACTTGCATATAGAAAAGACGAAATATATACATCACCCCTACAGTTAAAATAAAGGCAATTATGACATATCTTCTGTTTTCTACATTCAACTATCCGGCACGTTTAATAAAGATTGTTTGTAAGATAACACAAACAACAAATGAAATTACACCGCTTAAAATGGTTTTTTGAAGAATTAACAAGGTTTCA
>MDSY01090069.1_pt1 | contig 11247 bp, 16 predicted proteins | sample 811131 | NCBI WGS metagenome assembly MDSY01 (sample SAMN05326643, study PRJNA326480) | marine metagenome | isolation source: seawater | place: Atlantic Ocean: South West | collected 2010
AAAAATTTTAATATTTTTAAACACTATAGAATAATAAGAAAATGGGCTTGTAAGAATAATAAATTAAATGAACCAGATTTAGAATTATTAATTTACTTAGATTGTATAAATTTATTTACTAAAAATGATTTTAAAAAAGGTGTATATTCGTATAGTTGGGATAACAGAAGATGGAACCGTTTATTAAAAGATGGTTGGATTAAAGTATGGAGAGAAAGAAATAGAACAACTCAAAAATATAATATATATACTTTAACATATAAAACAAAACTTTTAATTAATACTATATATAAAATAATACTTGGTGAAATTGATATACCAACAAGTGAAAGAAGAAACAAAATAATAAAAGGTAAAACATATATTGATAAAGTTTTAACTAAATCGATATATAACGTTAATAAAGATAAATATAGATAACATGAGACATAAAACATCAGCAGTAATAAGAGCAGAAGAAGGTGTTGTAGGAGCAAACGCTCTATGGAGTGGTCCTATGGACACTATGGGTTTTCCTATGGCAGGCGGAAGTAGTTCAGGTATTAATCCAGTGCAATTAAAAAAATATCCTAGTTTTTATAAATCTGGGCCAATTACTCAGATTGCTAAATCATCTAGATAAAATGAATTTTTCAGATTTGAAGTTATATACGATTAATTCATTAACGTTAGGTGTAACAATGATGAATATTGAAGTTTGGCTTAAAATTATATTACTGTTAGTAACCATAGGATATACCTTAAATAAATGGTGGAATGTAAAAAAAAATGGCTGATAAAAACAAAATGGCTTGTAACAAGCCTACACGATCTGATAAAGCTGGCAAAAAGAAAATGGTCAAGGCTTGTGCAAATGGTAAAGAAAAATTAATACATTTTGGAGCAAAAGGTTATGGACATAATTATTCTACCGCGGCACGTAAATCATTTAGAGCAAGACACAGATGTGATTCAGCAAAAGATAAATTAACAGCAAGATACTGGGCTTGTAAATCACTTTGGGGTGGTCCAGGTAAAAGTACTAAATCAAGCCCTAAAGGTATACAAGGTAAATATTAATATTAAAATTTTTAAAAATGAGTAAGCACCCAAGATACGATTTAAAAAAAGCGTATGACAAGCATCTTACTGGTAAAGCAAGACTTCATTATTTGGAAAATTATGAGCATGATGTTCATACAAGAGGAGGAGCTGGACATTATTCAGGTAATCATCCTAGATATTCTATGTCTATGATGGGAGATCCAGAAACACCTGTAAAAAAAATGGATGATGATTTAAAATATATGCCAGTTGAAGATATTGCAGGACAAGGAACAGAAGGGATTAACATGAAAACTAATCCTATAATGTTAAAAGACAAAAGACCTAACCCAAGGAATTTAGATCCAAATGAATATCACCCAAAAGCAGATTTAACAGATCAATATCCTAGAAGAAAAGAAGAAGACCCAAGAAGTAAAACTTATCAACAAAAATTAAAAAAACAAGGATTAAAAGTAGATCCTAATTCAGCAGTAACAACAATGAAAAAAAATCCTATAGATATGAAAAAAACTCCAGTAAAAATGAAAAAGTCACCAGCTAAAATGGGTCACAAGTCACCAGCTAAAATGGGACATAAAAGTCCTGCTAAGATGGGACATAAAAGTCCTGCTAAGATGGGACATAAAAGTCCTGCTAAAATGGGGCATAAGTCTCCAGCTAAAATGAAAGGTAAAGTTACCTTTGGTAGAAAAAGCTAAACACAAACATTAACAACAACAAAATTTAAAAACATGGCAAAATTTATCAAGATTAAAAAAGAAAACTTCGCATCTAGTTTAAACTATACAGCGGATATGATTATTGGAGCAGACGAAATCGCACTAGTAAAAAAAGGAACTAATAGTGCTGTAAATTCTGATGCAGCTACAGTATTTTTTCACGACGCAAGTTCTTATATTACATTTACAGATACAGCAAAAGGTGTAGATATTGTAAATGCAATTAATAGCGCTTTAACTGCTAATCCAGGAGGAGTAGTTGCAACAGTACAATTAGGTACTAGCGTTGAAATTACAGCAATAACAGTAGCTTAATTATGAGATCAAAAGGTTTAGGTGATGATATTGAAAAATTCACTACTATAACCGGTATTAAATCAGTAGTAGATCGAGTCAGCGAGGGATTAAACATCCCTTGCGGCTGTTCTGCTAGAAAAGAATGGTTTAATAAAAAATTTCCATACAGGCCAAATGGCGTTTAAATTAACTAATCCCCCATATAAAGATTTAGGGGTACCTGTTTATCATCAGGATTTAGGTGATGATACATTAGGTAAAGCAAATAACAATCAAACTATTTTAATAAATAGTAAATTAGATCCAAGTGAAAGAGGTAAAGTTATTAAACATGAAATGGTACATATAAATCAGTTTCGTAGAGGTGATTTAGATTATGATCGTAAAAATGTTTATTGGAAAGGAAAAATTTACCCAAGGAGTAAAATGGTAGAAGGTGCTAAAAATTTACCTTGGGAAACAGAAGCATATAATAAAGTTTAATTAAATGTTAAAATTTTTACTAGGACTTTTAAAAGGTGGTAATGGCCGAAAGTCTGTAGCAGGTAATTTAGCCTGGGAAATAAGAGAAGCTATTAAAGGAAAAGAATTAGATCCTAACGAGCTTATATCTATACAAACTAAAATAAATGAAATTGAAGCTGGGCATAGAACAGTATTTGTCGCAGGCTGGAGACCGTTTATTGGTTGGGTATGTGGAGTTGCTTTAGCTTATAATTTTATAATAAGAGATTTATTTATTTGGGCCTTAGACCCGCAAGATGTTCCACCAGCATTACAAATGGAACATTTAATGACCGTACTACTAGGTATGCTAGGTTTAGGCGGTCTTAGAACATTTGAAAAAGTAAAAGATAAAACAAAATAAAATGGGAAGTTATCAAAATAATTTTAGTGATTTTGCTGTAAGTGCAATTGATATGTTAGCAGAGCAAACATTAAAAGCACAAAATTTAAGTAATTTATCAAGCAATACAGCTGCTAGTGCACCAGCAACTACAACAGCTATTGCATATGCATCAGGTGGTACTTATACCGGCGCAGCATCAAATGCTCAACATACAGGAGCAAAATTTCTAATAACTTCTGATGGAGCTGGAGCTATAGCGTCTGTTAAACCTATAGATCAAGGACCTAATGTTGGAACATCAGGCGAAACTATTATATTTGATACAGCTTCGTTAAACTTAGCATTTGGTGTATCAACAATAACAGGTGCTGTTACTGCAACGCTAGCAGGTGGAGATTTAGAAAAACCAAATGGTGATTTTGATGATAGATTACCTTCTATATATGTAGGCTCAAGTGGAAACGTTAAAGTAACTTTAGCTGAAGACACTAATGCTATAACAATAACAGGATTAACTGCAAATACTTTTTTACCTATAACATGTAAAACAATACATAATACTGATGCGGCTACTACCGTCACAAGCTTAATAGCTTTATTTTAAAATAATTATTAATTTAAATTTAATTAAATGAAAAACGTAGAAAAAAAAATTACAGAAGATGAACTTAAAAAAATTAAAGATCATCAACTTACAATGAATAATGTCTTACGAGATATAGGAAACGTTGAAAACCAAAAACATCTTTTGTTACATGATTATGCAGGTTTAATAAAAGAAAATGAAGATCACAAAAAAGAATTAGAAGAAAAATATGGTGCAGTAAGCATTGATCTTGAAACAGGAATATATAAACCTGTAGAGCAAAAAGAAAAAACAGAAGAGAAAAAAAATGTCTAATATTATAAGAAAAATCAGTATTGGTTCTGATTATAAAAATGATGCTATGCATTACTCTTTAGGACAAGAAGTTTACGGGGGTCATAAAATAGCTTATATCATATTTGACGATTCTGATAATTCTTATAATATATTTATTAAAAAAAATCAAGAAGTACTGCCATGGAAAAAATTTAATAATAACATGGCTGTATCTATAGAGTATAATTTAGAATATGAATAGTGTTTATGATTTTATTGTTGAACCAGTAGGTGAACGATATAATAATCAAAAAAAAATTAATGGTAAAAAATTAATATTAAACACTAGTATAGAATCTTTTAAATTCATAAATAAATTAGCTAAAATAAAATCAATACCTCTTGCTTACAATACACCTATAAAACTTAATGACTATGTTATGATACATCATAATGTGTTTAGAAGGTACTACGATATAAGAGGTAAAGAAAAAAATAGTAGTAAATTTTTATTTGACAATAAATATTTCTGTCAAATAGATCAGATTTATTTATATAATAATGGTACTGGTTGGAAAAGTTTTGGAGATAGATGTTTTGTAAAACCAATACTAAATAATGATGATCTAACATTAGATAAACTAGCTAAGCATATTGGAGTATTAAAGTATGACAATAGCTCATTAAACAAGCTAGGAATTAAAACTGGAGACTGTGTAGGTTTTACGCCTAATTCAGAATTTGAATTTATAATAGATAATGAATTTTTATACTGTATGAAATCAAATGATATTGTAATTAAATATGAACAGCAAGAAAATAAAACAGAATATAATCCAAGCTGGGCAAAAAGCAGTTGAAGAATTAATTAAAGTAGCAGAAGAAGAAATTATAGTTAACGATGCTTCTGAAGATTTAGCAGCTGATAGATTAAAAAACGCGGCAGCAACAAAAAAGCTAGCAATATTTGATGCTTTTGAAATACTTACACGTATTGAACAAGAAAAAAATATTTTAGAAGATAGTAAATCTAATAAAATAAAATTTGGAGGATTTGCTGAAAGTAGAGCTAAATAATGTATAAGCAAGATTTATATAAGGTTTTAGATGATTATATTAAACCTAACATTGTTAAAAAATATAATAAGAAAAAGCAATGGAAGTATGGTTATAACAAAGAACATGATGTAGTTATAATTAGTAAAACAGGACAAATAGGTGAAATATATGAAATACAAAATTTAAAAATAGCATTACCATTACTTAATAATATTTACAAAAGATCAAAAAAAAATACTGAACAATATTGGGAAAAATTACCATATCCTAAACCATTACAAAAAATTAAAACAGTTTTTGAATGGAATAGTTATCCTGATAGTTTTAAAGAGCAATGGTATGATTATATAGAAAACGAATTTAGAAGAAGGGATGAGGGATTTACGTTTTATAATAATGAGAAAGCTACTTATGTTACTGGTTCTCATTATATGTACTTGCAGTGGACTAAAATTGACGTTGGTGCTGCTGAATTTCGCGAGTCCAACCGTTTATTCTTTATATTTTGGGAAGCTTGTAAAGCCGACCCCAGGTGTTACGGAATATGCTACCTCAAAAATAGACGGTCTGGATTTAGCTTCATGGCCTCGTCAGAATTGGTTAACCAAGCAACAGTATCTTCAGACGCAAGATTTGGTATCCTTTCAAAAACAGGAGCTGATGCTAAAAAAATGTTTACCGACAAAGTCGTCCCAATCAGTGTTAATTACCCTTTCTTCTTCAAGCCCGTGCAAGACGGAATGGATCGCCCCAAGACAGAGCTTGCATACCGAGTGCCTGCCTCAAAACTCACTCGACGTAAGATAGAAATAGGCGAACAAGCTAAAGATATTGACGGGCTTGATACTACAATTGATTGGAAAAATACAGGTGATAATTCTTATGATGGAGAAAAATTAAAACTTTTAGCTCATGATGAATCTGGAAAATGGGAAAGGCCAGATAATATAATTAATAATTGGAGAGTTACTAAAACAACATTAAGATTAGGAAGTAGAGTAGTTGGTAAATGTATGATGGGTTCAACATCTAATTCATTAGACAAAGGTGGAAACAACTTTAAAAAAATTTATGAAAACTCAGACGTTAGAAATAGAAATCGTAATGGACAGACTAGCTCAGGATTATATTCTTTGTTCATTCCTATGGAATGGAATTACGAAGGATTCATTGATATGTTTGGATTACCTGTCTTCAATAACCCCAAAAAACCAATATCAAGCATTGATGGTACCGAAATAGACATAGGCGTAATAGATCATTGGTTAAATGAAGTTGATGGTTTAAAAAACGATCAAGATGCTTTAAATGAATTTTATAGACAATTTCCAAGAACTATACAACATGCATTTAGAGATGAAACAAAAGAATCGTTATTTAATTTAACGAAACTATATGAACAAATAGATTATTTAGAAGAAACTAAATATGAAAATTTAATTACACAAGGTAATTTCCAATGGTTTAATGGAATTAAAGATACTAGTGTAATGTTTGTTCCAAATAATAACGGTAGATTTTTTATTTCATGGGTACCACCTAATCATTTACAAAATAAATATATTATAAAAAATGGTTTAAAATATCCTGCTAATGAACATTTAGGTGCATTTGGTTGTGATAGTTATGATATTTCAGGAACAGTAGATGGTAGAGGATCTAAAGGTTCTTTACATGGTTTAACAAAGTTTAGCATGGAAGATATTCCTATCAATATGTTTTTTTTAGAATATATATCTAGGCCTGATAATACTGAAATATTTTTTGAAGATGTTTTAATGGCATTAGTGTTTTATGGGATGCCTATATTAGCAGAAAACAATAAGCCTAGATTATTATATTATTTAAAAAGAAGAGGCTATAGAGGTTATTCTATGAACAGACCAGATAAACTTAAATATAAATTATCAGTAACTGAAAAAGAAATAGGTGGAGTACCTAATTCTAGTGAAGACATGAAGCAAGCCCATGCAGCTGCTATTGAATCTTATATTGATGAAAATATAGGTTTTAAAAACGAAACATACGGTAATATGTTATTTGTTAGGACTCTTAATGATTGGACTAAATTTAATTTAAATAATAGAACAAAATATGATGCTTCAATAAGCTCAGGTTTAGCTATTATGGCATGTAATAAAAATAAATATAGACCTGTAACAAAAAAAATATTTAAACCTATTGATTTAGGAATAAAAAAATATAATAATGAAGGTGTAACTTCAAAATTAATATAAGTAAATGGTATATACAAACTATAACAGTTCATTTCCAGATCAGGTAGTACCAGACGCAGTTAAGAACAGTTATGATTATGGACTACAAGTTGCACAAGCAATTGAAAATGAGTGGTTTAATCAAGACTATAGCGGAGATAGGTATTTACAAAATTTTCAAAATTTCCATAGGTTAAGATTATATGCTAGAGGTGAACAACCAATACAAAAATATAAAGATGAATTATCTATTAATGGTGATCTATCTTATTTAAATTTAGACTGGAAAATTGTACCTATACTGCCTAAGTTTGTAGATATTATTGTTAACGGTATGACAGACAAAGGTTATGAAATTAAATCATTTGCTACAGATCCTTTTGCTGTTAAAGAAAGAACTGAATTTGCTTTTAATGCGTTAAGGGATATTACAAATAAACAAATAATAGAGCAATATAATAAAGTTACTGGCGAAAACTTTTTTAAATCAGCTCAACCAGATAAACTACCAGCAAATAAAGATGAACTAGATTTATATTTACAATTAAACTATAAACAATCTATTGAAGTAGCGGAAGAAGAAGTAATTAGCAATGTATTTAATTATAATAAGTATGATGAAACTAAACGCCGATTAGCTTATGATTTAGCTGTATTAGGTATTGCTGCTTCAAAAACAAACTTTAATTTATCTGAAGGAGTAACTGTAGACTATGTTGATCCAGCTACAATGGTTTATTCATATACAGAAGATCCTAACTTTAATGATATATATTATGTAGGTGAAGTTAAAAACTTAACTATATCAGAAGTTAAAAGATTATTTCCAGAATTAACAGATAGTGATTTAAAAGAAATACAAAAATATAAAGGTCCTGCTAGTTATAGTAATTACGTGCGTAATTATGGCGGGCAAGATGATTATAATTTAATACCAATATTGTTTTTTGAATATAAAACTTATACAAATCAAGTATTTAAAGTTAAAAAAACAGATCAAGGTTTAGAAAAAACAATAGAAAAAGACGATACTTTTAATCCTCCAGAAAATGATAATTTTGAAAAATTATCTAGAAGTATAGAAGTTTTATATACTGGTGCAAAAGTTTTAGGTATGAGTAAAGTTATTAAATGGCAATTGTCAGAAAACATGACAAGACCATTAGGTGATGTTACTAAAGTAAATATGAATTATAGTATTTGTGCACCAAGAATATATAAAGGGCGCATTGACTCTTTAGTTAGCAGAACGACAAGCTTTGCAGATATGATACAGTTAACACATTTAAAATTACAACAAGTGTTAGCTAGAGTAGTACCTGATGGAGTTTATTTAGATATGGATGGTTTGGCAGAGGTAGATTTAGGAAACGGTACTAACTATAATCCTGCTGAAGCATTAAACATGTATTTTCAAACAGGTAGTATTGTAGGTAGATCTTTAACTCAAGATGGAGAATTAAATAGAGGTAAAGTACCAATACAAGAATTACAATCATCAAGTGGTCTTGCTAAAATCCAAAGTTTAATACAAACGTATCAGTACTATTTACAAATGATTAGAGATACTACTGGTTTAAATGAAGCTGTAGATGCTAGTACACCAGATAAAAATGCATTAGTAGGTTTACAAAAGTTAGCAGCTGCTAATTCTAATACGGCAACAAGACATGTATTAAAAGCTTTAATGTATATAACAATTAGAAATGCTGAAAATGTAAGTTTAAGAATAAATGATGCGTTACAATTTCCTTTAACTAAACAAGCTTTAATAAATAGTATTAATACTTTTAATGTTAAAACGCTTGAAGAAATTGAACAAATATGTTTACATGATTTTGGTATATTTTTAGAATTAGAGCCAGATGCTGAGGAAAAAAATCAATTAGAACAAAACATACAAATAGCACTTAAAGCTGGTGGTATTGATTTAGAAGATGCAATTGATATTAGAGAAATTAATAATATTAAATTAGCTAATCAATTACTAAAACAAAAAAGAAGGCAAAAGGAAAAAGCAGATCAAGAAAAAGCACAAGCTAATATACAATCACAAGCTCAAGCAAATCAAAAAACTAATGAAGCAGCTGCATTAGCAGAAGTGCAAAAACAACAAGCTATAAATGAAGCTAAAGTACAATTAGAAAGAGCTAAATCAGACTTTGAAATAAGCCGTATGCAACAAGAAGCATTAATTAAAAAAGAATTAATGCAACAAGAATTTGAATATAATATTCAATTAGCAAGAGCAAGGTCTGAGGCTGAGACTATAAAAGAAAAAGAAATAGAAGATCGTAAAGACGAACGTATAAGAATACAAGGAACACAACAATCACAATTAATAAATCAAAGACAAAATGATTTATTGCCTACAGATTTCGAGTCAGCAGGATTCGACAATTTAGATGGTTTTGGTTTAGAACAATTTGAACCAAGATAAATTTTTAATTATTTAATATTATTTTATTATGTCAGAAGAAGTAAAACAAGAGGGTTCTTTTAAAATTAAAAAGAAAATCCCAAAAAAATTAGTTGGAAAATCAGAAGTAACTAAAGTAGATTTAACAAAAAAAGAAGAAAACAATGCCATTCAGGAGCAAAGCACAGATGAGGTATCTGTACGCGACGAACCCAAAATTAGCGAAGGAGTTCGAGAGCAAGACAACAAAGAAACAGTTGAAGAACCTGCCGGAGAAAATAATAACGATGATGGCAAAACAGAAGTAGAAACACCTATACAATTGATCGAAGAAAAAGATCAAGAAGAAAAAGATGCTACTACTGAAGAAAAAACTGAACCGAAACAAGAACCAAAAGAGGTAATACAGACCGAGGCAAAAGAAGAACTACCTGAAAATATAAATAAACTTATAGAGTTTATGAAAGAAACAGGTGGTGATATACAAGATTATGCTAGATTAAATGCTGATTACAGTAATGTTGATGATTATACTTTAATAAGAGAATATTATAAACAAACTAAACCACATTTAGATACAGAAGACGTAAATGTTATTTTGGAAGATTTTGATTATGACAAAGAGGTTGATGATCCAAAAGATATACGTAAGAAACAAATAGCATATAAAGAAGAAGTTGCAAAAGCAAAAAACTTTTTAGAGCAAACTAAAAAAAAATACTATGAAGAGATCAAGTTGAAACCTTCTGTAAATAGTGAGCAACAAAAAGCACTTGACTTTTTTAACCGATATAAACAAGAAGAACAGAGTAAAGAAGCTATTAGACAAGGATTTGTTGATCGTACTAATAACTATTTTTCTAATGATTTCAAAGGTTTTGATTTTAAATTAGGCAATAAAAAATTTAGATACGGTATTAAAGATCCTAACTCAGTTGCAAATTCACAAAATGATTTATCACAATTTGTCGGAACGTTTCTAGACAAAGATGGTCAAATGAGTGATCCTGCAGGTTATCATAAAGCTATTTACGCTGCAAGAAACGCTGATACAATTGCTAACCACTTTTATGAGCAAGGACGTACTGATGCTATAAAAGAACAAGTGGCTAAATCAAAAAACATAAGCACAGAACCTAGGCCTACAGCTTCGGGTGAAGTGTTTGTCAATGGTTTAAAAGTGAAAGCTATTAGTGGACTTGATTCTTCAAAACTTAAAATTAAAACACGTAAAATTAAAAATTAAAAAAAATGGCAAATGTTACTCCCCAATTTGGGGCAATTAAACCAAGTGCCAAACAGCAAATTTTGTCTACTAACTACATTCAGTTTACCGATTCTGCCGGAGCTGATTTTGCTGATTTTGCACAACAATATTTACCTGAAATCTACGAACAAGAAGTAGAAAGATACGGTAATAGAACTCTTTCAGGTTTCTTACGTATGGTAGGAGCTGAAATGCCTATGACTTCTGATCAAGTTATTTGGTCAGAGCAAAATAGGTTGCACGTAGCTTATAACGATGTAAGCAAAGCTGCAAACAACACTGATTTAACTTTCACATTAAATGCAACTTTAGGTCCAGATTTTGTTGATAACAACATTTCTGTAAACGATACATTAGTAGTAATGAATCCGGCTACAGGAGCAGAAGTGAAAGCTTTAGTAACTGGTAGCACAGGTACAGTAGCTGGAGGTAATGCAACAGCTACAATTACAGTTGCTACATATACTGGAGCAAATTTATCTACAACTTTAGGTTCTGCTGGTAATGTGTT
>MDSY01138316.1_pt1 | contig 11246 bp, 12 predicted proteins | sample 811131 | NCBI WGS metagenome assembly MDSY01 (sample SAMN05326643, study PRJNA326480) | marine metagenome | isolation source: seawater | place: Atlantic Ocean: South West | collected 2010
ATGACTATGTGGGTAAAGGTCTTTCGGGTGGCGTGATCGTTGTGCGCCCGCCCCAGATCAGCCCTTTGGTGGCCTCGGAAAATACAATTATCGGCAATACTGTGCTGTATGGCGCGACCGATGGTTTCCTCTTCGCTTCTGGCCGTGCCGGTGAGCGCTTTGCGGTGCGTAACTCGGGCGCAAAAACTGTGATCGAAGGCTGTGGCTCGAATGGCTGTGAATATATGACTGGCGGTGTCGCCGTGGTTTTGGGCTCCATTGGGGCCAACTTCGGCGCGGGGATGACAGGTGGCATGGCCTACCTCTATGATCCGGCTGGAAAAACGGATCCAATGATGAATATGGAGACTCTGGTGACCTGCCCGGTTTCGGTCGCCCATTGGCAGGAGGTGCTGAAGGCTCTCATCACCCGCCATGTCTCGGAGACCAATTCAGTCAAAGGTGCGGATATTTTGCAGCGTTGGGAAGAAGAAAAGCGCAACTTTGTGCAAGTCTGCCCCAAGGAAATGCTGGTGCATTTGCCAGCGCCTTTGGAAGATGGTCAATCCCTATCGGTGCCGGCAGAATAACGCGGCTCGCGATTGTGCCAAAATAATTGGTGTTTAAACATCTCGCCCGGCGGCAACGCCGGGCTGCGCCTACTTTGCCCTTCGGTGGGTGCGTAGAAAGCGTCAGATAAGTGATGCTTATAATTTTACAATTTTAATTGAGCCATTATGTATCGAGAATTCCCCAAGAGCGAAGCGCGGCAGCGGATTGGTGATTTAATAACAAATGACAATGCTGAACTGGTCTCGCACAAGGCCCAGTCTTCTTTGATTTTCGCAGGGCCAGTTGCAGAGGTGGTTACAGTTCTGGCCGCTGATAAGTTGACGAAGTACCGCTAATATGGTGTGGCATATCTATGACTGAACCAACTGAGGATCATCTTGATAGCCCCGATGACACCCCCTGGCGGCGGCCTGGGCGATGGGGGCCCATGCTGCGCGGCGTGCGACGGGTTCTGCTTTGGAGCCTGCTTGCGGTGGCGCTGGTATTTTTGGCTTGGGGATTGATCTACCGATGGGTCAACCCGCCGATCACGTTTTACATGATGCAAGAGCGCGCCCGGCTTGGTGAAATCCAATATCAATGGGTCGATATTGAAGAGGTTGCCCCGATGGTGCGCCGTGCGGTGGCGGCGGCGGAAGACGCCAATTTCTGCACACATTGGGGGATTGATAGCGCAGCGGTGCGTCAGGCCCTGCGCGAGGGCGCGTTGCGTGGCGGTTCAACCATCAGCCAGCAAACGGTCAAGAACGCCTTTCTCTGGCCTGGGCGCAATTGGCTGCGCAAAGTGGTGGAAGCACTGTTGACCCCCTATATCGAAATGGTGTGGAGCAAACGGCGCCTGTTGGAAATTTATCTTAACATCGCCGAATTTGACACGGGGGTGTTTGGTATTGAGGCGGCAGCCTGGCATCACTTTGGGGTTGCGGCCAAAGATTTGAGCCGCGTTCAGGCTGGTCGCCTAGCGGTTGTCTTGCCCGATCCCAAAGGCCGTAGCGCAATTCGTCCGAGCAAAGAGACAAAAAAACGCGCGGCATCTGTGATTGCTGGAGCCGACTTGATCCGAAAGGATGGTCGTGCCGGGTGTTTTGAGGATTGATTGCACCGACAAAGGGCGGTTATGACAGGATGAAACGAGTAAAGTGAAGCCCAATGAATATCCTGTATCACGTCCCCCTGTCTCCTTTCTGCCGCAAAGTGCGTCTGAGTCTGGCAGAAAAGAAAATCGAAGTGCAACTGGTGGAAGAGCGCTATTGGGAAGGGGATGCGGATTTTTTGCGCCGCAATCCCGCAGGAAAAATCCCGGTGCTCAAGATGGGTGGGGAGATCTATACTGAATCGTCCGCGATCTGCGAATATCTCGAGGAGCGCTTCCCCGAGCCACGGTTATTGACCCAAGATGCACAGACCCGCTATGAGGTGCGCCGTTTGGTCTCTTGGTTTGACGATAAGTTCCACCATGAGGTGACGGCAAATCTTCTGTATGAGCGGGTTAATCGAAAAATCCATGGATCGGGATATCCGGTCTCTGCCAACGTGAAGGCCGGAGCAAAGGCCATTAAATTTCATCTCGATTATATGAATTGGCTCTTGGATAATCGCCGCTGGCTTGCGGGTGATGAGATGAGCCTTGCCGATTTCGCCGCCGCCGCACAGCTGTCGGCGCTGGATTACATTTGTGATGTGGATTGGAATCGATCAGCGGCGGTGAAAGATTGGTATGCCACGATGAAGTCGCGCCCGGCGTTCCGGTCGATACTCGCCGATAATGTACCGGGGTTCCCGCCTCCGCACCATTATGCCAATCTTGACTTCTGATCTGAAATCCAGGCTTCTGGCGCGGACTTTGGCCGAGGGCTTTAGCAATGCCAAGATCACCGCTCCTGATGCCGTGCCGCAGGTGCCGGCGCAGTTGGAGGCGTTTTTGCAGGCGGGCTATCATGGGCAAATGACATGGATGGAGGCACGCAAAGAATGGCGCGCCGCGCCGCAGGTCTTGTGGCCTGAGGCCCGGTCTGTTGTGATGCTGGCGGAAAGCTATAGCCCACAAAGCAATCCTTTGGCCAATCTCGATAGGCCTGATATTGGCAATATAAGCGTCTATGCCCAGGGCAAAGACTATCACGATATTGTCAAAAAGAGATTGAAACGATTGGCCCGCTGGTTGATTGCCGAAGGGGGCGGTGAGGTGAAAGTCTTTGTCGATACGGCACCGGTTGCGGAAAAGCCCTTGGGGCAGGCTGCCGGTTTGGGCTGGCAGGGCAAGCATACCAATCTGGTGAGCCGCACAACTGGCAATTGGATGTTTCTGGGCGCAATATTTACCACGCTGGAGCTGGAAGTGGATGCGCCGGAGGTGGATCACTGCGGGTCATGCCAGAAATGCTTGGACATTTGCCCGACCGAGGCTTTTGTTGCGCCTTACAAAATGGATGCGCGGCGCTGCATTTCCTATCTGACCATTGAGCACAAGGGCCCGATTGATCTGGCGCTGCGGCCGGGCCTCGGCAATCATATCTATGGCTGTGATGATTGCTTGGCCGTTTGCCCGTGGAATAAATTTGCCGTTGTGGCCTCTCATATGCGCTACGCCGCCCAGGGGGATTTGGCGGCGCCGCTGCTGCGTGACCTCGTGGTCTTGGATGATGCCGGGTTTCGTACGAAATTCGCAGGCTCCCCCATCAAACGTATTGGCCGCGATCGTTTTATCCGCAACGTGCTCTATGCCATCGGAAATTCGGGCAATCCGTCCTATGCGCCGCTGGTGCACCCTTTGGTTGCGGATGCAGATCCGGCGGTGGCAGAGGCTGCTGGCTGGGCCTTGGCGCGCATTACGCCCTAATTTGCTGGAACGGCAAAGGTGAGATTAGCCCAAATGCTGTTCCAAACTGGGTCATCTGTACTGGTAGGCTCCACAGGGCGCAGCGCAACATTGTCGATCATATAGTCGTGACCGGTGAGGACCGGGAACCTCGCAATTCCATCGGCGTCCGTGCGATAAAGTTGGATCAGGGCTGGCTCTTTCGTGCCCGCAGGGCGTGAGAAGACTTCGACCTGCACATGAGCGCGGGGCCTGGCGTTCAACAACACTTGAACCGCCATGCCCTCTGAGAGATCGTCGGTATAGGGGTTGGACAGCGCTACGATCTCGATCTCCAGCCCGACTTGCCGATCTTGTCCCGCACCGCTGCCTACAGCAATGAGGGATTTTGCAAAGCGGCGATAACTCTCAACGAAACCAACGTCTGGCAAGCCACGGGCCAGATGCGCCTCGGGCAGTCCCTCAAAATCTTTGTGTTTGATGAAATTCATAAACTTGTCAAATTCCCGATAGGTGAGGGTGCTGTCGGTGGTTTCATGCACCAAAACAGCCAACCCGTCTTCGAGCCCGGGATGCTGCATGGCGGGCCGGTCACCCTCCCGTGCGCTCATCTCAAGGATTGCGCCGGCGCGATGCAACTCATGGCGGGCTGTATAGCGGCTGAGATAGGAATGGCTGCCCCCTTTGAAATCCTGCCCAACCCGGAAATGCGCGGCTATTGGGCTTTGTACGTCAACCTCAAACTCCACTGGCGAAATCCAAAATTCATGTGCATAGATAGGTCCAGCAAAAACAAGAGCAAAAAGTAATTTAAAGGAGCGCTGAAACATGTTGAGACCTTTCCCGAAAATTCAGCTTTTGATGGTGTGGTGTTTCCTATTGATGTCAAGTGCACTTCTGGGGTTTCTCAGTTTGCCAGGACAAGCCCGCGCCCATGAATTACGGCCGGCAGTGGCGGAAGTTTCTGTTAACGAGGACAGAATTGAAATTTCCCTGCGCCTCGCCGTAGAAACTCTTTTGGCAGGCATAGATCAGTCTCAAGTCGCAGATACTGATGAGGCGCCTGAAGCAGAGGTCTATGACCGGTTGCGGGGCCTGCCGGATCGAGCATTGGCGCAAATGGTTGAAACGCGATTTGCGGATATTTCCGCAGGGATTTCGCTTGATGGGGCTGGACCCTTGAGCTTGACATCGGTGGATGTGATCGCTGAGCCGGATCTCGAACTGCCCCGCGATACGGTGGTTGCAATGTCTGCGGAGCTGCCGCCTGGGACGGCTCCGGTCTCTTTGGGATGGGCCGCGCGCAATGGCGGGCTGGTGGTGCGCCATGGGCAGGGTCCAAACGCCTATGCGGCCTTTTTACAGGGCGGCGAGGTAAGCGCACCGCTGCCTCGGTCTGGTGTTGTTGAGGAAAGCACGGGCGCTGTGTTCTTGCGGTTTGTTGTCGAAGGCTTCGAGCACATTATTCCAAAGGGTCTGGATCACATTCTCTTTGTCTTAGGTTTGTTTCTCTTCTCTCTCGCTTGGCGTCCCCTCTTGGCGCAGGTCACGGCCTTTACACTGGCCCATACGGTCACGCTTGGGCTTGCAACTTTGAGCATTATCACCATTCCACCGGCGCAGATGTGGCTGGTAGAGGCTCTGATTGCCATCTCCATTGCCTATGTGGCGATTGAGAATATTCTGCGCCCGAAACTGGGGTGGTGGCGGATCCTTGTGGTCTTCGGGTTTGGCCTTTTACATGGGCTGGGGTTTGCCTCCGTATTGGGAGATCTTGGCCTGGCGCAGGGGCAATTCATTCTTTCTCTTATTGCCTTCAACATCGGTGTCGAACTTGGCCAATTGGCGGTGATTGCAGCAGCCTTTGTTCTCTTTGCTCTGCCCTTGGGGCGCAGCGCTATCTATCGCCGTGTGGTGGTGATCCCTGGATCTGTGGCCATTGCTTTCGTGGGCCTGTGGTGGGCATTTGAGCGCAGTTTTATGTAAAGCCCAATCGCTACTCTGGCTGCGGCCTGCACTTCTGATAGTAAAAAGGCCTCAACCCAAAGGGTTGAGGCCGCTGTTTCTGCGGTGCCGTCGCGTGCTTATGCGCGGACGAGTTTTTCGTAGCTTTCAGCGATGTCGCGCGCCAGAGCGCCCACTTCAAATGTGTAATCGCCGATTTGACCCACAGGTGTGACTTCCGCCGCGGTGCCGGTCAACCAACATTGTTCAAAGCCTTCCAGCTCCTCGGGCATGATGTGCCGTTCGATCACAGTGACGCCGCGCTCTTGCAACATGCCCACCACGGTCTGGCGCGTGATGCCATTGAGGAAGCAATCGGGTTTTGGTGTGTGCACTTCACCGTCTTTGACAAAGAACAGGTTGGCGCCGGTGGCCTCAGCCACATAGCCGCGATAATCAAGCATCATCGCATCTGAACAGCCTTTGGCTTCGGCTGCATGTTTGGACATGGTGCAGATCATATAAAGCCCAGCGGCCTTGGCAAAGCATGGGATTGTTTCTGGGCTTGGGCGTTTCCATTTGGCGATATCAAGCTTTGCGCCCTTGAATTTGGCGTCCCCATAGTAGGCGCCCCATTCCCAAGCCGCCACGGCCATGCGCACTGGGTTGCGCGCGGAGGCGACCCCCATATCTTCACCAGAACCGCGCCAGCAAATCGCCCGCACATAGGCATCCTGCAGACCAGAGGCGGTCAAGACCTCCTCTTTCGCGGCTTCAATTTCGTCCACGGAATATGGAATTGGAATGTCCATATATTCGCCAGATTTTAAAAGCCGCTCAGAATGTTCACGAGACTTGAAAATCTTTCCGTTATAGGCGCGTTCACCTTCAAACACAGAGCTGCCGTAATGCAAGCCATGGGTCAGAATGTGAACCTTAGCGTCGCGCCAGTTCACTAATTCGCCATCCATCCAGATGACACCGTCACGGTCGTCATATGCGCCAGCCATGTGTAGTTCTCCCTTTGGTCGGCTAAGTTTCCAATTGTGTCGCATATTATGTCCGTTTCGGACATAATATTGCGCAAAATGTGATAATCGCTAACAATTGATTCTTGGAATGTCAACAACACTGACATATTATTGAAATTGATTGAAACAGAAAGGCATATCATGGCGCAGGGGCAAAATAGATCAGAAAATACCCATGGTTTGCTGTTTTTAACGGATGAACAGCTGCGCAAAGGTATTGAGGCTATGTTTTTTGCCTATCGTGGATTTACGGCGGATCCAGACCGCATATTGATGGAAAAATCCTATGGCCGAGCGCATCACCGGGCGCTGCATTTCATCCAGCGCAGCCCTGGCACAACCGTCAACAATTTATTGTCCACGCTTGGCGTGACCAAACAAAGCCTCAACCGCGTGCTGCGGACCTTGATTGGCGATGGTTTGGTGCTTAATGAAGTCGGCATTAAAGACAAGCGCCAGCGGCATTTGTCTTTGACCGATGCGGGCAGAGAGTTGGAGCAGGCGCTTTCTAACGCCCAACGTGACCGTATGCGCACCGCCTATCGCCAAGCGGGGGCGGAAGCTGTCTATGGCTTTTGCACCGTACTTGAAGCTATGATGGATCCAGAATTGAAGAAGCATTATGATCAGCTTACCGGCGGAGATATAGTATGACTCCAGATGCCCATTTGCTTATCGTCGATGACGATGAGCGCATTCGGACTTTGTTGCAAAAATTTCTCATTAGAAATGGTTTTTTAGTATCCGCCGCCCGCGACGCCGTTCATGCACGACGGATATTATCTGGTCTCGATTTCGATTTGATCGTTTTGGATGTGATGATGCCGGGTGAAGATGGAATTTCTTTGACTAAAGAGGTGCGGCGGAACAGCGACACGCCCATTTTGCTGTTGACCGCCAAGGGCGAGACTGAAGATCGGATCTTGGGGCTTGAGGCTGGCGCGGATGACTATCTGGCCAAACCCTTCGAGCCCAAGGAGCTGTTGCTGCGTCTCAATGCAATTTTGCGCAGAGTTCCCGTGCAAGAAGAGGTCGCACCGTTGCCAAAGGTAATGCATCTGGGCCAGGTGCATTATGATGTCGACCGAGGCGAGCTGTGGCAAGGTGAGGTTCGGGTGCGCTTGACCGCAACGGAGAGCCAGTTAATGCGGATTTTTTCTAGCACGCCAGGCGTGCCGCTCAGCCGCAGCAATTTGGTTGAACAGCTTGGGCGTGATGGCGGCCAAGCGCAAGAGCGCGCTATAGATGTGCAAATCACAAGGTTGCGGCGGAAAATTGAAATGGACCCGAAACAGCCGCGCTATTTACAGACGGTACGCGGTGCGGGATATATGTTGGTTCTGGAACAGAGGTATGCGTTGTGAGCACAAAAATAATCACCCATGATGACTGCATGGACCATGTGAACCCGCCCGGTCATCCCGAACAGGTAGCGCGTCTCGAGCATGTGTTGAGGGCACTCGCGCCTTTGGGTTTGGATAGGGTGACCGCGCCGCTGGCTCCTGATGACGATCTACTGCGATGTCATCCGCAAAGTCACCTCAACGCCCTGCGCGCCGCGGCGCCGCAAGATGGGTGGAGCCTTTTGGATGCGGATACCCATATGTCCTCAGGCACGCTGACAGCGGCTCTGAGGGCGGCGGGTGGTGCGCTTCGGGCGGTGGATATGGTGATAGACGGTGAGGCGGACAATGTCTTTGTCGCAACGCGGCCGCCGGGCCATCACTGCGAACGCGAAACGCCGATGGGCTTTTGTTTTTTTGGCAATGTGGCCTTGGCGGCCAAACATGCGCTGGAGCACCACGGGCTGTCGCGCGTTGCGATCGTAGATTTTGACGTGCACCATGGCAATGGCACGCAGGACTTGGTGGAAGGGGATCGCCGCATTTTTTTCGCCAGCACCCATCAGATGCCGCTTTACCCGGGGACGGGCCATGCCCATGAGACGGGTGGCTACGGCAATGTATTGAATTGTCCCTTGCCGGATGGGGCGGGCAGCGCGGCGTTTCGCGCGGTAATGGAGGCAGAGGTTCTTCCAGCGGTGGAGCGGTTTGACCCTGAATTTTTGTTTATCTCAGCTGGATTTGACGCCCATGTTGAAGATCCGCTGGCGGGGATGAATTTGACGGAAGATGATTTCTCTTGGATCACGCAGCGTCTTTGCGAATTGGCGGCCAAGCATTGCAAAGGTCGGGTGGTATCCTGCCTAGAAGGCGGGTACGATCTGGAGGCCCTGGCAGCGAGTGCTGCGGCGCATGTGAGTATTTTGAAGGAGCAGACCCATGGCTGATGTACAGATTGTGCAAATGAGTTTTGAAACCGCAATGGCCGAGCTAGAGCAGGTTGTGACGCAATTAGAGCGGGGCGATGTGGCTTTAGATGCCTCCATTACCCTTTATGAACGCGGCGCGGCTCTTAAAGCGCACTGCGAAGCCAAGTTGAAATCTGCCGAAGAGAAGGTCGCAGCCATAACCTTGAATGGCGATGGGCAACCTACAGGCGTTGCTTCTTTGGATGCTGGTTGAGCCTTTGGGCGCGCCGAGGCCAATTATGCAGGCTGATTTTTCCACCCATCTCAAGGCTGCGGCTGATGCAACGCAGGCTTGTCTTGCAAAGGCCATGCGCCCCTTTGGTGATTTGCCTATCGCTCAAGGCATGCGCCATGCGGTGACTGGTGGCAAAGGCATGCGCGGTTTTTTGGTGATTGAGAGCGCGCGGCTGATGGGCGCACCAGAACAAGAGGCAGTCTATGCTGGCGCGGCGGTGGAAGCCCTGCATGCCTATTCTTTGGTGCATGATGATTTGCCCTGTATGGATGATGACGACCTTCGGCGCGGTCAGCCGACGGTGCATAAGAAATGGGATGAAGCCACTGCGGTTTTGGTGGGCGATGCGTTGCAAACCCTGGCCTTTGAGCTGCTGGCCCGGCCTGGCTCTTCCTTGGGTGCACAACGACAATTGGATCTGATCACACAGTTAGCAAAGGCCAGTGGGGCTGAGGGGATGGTGTTGGGTCAAGCGCAGGATATGGCGGCTGAGACGGCTGCTGTGCCTTTGACCTTGAACGATATTGCACATTTGCAAAACAACAAGACCGGCGCGCTGATTGAATGGTCCGCCACAGCCGGCGCCGTCATGATGGGTGCTGACCCAGCGCTGCTGCGCCGCTATGCGCAGGCCCTGGGCCTGGCCTTTCAAATTGCTGATGATATTTTGGATGTGGAAGGCACGATTGATATGATGGGCAAAGCCACGGGAAAAGATAGCGCTTCTGGCAAGGCTACCTTTGTCTCCCTATTGGGGCTTGAGGGGGCTAAGCTGCGGGCGCAAGATTTGGTGGATGAAGCCTGCGTGGCATTGGACGATTTTGGCGATCGCGCCAATATTTTAAAAGTGGCGGCACGATTTGTTGTGTCGCGGGATCTATGAAAAGGGGATGCGCGTGACACAAACACCTCCCCACACTCCCTTGCTTGATCGGGTCACCACGCCTGCGGATTTAAAGATCATGAGCGACAGAGAGTTGCGGCTCTTGGCTGATGAGCTGCGGGTGGAGACGGTTTCAGCGGTTTCTGAAACCGGTGGGCATCTTGGGGCGGGTCTTGGAGTGGTTGAGCTGACCGTTGCGCTGCATGCGGTGTTTGATACGCCAAAAGATCATCTGATTTGGGATGTATCGCATCAAACCTATCCACATAAAATTTTAACGGGGCGGCGTGACCGTATTCGAACCCTGCGGCAAAAAGGTGGGCTCAGTGGCTTTACCAAACGCAGTGAAAGCCCCTACGATCCCTTCGGTGCCGCGCATTCCTCGACCTCCATTTCGGCGGCACTTGGCTTTGCTGTGGCGCGTGATTTGGGTGGTGCGCCCGAACATGGGATTGGCGATGCCATTGCCGTGATTGGTGACGGGTCCATGAGTGCCGGCATGGCCTTTGAAGCGATGAACAATGCGGGCCATTTGAAAAAACGCATGATTGTCATTCTCAATGATAATGAAATGTCGATTGCCCCGCCTGTTGGCGCCTTGTCGTCTTATCTCAGCCAGCTGTATACCGGCGCGCCCTTCCAAGAGTTTAAGGCGGCAGCCAAAGGGGCGGTGTCGCTTTTGCCTGGTCCATTTCAGGAAGGGGCAAAGCGTGCGCGGGAGATGCTGAAACATATGACCGTTGGCGGCACGATGTTTGAGCAGCTGGGCTTTAGCTATCTCGGCCCCATTGATGGGCATGATCTTGAGCAATTGCTGCCGGTGCTGCGCATGGTGCGCGACCGCGCAACCGGTCCGATGTTGATCCATGTCATCACCCAAAAGGGTAAGGGGTACGGCCCGGCGGAAGCTGCGCGTGATAAAGGTCATGGGGTCGGAAAATTTGACGTGGTGACCGGCACACAGGCCAAATCCATCCCCAATGCACCTTCCTATACATCTGTTTTTGCAAAGTCTTTGCTTGAGCAGGCGCAACAAGATCCAAAAATCTGCGCGGTGACCGCCGCCATGCCTGATGGCACGGGGCTTAACCTTTTTGCCGAACGCTATCCCAGCCGATGTTTTGACGTGGGGATTGCCGAGCAGCACGGGGTGACTTTTGCAGCTGCCCTGGCCGCGGGTGGCATGAAGCCATTTTGCGCCATGTATTCCACCTTTTTGCAGCGCGGCTATGATCAGGTTGTGCATGACGTGGCGATTCAACGCTTGCCCGTGCGTTTCGCGATTGATCGGGCGGGTTTGGTGGGCGCCGATGGGGCGACCCATGCGGGATCTTTTGACATTGCGTTTCTGGCCAATCTGCCGGGTTTTGTCGTCATGGCTGCGGCTGATGAGGCGGAGCTGTGTCATATGGTGGCAACAGCAGCGGCCTATGACATTCCCGTCAAAGACCTAATGAAAATGAGATGGGTGA
>MDSY01121531.1_pt1 | contig 11243 bp, 13 predicted proteins | sample 811131 | NCBI WGS metagenome assembly MDSY01 (sample SAMN05326643, study PRJNA326480) | marine metagenome | isolation source: seawater | place: Atlantic Ocean: South West | collected 2010
ATTAAAGAGGATTTAATAATTCGTAATATAGTTGGTTAATCTTTTAATAATTCCTTTTCAAATGATTCAAGGTCTATATCTATATCTGAACCACAATCACTACCATTGTCTTCTTTTATTTTATTACTAATTTTATTTTTATTATCTAGGATTTCTTTGTTATCTTCTTGAATTTCGTTTGTATTATTTAATATATCTTTGTTAATTTTATTTTTATTATCTAAGATTTCTTTATTATCTTCTTTAATTTTATTTTTATTATCTAGGTATTCTTTGTTATCTTGAGTTTCTTTATTTTTAGAATCTTTTTTATCGTCTATAACATTTTGTTGGTTTTTATTAGAAGGTTCTTTATTTTTAATTGTATTTTTTTTTCTTAATATTAACTTTAGGTCATTATATAAATTAATTTTTTTTAATTCACTTGGTAACCCACACGATAAATATAAAGATGTTATATCAACTAAAAAAAATACCCAAAAGTATTTTAATAAAATATCACCCAAAGATTTATTTAAATGTATTAAAATATGAACTATAATATAAATTATTGAACCATAAATTAATGTATTTACATATTTGTTTTTATCTAAATTATTTTTTAAAAAAGTAGAATTATGAATAAGATAAAAAAACATTTATTGAATTTTATAATAAATTTATTTATAAGAATTAAATAAAATAAATAAATAATTAAACCGAATATTAAATTTAGTTTAAATTTTAAAAAAATATTAAATATAATATATAATATCTATAAAATGGAGATTGAATTATATGACCTAATAAATACACTATTCGAAAGCCATCCTAAAGAGGAAAAAACATATAATATTTCTTTTAGTGGTATAAATTTAAAACAAAGTTTTGAAGCATTATTAACTATTTTTACTAAAGGAATAAAGACCAAATATGAAGATAAAGATGGAAATGTAAACTTATCTTTATTGGGTCAATCACAAATAGAACATATACAAAAATATTTTTTAAGTATAGGATTTACATTTCATTTTAATATTTTGAATGATTCAAATGAAAATCGGTTATATTCTCAAAGAATTAAATATTCTAATATCGAAATAAAAGAATCGACAAGACTAAGCGATTTATTTCTACCGTTACTTTCTAGGGGTAAAATATATCTAATAAATTTTAATTATATCTAATATATAATGATAAATAATTGGATTTTTGATTTAGATTTAACCTTATATGAATTAAATGGTAATTATTTTTCTTATGATAAAATTATTAAACCAAAAAATATAAGACAATATTTAGATCAATTAAAAGGAAGAAAAATTTTATTTACGAATGGAACTATGGAACATAGTATTACATGTATACATTTATTAGACTTAAATAAAATATTTCATAAAATACTTTGTAGAGAATTAACGGGGCTAAAACCAAGTATTAATTCATATATTAAAACATATCATCATTCTGGAATGAAACAAAATGAAAAAGTTTTTTTTTTTGAGGACACATTAATTAATTTAGAAATGGCAAAAAAGTTTGGATGGATAACAATATTAATAAAAAGAAATCCTTCTTCTTATGAATTAAGTAATAAAAATGTTAATTTTCATTTTAAAGATATTATTTCTGCTCTTGAATATTTCTTATCTATATAATTTTTTAATTTATATGTTTTATTTACAATTTAATTACAATTTAATTATAATTTATTTTAATTAATATATTATACCTATCTGACACTATCTGGTACTATATTATTTTCTTTATAAAAAGTATGAAAACAAAATGTATATTTAATGAAAAAGATTATAAAAGTGATGAAGGTATGTTAACATACGTTTGGGGACCTAGTCTATGGCATTTTCTTCATACCATGAGTTTTAATTACCCTATTAATCCGGGTGATGATGATAAATCTAATTATATGAACTTTATTCATTCTTTAAAATTTATTTTACCTTGTAAATATTGTAGAGATAATATGAAAAGAAATTTAAAAGAAACAGGATTTTCTAAAAAATGTATGAAAAATAGAGAATCATTTTCAAATTATGTTTTTAATCTACATAATCATATAAATGAAATGTTAGGGAAAAAAAATATATTAACTTATGATGAAGTAAGAGAAAGATATGAAAACTTTAGATCTAGATGCAAAAAAAAAAATCAAAAAGTAAAACACTTTAAAATGGAAAAAAAAAAAATCTGTAAAACAAAAAAAAAACAAAAAGAGTCAGGATGTGTAGACCCAATAAATGGTGTTAAATCAAAATGTTTAATAACTATAGTTCCAAAAAGTGTTAGAAGAAAAACTTTTAAAATGGATCCTAGATGTAAAGCAAAATTAAATTCTTAACTAATATTAATATGACTAAAAATTCGGTAGTTAGTATTAAATTAAATAGAAATATGATTGTAAATACATTTATAGGTTTATCAGTCGCTTTAGTATTCGATGATTTACGTGAATTATTTATAAATGAAATAATATTAAAAATTGTAAATAGAAATATTCCTAAAAAAAAAATAAAGGTAGAAAAACTTGAGATTACATTTAATTATGAAAAAATTATAGATTTAGCAATAAATATTTTAATTACATTTTTCTTTATATTTTTTATTTATTATAATACTTAAATTAAACCTCTTTTTAATGCAATTATATTACTATTTTTTATTTCCAAATTTAAAATTTTATTGGGTTTAGAATTAAAAAAATATAAAATATCTTCTATATCTTCACTCCATTTTTTTATATTATATGTTTTAAAAAATAAATTTTTAAAATATTTTATACTATATTTTTTATTTTTATTTAAATTTAAAATTATAAAATCTTTTATTTCTTTTTTGTAGTTTTTATTAAAGGTTTTTTCCCAACTTAAACGATTTATTTTAGGAAGTATAGGTGGATTAGTATATTCTTTTTTTATCATAAGATTACAATATAAACCATTTTTATTTTTTTGAAACAAATCATTTGATAAAACTTTAAAAACATTATACGCTTTCATATCGGTAACTTTCATGTTAATACCTAAATTTTTTCTCAAAAGTTCAATATAATCTTTTCCAATTTTAGCATTCCATCCTTCCATCATAATATCCCTCATTGTTTTCTTCCAAGATTTATTATTATATATATATTGCTTACATTCTTTAATTCTACTATTTTCAGCCAAATAAGAAAGTATTCTTAATAATTCAATTATGTATTTTGAATCAAAATGATCGAATATTCGGAGTTCTATACCATTAGGATATACCATTTTATCACCTGAAACCTTCGGACATTCTTTTCCGGGACAAGATTTAGTATAATTAAAACCAAAAGTTCTAAAATCACTACCTAGGATTCCTATTGAATTCGGTTCATCAATATATACTTCTTTATTACATTTCATTAATTTATTGGCATCTTTAACATCCATACCATTCCTCCAATAACTTTCTATATTAGCATATCTTCCAATCCCTTTTCCTAATTTTGATAAATTTGTTCCGGCAAAATTACCCCATCCAGTAACCATCACTCTAAATGAACCTTCTACCTTATCACCATAATCACCAACAGCACGAGGGTCTCCTGAAAAAAAAGATGAAATTAATAAAGGTTCAATCATCTGTATCTGTTTACCAAAGTTTCTATGTAAATTTACAAACTCATCATTTGATATATTACTATGACACGGTAAAGTAATTGTTATATGAAAACTTCCTAAATAATCTAAATTGTTTTCAGGACTAATTGTATAATTATTATTCCCTATTGTCGGACTTAATGGCACTTCTATATTATTCATTGAACCAATTGTTGTTTGGACTAATTTCCCATATTTTTTTACCTTTTCTTTGGTATGAGGATTTCTCATTTGTATTTCTATAAATTTTTTCTCCTGATTAATAAGTTCTTGAGATAAAGACTCAATTGTTCTATTCTTATGATTCCCTGTAATAAATTCAGGCATTAAGACAGGAACTCTTTTTAATATTATAGGGTCTGGTTCACAACCTTTTTGTTGTCTTCCAGATAATTCCCATGGAATATTTCTTAAAAATTTTTTTTCTTCATCAGATAAATTAATAGTCTTTTTATAATATTTTTTTGAATTTGGGTCTTTATTATAACATATTTTTTTGTTTTACAACAAACCCCGCTTTTTATAGATTCATTTAGAAGAAAACAAGTTGATTCCTGCGAATCAAATATAATATTATTTTTTTTACTTTGATGAAATAATTGCATTTCGTGTTCCAATCCCAACCCCCATGAGATTGGACGCGAATCGGGTTTGAATATCTTATCCTCTCTATTCTTTTCATAAAAATTAGGTATATAATTTCCATATAAGTTTTTTTTTTTTAAAATTTTTTTTGTTATTTTTTTAGGGTTTTTTGTTATTTTAGGGTTTTTTATTATTTTTTTAGGGTTTTTTGTTATTTTTTTAGGGTTTTTTGGGTTTTTTTTCATATGAATATATACTTTATTGATATTTTTTATTTTTTATAAATTTTTTTTTTACAAATATGAGAAAAATTATCTGGATAAAATTTGTGGTATAAAGTTTTATTATTATTTTTTGGTGGATTAAAAAAATCATCATTTTTTAAATCTCTTGAATGTAATGATAGAACTGAACTATTTACACCTAAATGTAGTTTCTTTATAGTTTTATTAAAATGATCTAACATCATTCTATCAAATGACATACTATTAACTATTTTTTTATTATGAATGTTATCAATTTCATTAATAGTATCCTTAAATTCCATTTTTGAAATAGAATCTAAATCAATATCATACATTTTACTTGTTGTTTTAGAATTATCATTTATTAATATATCAGCTTTACCATTTTTACACTTTATTTGAGTTGTTTTTTTATTTCCATTACTATTTAAATTTTGAAAGCATTCTATATTGTCACTTTCTCCATGATAGGTAAAATACCGCGAAACATTATCATCCCATAATATAGGATTCATTTTAGCATTTCTTCTTGGGTTTGTTCTTATATATCTATCTTGAAAGTTATCCATATATATTTAATAAATAAAATTAAATAGATATATTTTCATTATATTCGGGCACTTTTAATTTTAATTCATTTAAAAAATTAGGTGTGTTTTTATTTTTTTCTGCTCTTACACTAAATACATCATCTTTTACAACACTATTATTTAATATATTATTATTTACTAAACTATTATCCTCCTCTATTTGTTGGTATAAAGTTGTTCTTCTTTTTTTTTTTGATTCTTCTAAAGTTATATATCCATTTTTACTTTGATATTTTGTTTCATAAATAGGATTTCTATATAAAATTATTTGTTTTTCTTCAATTTTGATTATTTTTTTTCTTAAACATAAAACTATTATTATTAAAAATAATAAAAATATTACAGATAAACAGATTATCAATATTATAAATTCTCTGTTATTTAAAGATTTTCCTTGGGTTGAGGTTGGAGATATTGTAGTTAAATTATTTTTACTATTAACTTTTATAATTTTTGTTTTATTGTATGTTTTATTGTATGTTTCTCTATTATATGTTTCTCTATTATATGTTTCTCTATTGTATGATGGTTTGATATAATTTTTTGTATTATATAATCTCGATGTATTATTTTCTGTATATTCAGTTTTATTTTTTATTTTTGTATAAGGATTTTTTATTTTCTTTGGGTAAGTCCTAAATAATAAATACCTTTTATTATTATTTTTAGTTAAAATTGAAAAATTATAGGTATGGTTAAACTCTAAATTTGATAAATTTAAATAATATAAATCGTTTTCTTTTTTAATTTTACTAATAACTTTCGTATTATTCCATATAATATTATTTAAACTATATTCAAATACCGGGGTCTTTAATAATGTTTTATATTTCCATGATATTAATGTATTATAATTTGTTTGATTAACCAAAGATAAATTATGGATATCTGAATAATATAATCCCCTTGATAATTTAATTTCGTAAGATAAACTTAAATTTCTTAAAAAATAATTATATTCTCTACTACATAATTTCCCTTTTGAGTTTGAATAACATATTTTATAACTATAATTTTTATTTAATTCCTTTAAAGAATCTTCATAATTGTATTCTAAATATGTATTTGATATATAACCCGAATTATCATAATAACTCTTAAATAAAATACTATTATTTCTTAATAACTGATAATTAAGAATATATCCATTTGGTTTTATAGGTTTATTCCAAGATATATTTAATTTTAAATCACCGGATCTTCTAAATTTAAGTTTTAATTCTTCATTCGGTATTTTTTCATTACATATATTTCCTTCCTGTAGTGTTCCATTATTACATTTAGATACACATGCACTCCCTGAAGTAAACTCTCTACACTCTTGGCATAATAAATTACTTGGACCAAAACAACCTTTGCATCTTTTATCACATTCAGGACAATTTTTTTATTTTTAAATATCGTAATCGGACTATTAATTATTTTATCCCAATAAACTTTATCATAATAGCATAAACCTGTATTATTATCTATTGGATTATTATATTTTATTGTTAATCCATATTTTAAAAGATATTTATTGGAACCTTTTATTTTTTTTAGATGGTGTAGTCCTTTTAAATTTTTTATTTTATGACTATCATATATTGATAAATAACCATTAATACCCTTAATATTACTTAGTTTATTCAGGTTATTTATATTATAATCTCCATTTATAAAAAGACTCCCATTTATGTAAGTACAATTACTAATATATTCTAAATCAATTGGTTTATTTATATATAATACATCTTGAATACCGGAACCGCAAGGATTTTTTCTAAAAGGTACTGAATAATTTAAATGATTGGAAAATATTAATGAAATAAATAAATTAAATATCATATTAATTTTAATTTTTAACAGTAATTTTAAATTGTTTTATTAAATATTTATTATCAATATTTAATAGTAGTGTAATATCATAAAAAAATTGATTTATGTTTCTGATATATGATTCATAACTTATTAACAATTCAAATCTCAAATATGTTCTCATCATTTCTTTCCTACGTGATACAACCACTTTACCAAACTTATTTATATTTGTTTGGTTATCCAAAATCTGTAAAATTTGTCACTATTAATATGGGTGGACGGAACCATAACCCATTCGAGTATCTATTCAAAACAAAAGATAATGATGTATTTATTGATTATAAAAAAAAATTAGGAGGACTTACTCTTTATGGATTGAAACAAATTCTCAATAATGAGAAATTTAATAATTATAATAATTTCATCACTTTTGTAAATTCTCTGGGTGACGAATCTTTGTTTGAGTATTTCTTCAATGATGAAAAAGACTCAAAAACTAAACTAAAACTTGATAGTAAGATAGGAAGACTTCCTAATAGTTATAGATTGAATCCTATCGAACATGGTTATGATGAAGTTTATTTTGATTCATTTAAAGGGAACCAATATCAATATGTTAAGGCCTCCTCAATTAATAACGAAGATATTAGTGGTGTATATCTAAAATGTCTAGAAATTTTTTACAATAATATTAATGAATATAATGAAACAGACTTGTATAATATTATTCTGTTTGACTTGATGAATATCGATGCCGTATTTAACTATCACACAGAATTTGATAAAATTTATACTGATAAAAATGAAGATACCCGTATTAAACAGATTATTAGTGACGGCATTCCCGCAATTATTGTTACCCAAGAAAAACCGCTAAATAAATATGTAGGTTTAGAACTAATCTCTTCAAGTCAAAATACCAATGGAACTAAAGTTTACAAATATAATCTCGACGACTCAGGCATTTCTGATATTTCATTTCAAGATACCGGGCATCATATTAATAATATGATGGGAAACATTAAGGGATGTGTCACTACTATGAATATTTATAATCAAACGGTTCGGGTTACTTCTCTTCATTGTAAAGACCAGACAAAAGTCAGCGATGTTAACAATATCAGTGAATTCGTTAAGAATGGAATTACCCCATTATTTACAAATGACGATTCTATTGAATTAGTAATGGGCGATTTTAATCCTAATACAAATGAAATCTCAAATCAAATTAAAGATGAAACGACACAAGACAGTGATATTAATTATTACCCTCCCAATAATACTAATACTACCAAAAAGGTAAGAAGTGGATATTGTGCACAAATGAGTAAAATGTTTAAGTCAGAAAATTCCGAACTATCAAAAGATATTATTTTCTATAGATATAATCAAGAAGATATTAAAATTAATAATACTAAAGTTTACCCTAAAACTAACGAACTACTATCAGACACATGGTGCGGAGACCATAGTTATATTAGTGTTACAATTGATTTTCCCGAATAGATAAAAACATAATTAATAATAGAAAAAGTAATTTATCAAACAAATAAGTAAATTTTTTTATTTTTATTTAAACAAAAGAAGGAAACATGTACTAGATAAAATGTTTGAATTTCATATAAGTAATGGCAATGGGAATTTGGGTTTAGCTGCCCGTTTTTTTGGTTATACACTATTAAAAGATAAAAGTAGATTAGCAACTATGGGAAAATCCAGGAAAAATGAAATAGAAAATACTACTAAAATTCATAAATATCTTCCTTATGGAGAATCTTTAATATATTTTAAAGATAAAGAAATTAAAGTAGATATTGTTAAAGATGGAAATATTACGGATGAGTTAGTATTTAAAAATCTTTATCCATATTATTTAACATTTTTTATAGATACTGATGCGGAAGAAGGAGCAAAACTAATTGAAGAATATTTAAAAACCGCTGTAAAATATTTTGAAGATCAAATAAAAGAAAATGATAAAGAACCTGGGAAAATCCTAACTTATATTTATGATGATTATTGGTCTAAATTAAGTAAACGGAAAAAAAGAAAGTTAAATACGATTCATCTTGAAGGAAAAGGAGAAAAACTATTAGAAGAATTACAAAATTTTAGATCTGAAAAAACTAAAAAATTTTATGAAGAAAAAGGTATCCCATATAAATATAATATTTTACTGGAGGGACATCCCGGTAGTGGAAAAACCAGTTTAATTTTTACATTAGCATCTGAATTAAATATGGATATTGCTATTTTAAATTTTAATAAAGATGTTGACGATAATTCTTTGATGTCGGCATTATTAAAACTTCCTAAAAAATGTATTTTAGTATTAGAAGATATTGATGTTCTTTTTAAAGAAAGAAAAGAAAATGACAATTATAAAAGTATGATTAGTTTTAGTGGTTTATTAAATAGTTTAGATGGAATGGCTTTTAAGGAAGATTTAATAACTATAATGACGACAAACTATGAATGTAATTTAGATGCTGCGTTAAAAAGACCTGGAAGAATTGATAAGGCGATAAATTTTGGTTTTGCTAAAGAAGGACAAATCTCGAGTATGTTCTATAAATTTTATCCCGATGAAACAGATATTTATAAAGAATTTTATTCTTTAATTAAGGGATTGAACTTTACTACCGCTATGCTACAACAATATTTCTTATGGCATATGTATAGTCCAGATAATTTAATTGAAGACTTAGATGAATTCAATAACTTATGTAGTAAACATAATTATAAGAAAAAGTTAGATTTATATATGTAATAATATAAATAAATTTATCATTTATTTCTAACAGTAATTATTCTAAATGGTTTATTATTATTTTTATTAGAAGATATCCCATTATTTAATATTTCCAGAATTTGTATTTTCCCATCATCTCCAAAAGCATCACTCATTCCAGTATCTACTTTCCAAATTTTATTATCACATTTTGAATTTATCCCTTGTTCTTGTATAGTATGTCCTACTATCATAGAACCCACTTTAAAATGATTTAATACTTTATTTAATGAGTTACAATCTGGGTTACCTACAGCCATTTCCCTATTCCAAAGAATTCCCTCGAATGCTAAATAATATTCACTGAATTCTTTTGAATATTTAGCACCTGGTGTCTTAAGATAATTTCGCATTTCATCGTTAATTTCTTTAATTGTTTTAGTTAAATGTTTAGGTGTAATTCCTGCGTGAACGAACAAAAAATCTCCAATTATTAATAATGTATTTCTAGTATTAGCCATTCTTCGCGCTAGAATACCACCGGGTTTAAATTGTTCTTTCCTTTGTTCCACACCACCAAAACATTTAATACTCATAGGAGAACTATAATTAAAATTACCTACAACATTCATTAATTCATGATTTCCTAATATACAATAAACTCCTCCTCCATATAATTTAGCTTTACTATGACACTCATCCAGGAAATCCATAATTTTTAATTCACTACATTCATCTCCTATTGTATCAGGTCTACCACCTCTATCCACTATATCACCTACCTGGACTACTATTGTATTTTTAGGTTCTGCAATCCACTTAAAATTTATATCAATCAGTTTTGATTTAAGAAATATTTCTTTGGTAATTTTCCAATCACCATGTAAATCACCTATTACTATTATTCTATCACACGACGGCAATACATCCGGAATATTTTTCATTATATTATTATTATTTAAAAATATTATAATTTATGAATTATACAATTGTATAAATTAAAATGTTATCCTGTTTTAGTTCTGGTTATAATGAAAAATTTAAAAATATTATAGATGACATAGATTTAAGTGACAATCAAAAGAGAATGATGAGTTCTAGATTCCTAAGTGAAGTTAATTTATATGATAGAAAAGCAAGAATCGCTGAATTTTTTTATATATTTTTTAGTTTAATAATCACAATAGGTAGTGTTGTATTACCTGCATTACTCTCTATTCAAAATCTTGATTTTAGTGACGATGAAGAAATAGATTCTAAATATAGGGAAAGAGTTTATTGGATAACATGGTCGTTATCATTATTAATCTCTATATCAAATGCACTTATACAACTTTTAAGTTTAAATAAACAATATTCCTCCTATATAACTGTAAGAGAAGATATGGTTTCAGAAGGGTGGAAATACCTAGAATTATGTGATGATTATATTGAAGGGAACCATAAAGAAAATTTTACAAAATTTGTAGAGAAAATAGAAGAAATTAAAAACGAACAAACCAAAAAAGAATCATCTTTCCTTAATCATAGTAGAACACCCAGAAGAAATAATACCCATAATAGATTATCATCTCACGAAGGAAGTCATTCTAATACTAACCCATCTAATACTAACCCATCTAATACTAACCCATCTAATACTAACCCATCTAATACTAACCCATCTAAT
>MDSY01005142.1_pt1 | contig 11242 bp, 9 predicted proteins | sample 811131 | NCBI WGS metagenome assembly MDSY01 (sample SAMN05326643, study PRJNA326480) | marine metagenome | isolation source: seawater | place: Atlantic Ocean: South West | collected 2010
CCCCGAAATACTGGACCATTGGACCTACCACGTTTGGCTTCTATCCCACAGCCTCCTGTTTTGGGCCATCGTGTTTGCGCCGTTTTGGAGGCGAAGCAGCGCAGCAAAACTCGCCACCATCGCCTACGTTTCCCACATCATCGCAGACATTCCATCCCACACCGGTGCGTATGGACTGGAACCGTTTTATCCAATACCCTACATCTTCGACGGCTGGTTTGATGCGTGGTTATGGGGGCCAGGCCCTATCGCAGCCAGCATTCTTGGGTTCGGACTCGCCTACCTTGCCGTTCGAAGGATTCGCACGGAATGGCTGATTTGGCCAAGTGAGCGCCAAGTTGAGAGCGACCTAAGTGCCGCCCGGTGAGGCTCAGGCTCATTCCTCTTCAAGGACCTCAAGCATGGAATCGTACTCATGTTCGAGTTGTTCAACGCGCTCATCCGTCAAATCGTAGGTCTTGGCGAGGGTTTTGAGCAGCCGACGTTCTTCTGCCGTGATGATGCGGTCCTCCATAGCCGTGTCGTAGGCTGACAAGTAGGCGTTTTCTTCAATCGAATAGGAGGAAGGGATCAAACGGCCCGACATGCCATCAATCACTGAAAGAACGGGGCCTCGAAGGCCGAGGAACGCGATACCTATCGCTACTCCGCCAAGTAAACCTTGACCCAAAACTTGCTCCATGAGTTCAGTGGCCGTAATGAAAAGAAGGGCACCAATTCCCGTGAACATGGCTGTTCTGAAGGTCTTCCGCAAGTTTTGGTCAATGCCAAAGACCGAGTCATTGAGGGCAGCGTGGACGAACATCAGTGCTTCAAAGCCCATGGCAAGGGGTGTCATTAAGAGCGAGAGTGTCCAAATCAAGTACTTGATTCTGTCAAGCGATGAGGCGTCTTCTCCGTACCTCCACAGGGTTGATTGCGCAAAGGTGGCCATGCTTCCATCGTTAAGGAGCGGAATAATCACCATCAAGGTGATGAAATAAAGCATGGTTCCCGAGACTTTCCCAAGGAAACCAATGTACAGCGACCTTGAGGTGAGATGGCTTGATTCCCCTTCCCGACCAGCGGCTTTCTCTGATTTCATCGATGAGCGAATGAAAAACAAGGCACCGAGGGTGATGAGTGGAGAGGCCAAGGCAATCGCCCATAGACCGCCAGCCGTGCTGTCGTCAACCAGGTGAGTCTCGTAGTAGCCGGAACATGTGCCGATTTGTTCAACGGCATCCGTCATGAAGGGTTGAATTGAACCCCACCACACCTGGAGGGTGGGTTCAACACCTGCCTCGGAGCAAATCAGCCAGGCCGAATTCGCCATGTAAAATCCGTTGACGTCCCGAATGGACATCCAAATGGCGAGACCGATCAGCGGGGCGAGGTACCATGCATGCTTTTGCAAGGTTGGATTGAACATGAAGTTGAGTTTATCAATCCGATAGTAGATTGGGAGACAGAGGTACAACAAAATGGCCGCAGTATGGGCATAAAAGAACACCTCAATCTTGAACACCCAAAGGTAATCCCACAACCATTCCCACTGACTGTCGTAAGGAAAGATGTCTGGAGCCAAAAACCCAGCTTTGATGCCTTCGATGATGAGCAAGACCCCCATGAATCTGTTTTCAGTCGATTTTGAATCCGCTTTCCAAACCAGATAGCTAAGGCTGAGAAGCCAGATGAAAACGGCCACGGAAATCCAAGAAATGATGAGACGGAGGCCGTAGAAGCCTTCGGCATCGAAGGAGTTAGCATAGAACTCAAGTGCCGACGCCATTGGACAACCCTTCGCCTCTAGATTAAAAGAGATTTTCACAATTTGCGAATTTTACAAACTAAGTCTGCTTTTATCGCGTATTGGTTCCGAGATAAATGGGACAGCGTCAGTAGGACTTTGCCAGCAAGACTCGCCGGGTGGTCGGTTCACCCGTCATGTGGCAGGGCCGCTCTGAGTCATATGGGTCGGTCGCATCACCGAGGAAAGAGAGCCCTGTGGTTCGTTCTATAACTTCTGCATGTGCGTCGGAACCGTCGAATGCCAACTCGTAGATGTGTCCATCTCTGACCTCTCCATCCATGCTCCATTGACCGTCCTTTTCGACGAACGATGGAAGCGGTTGCACGACATCATCCATGTGTTGTGAAGCACGTGAACGAAGTTCATCGCTGATTTCATCAAGCACTCGATAACATTCCTCGACGATGTTGTCCATTGGAAGAGGTTCTTTTCCACCGGTCCTGCGGGCAGCGAAGGCGGTACCTTGGGCAATGTCTCGTGGGCCAATGTCAAGGCGAAGCGGCACACCCTTGATTTCCCAATCATAGTACTTCTGACCGGGGTGAAGGTCACGGTCGTCCACTTTGACCCGAAGGCCACGGGCCTTGAGTTGTTCAGCGACTTCATGAGCGACCGCCACTGTATCCACTTCGAGGTTTTTGCGAATCATGGGGCAAATCACCACCTGGAAGGGCGCAATCTTTGGAGGCATGATCAATCCGTTTTCATCTCCATGCATCCCGACGACCGCACCAAGCAGACGTTCGGACATGCCGTAGGTGGTTTGATGGCAATGGGTTTGTTTCGCTTCGAGGTTTTCATAGGTCACGTCAAATGCTTTGGCCCATTGGTCTCGGTAATGATGACAGGAGGCCACTTGTAAAGTGCGACCATTGGGCATGACGGCGTCAATGCCAATCGTGTACCATGCGCCAGGGAACGTGTCCCAAACCGGCCTCTTTGCTTTGATGATGGGCAAACACAGGTCATGCATGAGCCGGTCAACAATCTCCAAGTCCTCAGCGATTTGTCGGCTGGCGTCCGCTTCGTCAGCGTGAGCCGTGTGGGCTTCAAAGAAGTGAATCTCTCGGACACGAATGAAGGAGCGGGTTTGCTTGGTCTCATAACGGAACGTGTTGACCATCTGGTAGAGTTTCAACGGCAGGTCCTTGTGGGAACGAATCCACAATGGAAACATCGTGTACATGGCCGTTTCCGAGGTCGGTCGCAAAAACATCGGAATGTCAAGGTCGTTGTCGCCGGCGTGCTTTACCCAGTAGACTTCTTTCTTGAAGCCGCCTTCCTCTTCCTCGTCCCGAAGGTCATCGGGATCAACGCCTTCTTCTCGAGCTCGCTTGAGCCGAGCCACGAGGGCATTTTCTTTCTCGAGAAGGTTCTCTGGAATAAGTAAGGGAAAGTTTACTTCCTCGTGATTGGTCCGTTCCATCTCAGCGTGCGTCAAGGCATCGATGAGTTTCATGGTCTTCCAACCATACGGTCGCCAAACGTCCATTCCCTTGATTGGATAGCGCTTGTCCACCAATTCGGCGGCTTCAACGATGAATGGATACCACTCGTTGAAATTCTCGCTCTTCGAAGGGATTCCTCGCTTCGCTTTGCGTTGGCCCATGGTTTCGGGGTGAACCTCGGTCTCATCAAGATGACGCTTCATCTTCACCCGGAACCGTGGACTTCACGAGGGAAACCATGGCCAGCACCGCTGCACCGCACCAAACGACCTCCAAGACGAGGAAAGCCCATTCATCGATGAGGAAGGCTCGCACGCCCAAGAGACCCGAACCAACGGCCATCAAGAGCAGGTAAATGGGTTGCTTGCTGTGCAATACATTCCGAGTTTCAAGAAGAAAAGCCAACAGGATGCAGAGCATACCAATGTAAGCAATGGATTCAGAGAGCAAGCCGTCGGGCGACACGAGCCTCACTTCCTGCGTGAGAGGATAAACCATCCACCTGCCAGCACGACCAGTGCAACAATGTCAGGGATACCAATGCCGCCGGATACACCGCCAACGCCACTCATGCTTTCGGAAAGAAGAGAATAGGACCAGCCATCGGACTCACCCCAAAGGTGAGGGCTCATGAGGTTGAGTCGGTCTTGTTCCGGCCCTCGGCACGTGCCAGATTCGCAAAGACCCCCGAGGATTCCGGAAAACACTCCAAAGAGGTTGACCACCACTACGGCGAGGCCAGAGGCCATAACAAAACGCAATGGGCTCTTTTTTGCCACGGGCATTGGCGGCAAGGCAAGGGTCAAATCGGGAAGTGGAACCGGGACACCGGCATTTAGTCCGGCTTCTGGAGCAATCACTTCGATGAGCATGTTCGTTGGAGGAGCGACTTCGGTAACCGCCGCAGGTGTGGCGAGCAAATCTTTGGCATCGCGAGCCTTCACGGGTTGAACGGCGGCGATTTTGATGCCGTACAGACGGTCGGCAAGACTGACCAATGTCGGGTCGTCGGCAATGTCGGCGGCATCAATGTCCCCGTCCAACAATTGTTGAAGTCGGTCTTGAATTGACGACATGGTTCAGCCTCCTCAAGGGGGCGTAAGCGCTTCACTTCAAGAAGCCTCCTTTTGGCAAAACAACCGAAAAAGTGGATTTATGCCTCTTCGTCGTTGTATCTCTTGATGAGTTCCTGACTGACCAAGGCACCGCCACAATGTGGGCATCGGTCTGCATCCCCCAACATTTCTGGACGGATGGCCAAAACAGCAAGGCACGTTGGGCAGGCTGCCAACATCTCGCCGTCTTCCAAATTGAAGGTGTCAAGAGGGCCTTTTCGAAGGTAGCCTGCACGGTATCCGGGATGCCAGTGAAACAGCGCCCTTCTACCCGATCCCAAGGCTGCCCATGAGAATAAAACCACGAAGAGAATGTTAGTGAGCAGGCCTCCTACAATCATGATGTAGAGGAATAAAAAGGCATTGACCAGGAACACCAAGGTGGCAAGAAAAAGAACGCCCACACTCGGCCAATAAGCCCACGGTTTTCGGCTTCGGTAGCCTGAATAGACCATCAACCCCGTGAACACAACCGTAGCGAGGAAGCCACTTCCAAACGGAGTGGACAAAATCCCAGCGTTGCCGAGAATTTCAGCGAGAACGAAAACGACAATGGCTCCGTCAACCAATACGATGAAGCTGGTTCCCCGATGAATGTGTTCTACGGGGTCACTGCCGGGTTGTGGGGTGGGTGCTGAACCTGCCAGCACCATCTCATCAGCACGACTGTTGGCCACGCTTCTTCCTCACGTGAGAAGCATTTGAACCATTTGATTCCGCCGGGGCTCTCAAGCGAAGATGTCTTGACGGTCTGCAGGGTCCCAGCACCATGGCCCTCCGTGATACGGATGTTGAAACCACAGGTTCGTCGCTGGAAAAGCGGCGAATCGTGTTGGGTGTCACTGGAGGTATTGCTGCCGTTGAAACCGTCCGTCTTGCCCGTGCGTTGCGTCGGGAAGGGGCCGAATTGACCGTCATCATGACGCCCTCCGCCCAACGCATCATCACGCCCTTGGCTGTCCGCTGGGCCTCGCAAGCGGACGTCATCACGGACTGGGATGGAGATTTAACAGCCCTAAACGAGGCTGATGCCGTTCTGGTGGCGCCGGCTACAAGGGACGTGATGGCCAGCCATTTGCACGGATTGCAGCACGGTCCATTGATGATGGCCCTCTCCGTGGCTCGCTCAAGAGACACCCCTGCCATGATGGTTCCCAGCATGCACATCGACCTGGCCAACGACCCAGTCACCGATGAGATCGTTGGGGCCATGCGGGACCATGGCATTCACGTCCTATGGGGACCAGAAGCGGAAGGCAAGCGGAAGACACCGAGCGTTGAACGTATCGTTGCAGAACTTGCCCACCTCACCAACGCTCGAGAACCCAACCGGAAAAGCATCGTGATCACGCTCGGAGCGACCCGTTCACCGATTGATGATGTTCGCCACGTGCAAAACACAAGCTCGGGAGCAACAGGATGGAGTTTGGCTGACCACTTGCACAAGCATGGCCATGATGTGACCTGCGTCGCAGGCATCACCACCATGGAGGCACCCGAATGGTTGCCACTCGTTCTCCATTGCCCAACTCCTGAAGCCATGCTGAAGGAATGCAAGGCCTTGGCCAATGACCACATTGACGCATGGGTCCACGCCGCAGCCGTGCTGGATTATGTGGTCCAATCTCCTGCCGAAGGAAAATTGGCCAGTCAACAAGGTTCACTCAACCTTTCACTTGTTGAGAGCCAAAAACACATCATGGAACTGAAAAAGGCCTGTGCCTCTGCGGTACGCATCGGTTTCAAACTTGAATCTGGAATCAAGCAAAAGGACCTCATCCACCGAGCGTTTGCTCAAATCCAGAAAGCAGAGATGACGGCTGTCGTGGCGAACCGTCTGGAGGATTTGGGCTCATCCAACAAGCCCCGTGGCTATCTTGTGGACCAGAAAGGTGCCCATTTTGTTTTGGAATCAACGGTTGAACTCAACGATGCTGTTCAAACCCTCATCGAACGAGGCAAGGAGGATTAACGATGCGTCGGTTTGCCGTGGTTGGGCACCGAGCGATGTCCAAGGGCAAGTTGCCACTCAATGACTTGGCCAGCGCAGCAGGTCGAATGGACGTGCTCATTCGAGCGCTTATGGCCGGGCTCATGACCAGCCATGGACTTCGACAGGATACGGTAGTGGTGCTCCACCTGCTTGGAGGACCGGGTCCTCCAAGGCGAATCAAATTTGACGGCTCTACCCTCAAAGGTTTGCACGCAGATGAGCGTTCTATAGCAGGAACCATTGGCAAGGTGATCGCCACGCCCCTGCCACCGATTGGCCACTGGCAACCCATGACTACCGGCATCACCCATAGCGGAGGAGGTCTTGACCTCACCCTGAAGGAATGGAAAGATGCTCCAACCGTGGTCTTGGACGCCAACACTCCTCGGTTATGGAGTGAACACGCCCATTTGCCACAGCAAAGCCAGCCTGCTTCCACCGCACTGAATTTTGTGTTGAGCGATGACCAGCCCCTCGAATCAGTTGGAGGAGAGAACATTGTTCTGAGGTCATTGGGAGAACAGTGGTTGCAAGGACACATGGCCATCGGCATCGTCCACTTCTTGTTGGACGAAGGCGTGAATCTCAATCTTTGAACAACCAGCGAGGCCAACCCTCAACCGTTTCTTCAAGAGCATGGGCCAACAAATCTTCATCCAAGGCGAACGGATGGCTCTGAGGCCACACAGCGAGGCATGACAAACTGGCTTTGTTTTCCTCGACTGCATCGCAATCGCCAGCCACCACCGGGGAATGATCCACAGAAGCAGCGCCAATGGTGAAGGTCGCCGTTGACCCATCTTCGGTTTTGGCAAAATGAACCGCATTCCTGTACCAACGAACACCCAGGCGAGTGGTGGCCCATTGTCCGTTCCATGTGGATGGCGCATTGACGTTAAGCATCATATCACCGTTGGAAAAAGCCTCAAGAAGGGACGCCTCGGGATGAGAAAGCCAGCGATCGTCGGTCAACGAACTCGGCCACGAAGTGAAGTAACCGGTGTCGAGGGAACCCTTTGGGCGTCCGAGGTTCTTTGCCTGCAATGGCAAAATCGAGGTCGCTCTATCAATCGCTTCCAACGTTGCTCGCACCGCTTGGTCCATGCCTTCGGGGTCAAAGGAAGTGAACGAAGCGGCCAAGGCTGGGACACCATAGAGTCCTGCTTCTCGGGCAGCTCCCATCGTCCCACTGTGATAGGAATCCTGCGAAAGGTTTGGTCCGAGGTTGACGCCTGAGACCACCATTTGTGGGTGGACGCCAGGGACAAGCTGTTGGAGCCCACCATCCAGGGCCACAATCATGGTATCGCATGGTGTACCATCCAATTCGAAGAGGTGAACCGGTGTTGCATCGACATCCAATTCCCAGCGGTCAACCAAATCTTGGCGTTCTCGAAAAGCCATGGGTTTCATGAGGTTGATTCGCATGCCGGTGGCTGAATGGTTTCCACTGGGGGCAAGCACGGCCACAGGGTAGCCAGCCTTGTGGAGCGCCTTGACCAGCATCTCAAAGCCAATGGCTTCAATCCCATCGTCGTTGGTCAACAAGAGCCAACCCTTGCGCTGAGCCATGTCACCGCCTCAAGCCGCGCCGTTTTGATTGTTCGCTTCTTCCAAGGAGACGCGTTCAGAAGCCACCACCACGGTCAACAGCCCAATCATGAGAACGAGCCCACCAAGCCAGGTCCATTTCCCTGGCACACCGGAGTCAAAAAACACCCACCCGATGATGGAACCAAGAACGGGTTCCAAGGTGACCGAGACCGAAACGATGAGGGGTGAGATGTACCGAAGGCAGGTGTTCAATCCGGTGTGGCCCAACAATCCAGCAACCAAGGCCAGCAACAAGAACCACTTGAAAAATTCTCCATCGGTCCATCCAACCACGCCGTAGGTTGCGAAATCAGGTTCGACCAACCACGAGAGAGGAATCAAGAGTAAAGCGGCCAAAAGCGTGACAGGAAAGGCATAGAGGAAGATAGGAAGCCAGGTGCGGAGAACACGTCCAACGACGATGTAGCCCACCACAAACACGGCGCCTCCAAACGCCAATGCATCCCCCAGCACCGTAACCGTCTGGTCACCTTGACTGGAACCCGCATCGAGAAGAGTGATGCCTGCACCAATAAAACAAATCAACGCACCAAAGGCTTCGTTTTGCATGGGTTGGCGAATGGTAGCGATGGTTGGTGCCAAAAGAAACATACCGATCACAATCACCAGCGGGTGGGCAGTAACAAAGAGCAGTGAGTGGGTAAGGGTCGTTTCGTCAAGGCTTGCGACCCAGGCTCCGAAATGCGCAGCGAGAGCCAAACCGCTGGCAGAGAGAAGGAGCCATGTTTTACGGGTCAAGAATCGTTGAGCAACGTCCGCCTCGATGGTTCCCCACTGATACATGAACAAGGGGAACAAGACCAACGCGGTGAGTTGCAAGCGCCAAGAAGCACGAAGCAGAGGTGGAACAGCATCCACGTGCTGAAAAAGAGCTCCGGCACTCGATACGCCTACCACAGCGGCCACGAGAAGGCCCCAAACCCAACCAGGTGTGCTGGTTGTTGACATGAGGTCACGCTCAAGCCTCGGCCGGGCTGGAGTCGCCACCAATCACACCTGCTCGCTTGAACAGGTAGTAAATGAGGGCTCCAATGCTGACGTTGAGGAAAATCAACCCGCCCATCCGGATGGCGTACCATGCTCCCGAATTGGCAAAGTTTTCGATGCCCATGATCGTTTTGGCCCCGTCATCGTCGTACCACACTGAATCAATGAACGAAAGAATGCTTGATTCCGTTCCAAAGAATGCTTCCCCGGTCAACAGACCGGCGGCAACCATGAACGTGCTGAGAAGAATGAGCGCCCGCTGCTTTTCAGCCACCGTGGTTCCTTCTTTCTCCTTCAAAGCGTCGATGCGAGGTTGGAGTTTCTTATCCTCCCAACGGTCCCGTGCCACACCGCCGATCAACATGGGCAAGGTGTGTGGGACATCGAGGTACATTCCCAGACCGAACGAGGTACCCATGCCGGTGGCCCACTCGACAAACATGCCAAGAAGGAAACCAAGAGCCAGCAACATCAAGTCGCCTTGACCCTCTGCGAAAATGACCGAAAAGGTGGCAAAGGCGTTGGCTTGTGGTGCAATGAGTTGAATGCGCCCCTCGGCCAGTTGAATGGAAAGGAAGATGGCCACACCAGCCCCGATGATGGCACCGGGAACAACACCCATGATGTTCCCCTTGGAGATGTGGTAAGGGCGGTTTCCAATGTAGAGGCTGTTTTTGTAATCACCAATCACGGTCCCCGACATGGAAATGGCCGATCCGAAGACCGTCGTTCCAACCAAACCGAGCAGAACCGCATCTTGCGTGTTCAAGTCAAGCAGATCCTGGGCGTTAAGGAAGACACCGAGGAGCATCAACAACACGATGAACGAGGTCCCCGAAACAGGCTCGATCCCGGTTTCCCCCATCACACGGACAGCAATGGCCCCGAGCATGAACGTGGTCAAGATGAGGACGCTCGCGAAGACGAGGGCCGACAAAGGAGAAAATCCACCGATGGAGAAGATGATAATCATGGCGAAGAAGGTGATGCCCATGAAGATAGGAATGTGCTTGAGCGGCCATTCATACCAGCCTTTTCCTTCCATGTATTCTTGGCTTCCATCGCCCTTGAAGGCAGCCCCGATATCGGTGAAGATGTTAGCAAAGGTGCGCCACATCTTGGCCAGACCAAACATTCCGCCACCGACGATGGCCCCAATGGCAATCGTCCGAACGGTTTTGGCGAAAATGACCATCTGAGCCGCACCCGTTGGACTTGAGTATTTCGCTGGATTAAAGGCGTTCATGGTGGCGTGGTAGTCTTGAACTGGCACCGAAGCCCCGAGTTGAGCTTCGTAGACAGGGACATTCAATCCGACGGCCAACGGAACGAGGAACAGCCAGCCAACCAAGGTTCCAAGGTTCACCAAAAAGGCTACTCGGGCTTTCATGAACCAACCGATGGCAAACATGGAAGGGGTGAGTGCAACCCCGACATAGGTGTAGGAAAACGGATTCCAAGCATCACCGGACCAGTGCGTGTACCCCAATGAGACGCCATCCGTAGTGCCGGAAGGTTGGTGGATTTTCCCATTGGAATAGAACGTAGCGAGGCCAATATCACCGTAATGAATGGACTCAGCGATGAAGTCAAGAAGGGCGACTTTTCGGTCGTTGGCCCAAATGAGGGGGTACTCGACCAAGAACAAGCCGACCATGGTGACCACCGTCCACAACCCAATGGTTTTCAGCGAGTCTCGAGCATGCTCAACCGCACCTGTGCTGACGTCCGAAGAGATGTCAAGCATTTTCAGCGTGGCTTCAAAGCCGGGCAGCGGAAGCGGGTCTTCGACCAACCAGACACGTCGGAAGATGATGAAATACATGACACCGAGGAAGCCAGCGAACATCGAAGCAACAATCCCGATGAAGGCCAATGTGAACGCTTCCCCGTCTTCGAGGTTGACCAATGGGCCATCGGCTAATGCATAGGCCGGTTGACTGGCCAAAAGGAAAATGGCTGGGAAGGTGAAAATGAATCCGGTGGAAGCGTGGGTTGCACCGGTGGTGGCTGAAGTAGCGATGTTCACTTCGGATGGCGACCACTTGAGAGCCATTCCGAGCAGGTAGGCGATGTACCATGCAGCGGAGATCGCCAACCCAAGTTTGAGTCCAATGTAAGCGGTGACTCCCGAAAACACTGCACCGATAGCGATGCCAATCAACACCTTTTGCGTGTTCCAGTGAGACACTTCAAACGATTCTTCGAGGTTCTTTTCCTCAAGGTACTGCTCCAAAACCCCGGTGTTGAGGTTGTTGTACATCTCGTCGTCAAGCCAGGTCAGTGTTCCTGC
>MDSY01098159.1_pt1 | contig 11241 bp, 8 predicted proteins | sample 811131 | NCBI WGS metagenome assembly MDSY01 (sample SAMN05326643, study PRJNA326480) | marine metagenome | isolation source: seawater | place: Atlantic Ocean: South West | collected 2010
TCATTTCGTTCCAATGCATCTTTTGCAAACAACTCACCTAACTCTAAAAAATCAGCAACTCGCCCTGCTTTAGCAAGTTGCTCATTAAACTCTTTGGTTGTTCCAGGAACATTTACATTTTTATAAAAATCTTCACGTAGTTTTTTAATTTCTTTAATAGCAACTTTTAATTCTTTTTCGTTACGAGACATCCCACATTTGTCCCACATGATTTTACCTAATTTTCGATGGTAATAATCAACTGAGTTTTTCCCTTTGTTACTAATAAAACCTTCTAGTTGAGCTTTTACTGAAGCTTCGGCTTTTTCAAATTCAGGAAGTTGAGTATCTATAGATCCAGTTCGGATATCGTTTGCTAGATAATCTCCAATAGTATATGGTAGAACAAAATAACCATCGGCCAATCCTTGCATTAATGCAGAAGCACCTAAACGGTTGGCTCCATGGTCAGAAAAATTTGCTTCCCCAATGGCATAGCATCCTGGTATACTGGTCATTAAGTTATAATCTACCCAAACGCCTCCCATAGTATAATGAACTGCTGGATAAATCATCATTGGCATCTCGTATGGATTTTGATCTACTATTTTTTCATACATCTGAAAAAGGTTTCCATACTTAGCTCTTACTACATCTTGCCCTAATTTTTTAACCAACGAAGCATCTTCTTCATCTAAACCTTTTACATGAGCTTGTTCTTTACCATACCGGTTAATTGCAGAAGCAAAGTCTAAATAAACTGCTTCTCCAGTTTTATTAACACCAAAACCTGCATCACAACGCTCTTTAGCTGCTCGAGAAGCTACATCACGGGGCACTAAATTTCCAAAAGCAGGATAACGTCTTTCCAAATAGTAATCACGATTATCTTCAGGGATATCTATAGCTTTTAATTTACCCAATCGAATAGCTTCAACATCTTCTTTCTTTTTAGGTACCCAAATACGTCCATCATTTCGAAGTGATTCCGACATCAAGGTTAATTTAGACTGGTGGTCTCCCGAAACGGGGATACAGGTTGGATGGATTTGAGTAAAACAAGGATTTGCAAAATGTGCTCCTTTTTTATGGATTTTCCAACCGGCTGAAACGTTACTTCCCATTGCATTGGTTGAAAGAAAAAATACATTCCCATAACCCCCAGATGCAATTACAACAGCATGAGCTCCATGGCGTTCAATTTTTCCGTTTACTAAATTTCTAGTAATGATTCCCCGCGCCTTCCCGTCAACTAAAACTAAATCCATCATCTCATGTCTATTAAACATCTTGATTTTCCCACGTCCTATTTGTCGATTCATTGCAGAATAAGCACCTAAAAGTAATTGCTGTCCGGTTTGTCCTTTGGCATAAAAAGTTCTAGAAACTAAAACCCCTCCAAAAGATCGGTTATCTAAAAGTCCTCCATAATCTCTAGCAAAAGGGACTCCTTGAGCAACACATTGGTCAATAATATTAGTCGATACCTCTGCTAAACGATGGACGTTTGACTCACGTGAGCGATAATCCCCTCCTTTAATTGTATCGTAAAATAAACGATATGTAGAATCGCCATCTCCTTGATAATTTTTTGCTGCATTAATTCCACCTTGGGCAGCAATAGAGTGAGCGCGTCTGGGAGAATCTTGAAAACAGAAAGTCTTAACATTATAGCCGAGCTCTGCAAGAGTCGCAGATGCAGAAGCTCCTGCTAAACCTGTACCAACAACGATAACATCAATCAAGCGTTTATTAGCAGGACTAACTAAATTGATTTTACTTTTATGGTTTGTCCACTTATCAGCAACAGGTCCTTTGGGGATTTTTGAATCTAGTCTAGCCATCTTAAAATGCAGTTAAATGATGAAACAATGCAATAAATATAAAACCTAACGGTATAACTATAGAAAATGCAATTGTAACGGATTTTATTGTTTTTGAATATTTATTGTTTATCCCAACTGATTGGAAAGAAGAGGCAAAACCGTGAAGTAAGTGTAAGGCTAAAAAAATAAATGAAAGGACATAAATTCCTACACGAGCTGGACTTTCAAATTTATGAACTAATTCTTCAAAATAACGGTCTGGATTTAAAGGTAAAACCTCAACATATTTGTAATTCATCTCAGGTACCCAAAAATCATAGAAGTGTAATCCTAGGAAGGATAAAATTACTATACCTGAATAAATCATATTTCTTGACATCCATGAGGCATTTGCACTACCCTTGTATGAATCATATTTTACTGAACGAGATCCTGAATTTTGAAGCTCTAAGATAAATCCCATAGAAAAATGAAATAAGACTCCTAAAATTAGGATTGGTTGTAAAATGAATTGTACGAGAGGGTTATTCCCCATAAAGTGGGAAACCTGATTAAATGTGGATTTGCTAAAAACAGAAAGTAAATTAATGCTAAAATGTTGAGCTAAAAACAACACTAGGAAAAGACCAGAAAGTGCCATCGCTACTTTTTTTCCAATTGAAGATGCCGCTACTGTCATATACACTAAATTTATTTATTCAAAATTAAGGCATAAACGGATAGCAGCAAACAGCTTTAGGTAATTTTTATACTTTATAAATAAAGAACGTAGCTATAGGGTATTTTTTTAAATTTAATATTTTATTGCTTTTTTATTAAATACAATGGGCTTTCAAAAACCATTATATTTATAAAAATTATTTTATGAAGTACAATCCGCTTTTAAGTTCTTTCTATATCAATTCAAGAAAAGCTTTCATGGCTGAATTAAAACCTAAGAGCTTAGCGGTTTTTAATTCTAATGATATCTATCCCATAAGTGCAGATAGCACCTTACCTTTTGAGCAACATCGCGATATTTTTTATCTCTCTGGAATCGATCAAGAAGAAAGTATTCTTGTACTCTTTCCAAATGCTTTTGAAGAGAAACAAAGAGAGATCCTTTTTATTCGTAAAACAGATGAGCATATTGCGATATGGGAGGGAGCTAAGCTCACCAAAGCTCAAGCTATCGATATTAGTGGCATCCAAACAATTTATTGGTTAGAAAATTTTGAAGCAGTATTTCAGAAACTAAGTACACAGTGTGATACATTCTATTTTAATACTAACGAACACTACCGACAAGCAGTAGAGACAGAAACTAGGGAAGATCGTTTTATCAAGTGGTGTACAAGGCAATATCCTGCACATTCAAATGCAAAAAGTAATCCTATTCTTCAAAAATTGCGATCCATAAAGGCTGACGAAGAAATTAAACAATTACAAATAGCTTGTGATATTACCGAAAAGGGAATACGTCGTTTGTTGCCATTCTTAAAGCCTGGAGTTTGGGAATATGAACTGGAAGCAGAATTGATTCACGAATTTATCAAAAATCAATCAAAAGGTTTTGCTTATGAACCCATCATTGCATCTGGGATAAATGCAAATATTTTACATTACACTCAAAACAATCAACAATGCAAGGCTGGTGAACTCGTTTTACTTGATGTTGCAGCGGAATATGGAAATTATTCTGCAGATCTAACTAGAACCGTACCTGTTTCAGGATTTTTTACAAAACGTCAAAGAGAAGTTTATAATTCTGTGTTAAGAGTAAAAAATGAGGCAACAAAACTTCTAATTCCAGGGATGATTTGGAAAGATTTTCATTTAGAAGTTGGAAAACTAATGACCTCTGAACTTCTAGGATTACGACTTTTAGACAAAATAGATGTTCAAAATGAAAACCCTGAAAATCCTTCTTATAAAAAGTACTTTATGCATGGTACTTGTCATCATCTTGGTCTAAACACGCATGATTACGGTCTTTTACACCTTCCTATGGAAGCCAATATGGTCTTTACAGTTGAACCTGGAATCTACATTCCACAGGAGGGGTTTGGGATTCGTCTTGAGGATGATGTTGTAATTCAAAAATCAGGAGCACCAACTAACCTTATGAGTAATATTCCAATAGAAGTTGAAGATATTGAAGACCTTATGAACCAATAAAATAAGCCATTAATTTGGTGGCTTTTAATGAAATTATTTAATTTTTATGCGGTAGTATTTTTAACATTGCGTTGCCAAAAATACAAGATTGTAAATAAAACAATTAGAATACTGGGAAAACTTATCATATAAGTTAGCGTTTGTTGACCAGCGGCTAATTCAAGTGCGGCACCTTCAAGTCCTATTGCAGATTGTTCAGCGGTTGAAGAGTCAATCCATCCGCCTATGATAGCCTGAAAAATAGAGGTGGAAAACATTCCCATTCCGCCAACTATAGACATTCCCAAAGCTCCACTGAGTGGAATTTTTTCAGCAACAAAACCAATCATATTAGGCCAAAAGTAGCAAACTCCGAGCGCAAAGAAAATAGCAGCAACGTAAACCATACCCCCAGTTTGTGTACTTAATAAAAAGATACCCACAGCCGTAAATAAAGCAGAACCCAATAATACTCCTGTCTGATCAAAACGATGGACAATATCTCCTCCAAAATATCGGCCTATAGCCATCAAGCCAGTTATTAGCGCCAAAATTACCATGGGGTGAGCTCCACTACTACTCAAAATTAAACTGGTCCATTGTTGTGGTCCAAATTCTGAAATTGCTGTTAGTGCCATACATCCCAAAATGAATAGATATATCGGAGAAAGCATAGCTTTAAAGTTTTCAGCAATGGAAGTTACTGCCTCCATTTTGGGTTTCGGAAAACTCTGACCCATAAAGAGATAAGCATAAATTAAAGTCGGAATCATAATGATCCAAATTTGTGCTTGCCATCCTAAGTCAAGACTTGTCATCAAAAGAGATACCAAGCTGCCTAGCACAATTCCCCCTGGAAACCACATATGGAATCGGTTTAATAAAGTATTCATTTCCTTACCCTCATATTCGTCTGCAATCATGGGATTACAAGCTGCCTCGGTACAACCATTTCCAATTCCTATTAGAAGAGTAGATATCAAAAGACCCGAATATCCCCCAGAAAAAATAGTCAAAATAATTCCTACAGTATGTGTTAAAAATGCAAACTGCATAATACGCTTAGGCCCAATAGTATGATAAAATAAACCTCCTAAGATCATAGAAATAGGAAAGCCTAAAAACCACATAGAATTAATAAATCCGAGTTGTTGCCCACTTAAGTCAAAAGATTCTGCTAACTGAGGTAAAATTCCAGCACGAATACTAAATGAAAAAGCTGTTGTAATTAGTGCAAAACAACTACCGTAAAATAATCTGTTTGAATTTGTCATGTTAAGTTTATTTCAATTTATCTGTTTAAATATATCATTTTATATAATAGAGGACTTACGAAATAAAATTAATCCGCTTATTATTAATAAAAATTAGTGGCAGTGGCAGTCTGTTTCACAGCCTTTACTTTTTATAGCTTTTTTCTTAAAAAGAAATTTTCTGAAAAGAAATAAAAAAGCACTAAAAGCTGAAATTATTACCAAAATCGTTTGAATCCAATCCATTAGGCTAAAATTTGATAGGTTGAAAAAGCAACAATATAAGCTAAAAGCGTCATTCCAAAAAATTGGATCGTAGGCCACTTCCAAGAATTAGTTTCTTTTTTGACAATTGCAAGTGTACTCATACATTGCATAGCAAAAGCATAAAAAAGCATTAAAGAAATCCCACTTGCCATATTGAATAACGGCTTCCCATCGGCTCGAATCTCTGAAGACATTTTATTTTTGATTGTATCTTCTTTTCCATTTTCCACACTATATATTGTAGCTAATGTTCCTACAAAAACTTCTCTAGCAGCGAACGAACTTATTAGTGCAATACCAATTTTCCAATCATAACCTAAAGGTGAAATTAAGGGTTCTATTGTTTTTCCAAGAATCCCAATGTAGGAATGTTCTAATTTATATGAGTTAACTTTTATTTCCATCTCAGCTTGATTAAGTTCGGGATAATCTTGAAATATAATTTTATCAGCCTCATAAAAATCTTTTCCAGGACCATAAGATGCCATAATCCATAATAAAATTGAAATAGCTAAAATTATTTTACCAGCTTCTGTAATAAAGGTTCTGGTCTTTTCCCAAACTGTAATACCAACATTTTTAAATAAGGGGATTTTGTAGTTTGGCATCTCTACCACAAAATAACTTTTAGACTTAATTGATAAAGTTTTGCTTAAAATCCATGCTGCTAAAAGTGCCATTACAAAACCAATAAGATACAAAGCCATAAGCATTAGCCCTTTGTAATTGAATCCTAAAAAGGAACCTTCTGGAATAACTAGTGCAATTAAAATAGCGTAAACTGGAAGACGTGCAGAGCAGGTAGTAAAAGGAGTAACCAATATAGTAATCAAACGCTCTTTCCAGTTTTCAATATTTCTTGTGGCCATTACTGCCGGAATTGCACAGGCTGTTCCCGAAATCAAAGGGATAACACTTTTACCACTTAAACCAAACCGTCTTAAACCACGATCCATCAAAAATACTACCCTACTCATATAACCTGTTTCTTCCAAAACTGAAATAAAAAGGAATAAAAAGGCAATCTGTGGAATAAATATTACTATTCCACCTAATCCAGGAATAATACCTTCAGTTAGAAGATTAGTGAAAACACCTTCAGGTAATTCATTTTTTAAAATCTCACTTAAACTGGCAAAAGTGGAGTCTATAAAATCCATAGGAATACTACTCCAATCAAAAATAGATTGAAAAATGGTCATCAATATGACAAAGAAAATTACATAACCCCAAAACTTATGTATCAAAACTCTATCAAAGCGACTTCTGAAATCAGAAGCAGCTTCGCGATCAATATTTAAGCCTTGTTTTAAAGCTTTATTAATAAACTGAAACCTTTTTACAGTTTCTTTTTGCTGTAAGCGTTTAAGGTGTGAGGGCTCCAAGGTCTTAAAGTCTGTAGCATCTGAAACTCGTTTTCTGTCAATATTTACATAATTTACATCTTGAGTAATGATTAACCATAGCTTGTAAATGGACTGATTTGGAAAGATTTTTTCTAACTTTTGGAAATAATCTTTATCGATAGAATTAAGAGATATAGTCGGGGCAGTGGAAAGTTGTCTATAGTTTAAAATAACATTTTGTAGCACTTCCAAACCTATATTTTTACGAGTACTAACCAGAGCAATTTTAGTGTCAAATGCTTTTTCTAGAAATGGTATATCTATAGAAATTCCTTTTCTTTTCATTTGATCTGCCATGTTAATGACTAGCAAGGTGGGTAAACCTAAATCTTTTACTTGTGTGAATAAAAGCAGATTACGCTTTAGATTTTCTACATCAGTTACCACAACGCAGACATCAGGGAAATCTTTACTGTTTTTATTTAGCAATAATTCGATGACCACACTTTCATCCATAGAAGAAGCATTCAAACTATAAGTACCAGGAAGGTCAATGATATGTCCTTTTGTGGTTCTATTTAGATTACAAATACCTTCTTTTTTTTCAACAGTAATCCCAGGATAATTTCCTACTTTCTGAGTTAAACCTGTAAGAGCATTAAAAACAGAAGTTTTCCCAGTATTCGGGTTTCCCAATAAAGCGATGTTTAAGGATTTACCCATTTATTATTTAATTAAACGAACAAAAATATCCTTGGCTGTTTCCTTTCGAATAGCGAGATGAGATTCATCTATTTTTATATACAAAGGATCATTAAAGGGGGCTTTATGAATAAGGGATATTGAATTCCCGGGTAAACAACCCATTTCGATAAGTTTCAGTGGAAGCTTATCCGTGTCTATCATTTCAATTTCTGCTTCTATGCCCAGGGTAAGTTGATCCAATGGAATCATTATTTAGAATGATTTTAAAGATCAAAAATAGGTAAATTCCATACTTAAATGAGGTTCTTTTAAAAATATTAAGGAAGTGGATATTCTTTTTGGAGTATTCTAATATCGGAAAGTAGTTCATCCATGGCAGTAATATCTGTTCCATCATAAAACCCTCGAATTCTTTGCTCAGGATCAACTAAAATAAAATTTTCTGTATGAATCATGTCGTGTTTACCTCCGTCACCACTAGTCTTTACTGCTAAGTAAGATTTTCGAGCAAGCTCATAAATCTCTTTTTTATCGCCTGTTAGTAGGTTCCATTTGGAGTCAATTACACCTTTTTCAGTCGCATAGCGTTTTAATTGAGCTACAGAATCAATTTCAGGAGTTACGCTAAAAGAAACTAATAATACTTGGTTATCTGTTCGGAGATCTTTCTGAATTAATCCCATATTGGCGGTCATTTTAGGGCAAATAGAAGGACATGTTGTGAAGAAAAAGTCTGCAACATAAATTTTATTTAGGTAATCCTTTTCGGTAATAGTTAATCCGTTTTGATTAATTAAAGAAAAGGGGGCAATTTTATGGTATTTTTTTATGTGCTGCAGACTACTATCTACTAATTCATAATTGACCATTGCAGGCTGGTAGATAGGAAGTTTTTCTTCAGGTTTAAGAGCATTATAGAATAAGGCTAAAATAACAGCTGATATAATGGTTAGAGTAGTTAAAAAAAACTTGTATTCCTTTAAAAATTTTATCATAAAACTAATAAACTAAACAAATTTAGAGGATTTATAATCAATAAAATAATCCCAAGTTTAAAAAGTATATTAAATCTAAAATTTAGATTTTTATTATGGTTGCTATTGTATTACTTTTGCTGCAATCAAAATTTTAATATGAGCCCATTTGTCGTTAAAGCTATTCAATTACTAATGAGCCTTTCTCTTCTGATTGTGCTCCATGAATTAGGCCATTTTATTCCTGCTCGAATATTTAAAACGCGTGTAGAAAAGTTCTTTTTATTTTTTGATGTCAAATTTGCTCTTTTTAAAAAGAAAATTGGAGAAACCACATACGGAATTGGCTGGCTTCCGCTAGGAGGTTATGTAAAAATTTCTGGAATGATTGACGAGAGTATGGATAAAGAGCAAATGCTTAAGCCCCCACAATCATGGGAATTCAGATCAAAACCTGCCTGGCAACGATTGATTATCATGCTTGGTGGTGTTACAGTGAATTTAATTTTAGGTTTTTTAATTTATATGATGATTCTATTTGTTTGGGGGAAATACACTCTGGCAACTGAAGATTTACCAATGGGAGTTGAGCCGTCTCCAGTTGTTCAACAATTAGGTTTTGAAATAGGAGACCAAATCTTAACTGTAGATGGAAAAGCTTTAGAAAATGTCTTAGAAATTAATAAGCATTTTTTTCTTCGCGATGTTAAAAGTGTAACTGTTAAACGGCAAAATGGATCAACTACAACACTTGCTATACCAGAAGATATTGGAACTAAAATGTTTGAATCCGGAGAAATGATTCCATTTTCTCCTGTTATTCCTGCTGTCCTAGATAGTATCATTCCTAATTCTCCTGCTGCAAACATTGGATTGCAAACAAATGATCAGATTTTAAATATTAATGGAAATCCAATCAGTAACTGGTCTGAATTTAAAAATAATATGACGAGTGAATCTCAGGAAATTCGTTTGGTTTATCAGCGAAATAGTAGAATTGATTCTCTTGAAATTACAACCTCAGCTGACGGAACTTTAGGGGTTTACCCAAAGATTGATTCTTTTTCGTTTAAATTAGAAACTTTGAGTTTTGGAGAAAGTATAGTTGAAGGTTTTGAATACGGCTATTGGACTTTACATGACTATGTAACACAATTTAAATATATTTTCACATCTGAGGGAGCTAAACAATTAGGCGGTTTTGGAGCGATTGGAAATATGTTTCCAGGACAATGGAACTGGAAAGGATTTTGGTCAAGTACTGCATTGATCTCTATTATACTCGCTTTTATGAATATACTTCCAATTCCTGCACTAGACGGTGGTCATGTGATGTTTTTGTTATATGAAATGGTCACAGGTCGTAAACCTAATGATAAGTTTATGGAGTACGCTCAGATGTTTGGTTTTTTCCTTCTAATGGCCCTGGTACTTTATGCAAATGGGAATGATTTATTTCGTTTGTTATTTAACTAGAGCTTTTAATTAAGATTTGAATCATAATTAACCTTAAAAAGAATTTCGTTTTTTCGATTTATCACTTTGTAAGGAGAATTATAAACCAATAATATAGGATCACCCAAAACACTAACATTGTTAGTTTTAATTATTTCTTTTAAAGCTTTAATTGATCTATTAGCTACCCAATCCACTGCATATCCTCCAAAGGGATAGGCAATAAAATAACCAGGTTTAGATTCATAAACTTCTACATTATCAGATAAAGCTTCAGGTGTTGACTGATTATCTAATTTTCGAGGCAAGACAAACTCCATAATTTTCTTTCCTTCTTCTTCTTGCATATAAACAGGAGTTGTCATAGCTATTTTTTGACCTTCAGTATTTTTCCCTGAAATATATCCAAATAGTGACCCAAAACCATTACTTCTGTTTGCTTTAATTTTCATAACAGAAGGGTAAAAACGTATTTCTGCTTCACCAATCGTTTTGATAACTTCAAACTGTTGTGTTTCGTATTGCTGGGACATAGTATTAGAAAAATAAAAGATTGTGATTAAATTAAATAAAATAGGTCTCATATTCTTTTTTTATAGTAATTACATGATCTCACTAAATTAATAAATGATATTAAGCTCTAAAAGCTTTTATTAACATCATATTAATATATTTTTCCGTTAGAAGAACAGTTTAATTGTTTTTAAAGATTCGTTATGTAAGAATTTAAATCTTGATCATTTTTTAAATTTAATATTTTAGACAGTCTATATCTTTGAGTCTCAACAGTTCTCAATGAAATTCCACTAATTGTAGCTATCTCACTATTATTTTGATTCATTTTTATGTATGCTACAAGTCTAAGATAGGTTTGAGATAAGTTGTGTTTATTTTTTAAATTTTCATAAAAATTTGGATATACCTGGGTGAATGTTTTATCAAACTCCTGGTAAGATTTTTCAGAATTTATCAAACTTGAAATTTCTTTTTTGATTTTGGATGATGAAATGTCATTAACCTTAGAATTTAAATTTTTAAGGTATTCATTTCTTTGCATTATAAAATTAGCCTTACTAACCAACTCCATTTTCTTAGATTCAAGCTCTAAAAGCATCTGTTTCTTTTCTAACTCTAATATTGAGGTTTTGTTTTTTTGATAATTGTAATAATAACTCAATAATATTATTACAATAATTGAAAGAGAAATAATTATTATAGATAAAAATATTGATTGATAATATTTCTTTTTATTTTCAATTAGTTCTTTTTGTTTTTCAGTTATAATGAGTTGAGTTTCTAA
>MDSY01152426.1_pt1 | contig 11239 bp, 7 predicted proteins | sample 811131 | NCBI WGS metagenome assembly MDSY01 (sample SAMN05326643, study PRJNA326480) | marine metagenome | isolation source: seawater | place: Atlantic Ocean: South West | collected 2010
GCATCCGTAGCAGCAGCATCCGTAGCTGCATCATCCGCAGCAACAGCATCCGTAGCAGCAGCATCCGTAGCAGCAGCATCCGCAGAACCCGCAGAACCCGCAGCGGGAACAGTATCCGCATCAGGAACAGCAGGAACAGCGGGAACAGTATCCGCAGCATCCGCAGAACCCGCCGCAGGAGCAACTACTTCCGGTGTTTCATTACCTACTATTTCTTCTTCTGATTCTACGGGTGGTTTTTGAAAAATCCTTTCCATAAATTCAGGTGGTCCTTTCATTTTTATTTTTATATTTGAAACATCTTTCATATTAATTTTTCCAGCATTTTCCTGACCTTCAATTAAAGGTTTATCACTTAATATATGGTGGACAACCATCGCAACTACAATAAATAATACAACACACCAAAATGAGACCTTTTTAGGTAAAATATTTTTAGGTAACAATTTTTTCATATTTTTGAACATAGTATATATATATATATAATACAATTTATTTTATTTTATTATGACCCGATTCTTTCAAAAAACGAGGATCAATTGAATCTGGACAATTTAATATTTTCTCTCTTAAATAACATACAAATGTTAATCGAGTATAACGTTTATCTAATCCGACAGTTCCAACTTCCGGATTATCATTAAATACTTTATCTAATTTGGAATTTATTTTTTTATCTTCTTCAGTTTCAAAAATGGGGGTATTTGAATGCCATTGATGAACATCCATTGCTAGAAAATCACCCGATCTCACATCAACACCTATTCCAAATTGGGGGAATACTGTATATCCGCCTTGATAACTTCCTCTTTCAATAACTGTCAGATTTCCAAAACCTTCTGAAAAATCACCAGCATCTTTATGGAGTGCTGTTCTAAAATTCCGATTAATTGTAATCGTCGAAAAAGCAGTTTCAGGAATCTTTAAATGTGATTTTTCATTTGCCCTTGATAATTGTTTTTCATACGCATCGGGAATTAATTTTTTAAACATACTATCTATTTTTTGTATAAATGGTAATCCTTCATTATATTTTTTATAATTTGTTCTTGTAAAGTGTGTTAAACGACATGGTAAATCAGCAAAATTTTTAGATGCTTCATAAAACCCAATAGGGTTGGATGCGACTTGATTATTAACTTTCATTTTTGAAATACCTTTTTTTTTCTTAATAATTAGATGAATTATATTATCTTTATTATTAACATCTTCACTTTTATAGTGAATATCTAACTCTTTCATTTTTTCTTTTAATTCTTCTATGGAAAGTTTATCTAATTCTTCTTTCATTTTATTTCCGTCGGGTGTTAAATAACCAGTGGACCATTTCCCTGTATTTACTATATTCCTTTTTTTCCAATATACACCTTCTGTATCAATTGGTCCTGCGGAAGCACCTCTTCCACGACTCGGTTTTGCTAAATCTTTATAAGATTGCCAACCAGTCCTTAATAAATTAGTTGAGATTGAGTTTTTTCTAAATTTAAGGAGAAGTTTTTCAGTTCCATCATCCTCTTTGTAGTAAACGTCACAATTATAATCGATTACTGGAAATTTCATATATGATTCATCAATCCATTTACCTTCAAGATTATCAACTTCTTGATCTGTTAAATATTTTTCAACAATTATTTTCCTTGGTCGGGGCATATATCTTAAAGAAAGAAAAAAAAAAGAATAAAAACGAGTTATTTTTTATAAATGTAGAATAACATAAAGCAAATTATTAAAACTGAAACGAATATTATTTTATTTCTCTTGTTATTATTATCAGAATATAGATTACTATATTTTTTTATAAAATCATCATATGAAAATTCTTCTTTACCATTTTTTACATTTACTAAATTATGTATCTTATGTAACCATTTTGTTAACGATTCTTTTGAATCTAATTGGATGGGATATTTCCTTATAGATTGTTTATAATGACTTCTACAAACATCGCATGGAATTACATGACTTAAGTTTTCAAAAAAATTTTGATAGTGTTCTTTATCGAATTTATTCGGAGAATCGGGATAATTTAATGTTATCGTATGTAAAAATAACCAAGCATGACTTCCCCAAATATTAGGTTCCATATTAATAATAATAAATATTATTTAAACAGATTTAAATATTAATTAACATGGAAAAAAAGAGAGATTATTGTAATAATTGTGGTAATTATGGACATACATATAGTAATTGTAGGCACCCCATACTAAGTTATGGAGTCATACTTTATAATTATGATAAAGATGGAGAACCATCAATAGTAATGGTTGAAAGGAAAGATTCAATTTCTTATATAGAGTTTATGAGGGGGAAATATAAATCTATATATGATATTGAATATATTCAATTACTTTTTAGTCGTTTTTCAAAGAAGGAATTGGAAGATGTTAATAAGTTCCCTTTCGATACTTTATGGAATAAATTATGGATCCACACCGACACAATTAATCCAAGGATCAAAAGAGAGTATAAAAAAAGTCGGAATGATTTTGATAAATTAAAAAAAGGCTTCAAAAAGAATGAACAATTGATAAATATAACATATCTTATCAATGGTGTTAAAAAACCCTATTTGTTAAATGAGTGGGAAATTCCAAAAGGGAGACGGAAAATGTATGAGAATAATAGAGATTGTGCTGTACGTGAATTCTATGAAGAAACAAATGTTAGATCTGTATTATATAGACTTTATAAAAATATTATACCTGTTGTTGAACAATATACGGGAATTAATAATGTAAAGTATAAACATGTTTATTATATAGGAACAATAAAAGAACGTTGTAATTTAGTAATCAATAAAGAAAATAAAGATCAATATACTGAAATAAAAGATATCAAATGGTGTTCGGAAGAAGAGTGTTTAAAAAAAATAAGAGATTATGATAATCATAAAAGAGATATTATTATCCATTTTTTTGAGTATCTTAGGAATCACAAAAATGTAGTTACTTTAGAATAATATTTTTATATTACTATTTAATAATGAATAACGATAAAAAACTAAAAGATAAATATGAAGAGTATTATCGTACAACAGATATTGGAAAACAACGTATTATTAAGGAAATAGATGATATTCAAACTACAAATGATGAATTTGATTATAATTTTTATCCTAGTAATACTGATGAAGACTTTATTTATAACATTACACGACGCTTAGAATTTTTCCATTTAAAATCATTATTTAATATTACTGAATTATCTAAAAAATGTCCTTCTGATATTACTACAAAGAATGATCCATTTCATTTTGAATTAACAAATAATCAACAATTTCTTAAAAATTTTATGAACCGCAAAACACCTTATAAAGGGTTGGTAATATTTCATGGTGTAGGTGTTGGAAAAACATGTTCTGCTGTAAATATAAGTCGTTCCTACAGAGACATATTTTATAAGGATAACAAAAAAATGATATGTTTAGTGCCTAAAAATATACGTGGAGGATGGGAGAATACAATATATGATCCATCAAAAGGTTCACAACAATGTTCAGGTGATAGTTTAGAAGATGTGGTTATAAAAGATAAAAAAGGGAATATTGGGAAAAGAGATGTTAAGAACCTTATCAGAAAATATTATGATTTTTATGGTTATTTAGCATTTGCGAATAGTGTTGAAAAACTTATAAAAAATGAAATTGGCAATCGCATTCTAAGTCCTGATGAAAAGGAAGAACTCGAAAGAAGAATCATAGATAAAAACTATTCCCACCGAGTACTTATTATTGATGAGATACATAATTTACGTGAGGAAAATGAAATAAAGGAAAAAGATAAGAATAAAAAATTTAAAAAGGGTGAAGAAGTATTTAATCAAGAGAAAGGGGTAATTGTATATATAGTTAAGAAAGAAAAAAATAACGAATATACTGTTCGTGATAAAGATGGTAGTGAAGAAACAGTAAGTGAACAAATTTTAAATAGTATTCAAATCGATAAGAAATCAAAAGATATAATTGAAAAAGTCATCCGTTATAGTAAGGGTATGAGAATTATTTTATTATCCGCAACACCTATGTTTAATAAGTCATCAGAAATAATATGGTTATTAAATTTACTTTTAAAAAATGATGGACGTCCAACGATAAAAAAAGAAGATGTTTTTGAAGATGATAAATTAACAGAGGATGGGATAAAAATATTAAATAAAAAAACAACCGGATATTTTTCATATTTAAGAGGGGAAAATCCTATTTCATTCCCTATACGTTTTTATCCCGATATTAATAGTGATAAAAACTGTATTGGTGGTGATTATAATCCTAAAATAAACTATCTACAATACCCAAAATATACTTTATTTCATAGTGAAAGAATCGATAATGAAGAGAGTTTTAAGTTTATGAAAATGTATGGGTCTTTAATGAAAAATCATCAGAAGAATATATATGAGGGATTTATCGATGGGATAAGAGAAGAAGAAAGTAATACTATCAATTTATCAAATCGAAATATTGGTACTCAAATATCGAATGTTGTTTACTATACTAATGGAGATGATTATAATTTTAAAAATAATTTTGGTCAACGTGGCTTTGAAAAAACATTTGATGTAAAAATAAGTAATAAATCTAAAAAATGTAAGTATATCGATGGGGAAAATCAAATATTATCCTATGAAAATATAAAGTCTTATTCAACTAAGATCCATACTATTTTAGAAAATATGTTAAAACATACAACAGAAGGAATTATATTTATTTATTCTGATTATATATTTTCCGGTATTCTCCCCATGGCAATTGCTTTGGAACATATCGGATTCGAGAAATATAGTGGTGGGAATATTCTCGATCCCCCTACAAAAATAACTCCTATTGGATATAATTTAAAACCTATTACAAAAGAAAATAAGAAAAAAGCAAAATATATTGTATTGACGGGTGATAAAAGTTTATCTCCAAATAATGAAAAGGAAAGAAAAGATTCCCTTCATTACAATAACTTAAATGGTGAAAATATAAAAGTAATACTTGGAAATAGTGTAACCAGTGAAGGAATGGACTTTAAAAATATTAGAGAGGTCCATGTGCTTGATCCATGGTATCATTTATATAAGATAGAACAGATCATTGGTCGTGGGATAAGGTATTGTTCTCATAGTTATCATCCTAAAGAAAAACAAAATGTCACTGTTTATCTACATACATCCATGGTTAATTACGAACACGAGTCAATTGATACAAATACATACCGTATTGCGGAAAAAAAAGCATCCGAAATTGGTGTTGTAGAGAAAATACTCAAAAGAAATGCTGTCGATGCTTTTCTGAATAAAGATATTAACTACATTAATGATTTAAAAAATATAGCGATGAGGACTACATGGGGTAAGTCTGTTGATGTTGATATTAATGATAAAGAATACACAAAATTATGTTCATTTTCAGGTCCAACAGATGGGAATAATGGATGTGAGATTAATATTCATTCAGATATGAAAAAATATAAAGCATTAGAAAACCCCGAGAATATTATCGACGATACATTTTCAATCATTGATATTTCGGAGAGTATTAATGAAATATATTCAATTGTTAAAGAACTCTTTGAATTGTATGAAATGTATACCGATGATGAATTAAAACAACGCATTAAAGAAGTAATTGATACTGATGACCGTATCATTGAACATTCATTAGACGATATATGTGATGATAAGAAAATTATATGGAATAGAAATAATACACCAGGATATATTGTAAATATTAATGATATATTTTTATTTCAACCAAACAATATTAATGATGAATTAGTTCCCTTTTCATATCGATATGGTAAAAGTGGTCCTATGAATGAAAATTATAATGATATTTTTGAAAGTATTAAAGTTGAATTTAAAGATACTTTCCATTGTGAATCATCCTATAATGAAGTATATCAAAACATTAAGAATTTATATGGAAATAATTTAGACCAAGATATGAATATTTATGGAAATATTATTAGTGAATTAAATAGTAAGCATATACGGAATTATTATATTGATAGTTTACCTTATGATGATAAAGTTGTATTATTAAAGGAAATTCTCTGTGGTTATATTTCTTCGGGTGAAAAGAAAATACAAGACGAATATGATAGAGAAATATTTGATTATTTTAAAAATAATTTAATATATAACGATAATGACCAGTACTATGGTTTTGAGAAAAGAGGGAAAGTTGTCGGATTTTACTTATGTAATCCGGAAAAATATAATAAACTACAGGATATTTTTAATAACTTTGATTATTACGAATATGATGGAAATTGGAAATATTTAGATGAAGTTGGTATCGGTTTGTTGAAGAATAATATCCTCCAAAACAAGGGGTTAAAAGGTATGTTTAAAACTGGAAGAATATGGGGATATTCATTCAAAGAAGATAGAAAAAAACATGTATTTAAAATTGTCGATGAAAAGTATAAGATTTATGATAATGAACCTGGTAAAGTTGTGGGAGACAAGGGGTTTCCGATGCTTTCATTACTTCAAGAATTTATGATTAATTTTAGTCAAAATCATGAGAAATACATTCAACTTATGCTGAAAACATTACTCGCGAATGTAAATAAAACAAAAACAAAAAAAATAAAAAAGGAGTTTGATAACCTCAAGAAAGAAGGTAATCAGGTCGATATAACAAAATATTTATATAAAGAACTACGTGGTATTGGGAAACAAAAAATAATAACAAAAGATTTCATTACTAAAATGTATGAGTTATCGTCAAGAAGTGCTTTAAAATATTTTAGTTATGATACATTTTTATTTAAGTTTGCGAAATCTCTTTAAAAATTTGAATTATTTAAAAAAACCTTGTATATAATATATTAAATGAGCAAACCAACATACATTAATGAACAATTACTCACTACAAACCTGTTTGTAAATGCGAGTCAGGTTAATAAAAATATAGATAATGTTATTAAAGATAATCTAAAAGAACAAATCGAGGGTTTATGTTATGAAGATGGTTATATAATCAAAGATTCTGTTAAAATCATTCATAAAAGTATGGGTAAGATTGTTGTAAATGATAATATTAGTTCCGTCACATATTCTATTCGATACAAAGCGGACGTCATTTCACCAACTGAAGGGGATGTTATCGAATCATACGTATCCAATATTAATAAAATGGGTGTTGTTTCCTATATAAAGTTATCCGACGGGGATTCAGCAGATGAAAGTCCTATAGTAATAATGATCCCTAAAGAATATTTTGAAGCAAGCATTCATAATTTTGATGATATTCATATTGGTCAGAAATTAAATGTTATCGTTGTTGGTTCAAGGGTTAAATATCGTTCTGAAAAAATCCAGATTATTGCGAAATTAAGCGAATAATGTAAGTTATATATCGTATATAAATATCACATTTATTTATATACATATATTTATCAACAATGGATGATATAGATTTAGATATAAAAAGAAAATATATATATGAAAACATTACAAAAATCTCGAATCATCGGAACTATCTAGATATTGTAAATTTTCACGATTGTCCACATACAAATAATTCAAATGGTATTTTTTTAAATCTCAATACAATCGAAGTTGAAGTGATTGATAAACTTTATTACAAATTAAGAAATGAAATTGAAGATGATGATTTTAATATAAATATTAGTGAGAAACAAGTGATTGAAAAAGAAATTGAAGGATTATTAAAAGAGAATAAAAAGAAAGAAACTAAAGATATTTTTGATATTATAACAATCGATCAATTTACGGAGAAAGAAAAATATATCATTACTCAATCTAAAAAATATAAAATTTGATTACTATTTAAAATATCATCATATATACTATATATATTATGGAATTAATTAAGGAACATAAAAACAATAATAATAAATATACAAAAAAGATACGTATTACAAAATATACTGAGGGTGAAAATATATCAATTGAAAAAGAAGGTGCGAAAGATATTTGTGAAATAATTATTTCCTTTAATGACCATGAATATAATACAATCCAAAAACAACAAAGGGAAAACTATATAGTCAATAAGAAATTAAAAATTGCCGATAATGTTACAAAAGATGAAAGGTTCAATCGACTTTTTCATCCAAAATTAATCCAGAATGGACTTCAGTCTAAGAACCACCTTTCATCTATTTTATATATGAATGAATTGTATAAGATACATATCGTCATTTATAATGAAAAAGATAATAAATTTTATAAAACAAGTTTTATGGATTATCCAATGATCTTTTGTGGATATAGGAATAACTCTTGGCATCACCTTGAAGACATTACTGTAACAGAAAATACAATTTATCACCCCATTAGTGAACTACCTGATATAATTGTTCAGGATACAAATATAATGATTTTTAAATCAGAACTAAAACCATTATCAAAATATAAGGTAAAGGAACTCGAAGAGATGTGTATCAAAAATGATATTCAAATCAAAAATGGCGATAAAAAAAAACTTAAAAAGGAATTGTATGATGATTTATCCCTCTATTATATTCAATCTTCTTAAAATATTCTTTTAATATCCTTAATTATCCTTTGAATTTTGTTTTTTTTTAAATTTGAATTAATGTTTATTTAAAAAAAAAAATACTCACTATTATAATAATGAAATTATTTACTAAAAACCTGACAGAAGTTTTAGATTATCTAAAACTCCCCCTTGTTGATAATGAGAATGAATTGGAACTTATATTTGGATCCAGTCCATATAAGAACCCTGTTGATAAAAGTGTTTTTCTACGTGTCCTTGATGAATGTAGAGACACATATAAAAAATATTCTGAAACAATTGATTTAGATATAACTACTGAATATCGTGGAAAACCAGGAAATGTGAGGGCAACGATCCATGGATTAGATGATATAAAAAAATATTGTAAAGAAGGGACACTCAAGGATATAACTAATATCGAATACATGCAAAAAAAGTTTTTAAAAGATAAACCTGTTTTAAAAGATGAAGATTATAATGTTCGTTTGAAAGTAAAGACTGAAAATGTATTAGATACGACACATTATTTTGTTCGATCATTTAATCAAGATTATGAAAATAAAGGGAAACATTATCGTTATAAAAAACGATTTAGTTTTCTAACAAGTAACAATCTATTTCGAATTGATTTAACAATTCTTAAATCAACGAAATATCTTAAAGGGAAATATGATTTTCAAAAATCTTTTAAAAAAGCAAATATATTGAATAACACAGAAACATATGAGATTGAAATCGAATTTGTAGGATGGAAAAAAGGTAAAAAGAGTGGTATTTCCGCGGTTGATGGACTATATAACAATTATATCAAAGATAAGGAAAAGTATATACCAAATTACCACCAAAATAATATATATGATCCTCTTAATGTAGGGATTAATACAGAATTATTTGAGGAAAAATATAGCTCGGATGACCCAATATATGAATATGGAGAAAGTCCTCGATATGATGGAGATAAAAATCCAACATTATTTATAAATTTCAATGACTCTTCTAAAAAATATTCATATGATGAATATCGTATATTACTAGGTAAATCAACTCTGATAAAAGAAAAATATTTTACAGAAAATAAGATCGATATGAAAGTATTTAATACTCTGATTGAATATTCGAAGAGAAATATATACCCGGCAGTCATATCGGATATTAGTGAAGAAATTGATGAAAAGACGAATAAATTTATTAAATCAGAAGCAAAAGTAACACTTCATCCACCAATAGGGACTACACATGAATTATATGTACCGTTAGAATATTTATTCGGTGGATACTATTCAATTACAGATGATAAAATTACAGAACTAGGTGAAAGACCGTTTATAGAACAAGATAAAGGTGATGTTCCTGAATCCAAATCTTTAAAAGGAGGTGGTCAACAATTAGAAAATGATTTATTAACGACTATATTTGAAACATTAGAAGAAACTGTTAACAATTTATCATTGATTATATATGATACGGATAAACTATTATCATATAAACTGAAGGAAGATATTATCTTTGAATATCGTAAATTAACAAAACAAAAAGCAAAATATTTTACATTTATTGGTCCTCAACCAATTACGTTAAATAAAGGTGGTATTGATATTAATAATCCGGGTTCAATTTTGGTTGATTTTGCGGTTACAGAAAAGGCAGATGGCGATAGATATGAATTATTTATAATCGATGGTTCCGGATACTTAATCAATTCCAAGAAAGAAGTTATTGATACGGGTTGTTCATTTGGAAATATTGAAGGGAAATGGTTATTTGATGGAGAATATATTACAAAGGATAAATTTAATGAACCAATCAAACTGTATATGATTTTCGATGTATATTGGTGTGATATTAAAGGGATCGGTATTCCTAAAGAAGCACATACATTACCTTTCATTACTAGAGATCCCGATGATAATCGTTCACGGAAATATATCTTAGAACATTTTATGAAAACGGTTGAAATGAAGGGAAAAACAAACCTTCCCTCCTGGGCACCAGTAAAAACTAGAGAAAATCCTATTGAAATACGTTTGAAAACATATGAATTTGGTTATCAAAGTGAATCTGTGGAGGAAAAAATAGACCCTAAAAATATAGGAAAAGATAAATACATACAAATATTCAAATCATCGCGAAGTATTCTTAAAAAAAACAAAGAAGGACACTTTCCATACCGTATCGATGGTCTTATTTATCTCCCTACACGGTTATCTGTTCGCGGGACAGTTGAAAATGTAAATTCCATTAAGATATATGGTACATGGGAATATAACTATAAATGGAAGGAATCAAAGGAAAATACAATTGATTTTCAGGTGAAAGTTAAAACCGATATTCATAAAGGACAAATAAAAGAAGTGATTCAAAATTATGTTAATAAAGATGATGGTAAAAGGAATTTAGAAGAATATAAAACAGTTGAACTTTATGTTGGTTATAAAGAAATTGATGATAAGAATATTAATTATTGTATGAAAATTATGGAAAATTTTCAGAAATCCAAGGATACTATTCAAAAATTTAACCATAATTCAGAAGAAGATGAGAAATTTAATGAAACAAATATACCGTTGGTTAATGGTAAGATGTTATGTGATAATTTTGAAAAGACAGAAATAAAAGATGGTGATCTTGTTGAAATGAGATTTAATCCCAATGCTGAAAATGGAATGTATTGGGAACCAATTCGAGTAAGGAAAGATAAACTAAAACCACAATATTTTATACCGGCAAATAATATTTGGAAAACTATAAAAGACC
>MDSY01040307.1_pt1 | contig 11238 bp, 6 predicted proteins | sample 811131 | NCBI WGS metagenome assembly MDSY01 (sample SAMN05326643, study PRJNA326480) | marine metagenome | isolation source: seawater | place: Atlantic Ocean: South West | collected 2010
AGACGAATGATCATTGTAGGTGTACTTGGTACCTTACGTGCATCGACAATCTCAATGATACGAGGCAGACCTTGTGTGACGTTGACAGTCGCAACACCCGCATAGTGGAACGTACGCATGGTCATCTGTGTCCCTGGTTCTCCAATGGATTGAGCCGTGATAATTCCCGCTGCTTCGTAGGGATCAATGCTGGCACGTTCAAGAGCAACGATGGCTTCATCGATGACTTTCTTTGCTTGTGGCTTGGTCAACTTCTTCTTTCCACGTGCATGGCAGGCTTGCGTCAAGTCTGAAAGAATGCGGTCAGTGAACCGGCCGGAGCCTGTTGCGTCAACCGCTTCTTCGAGCTTCTGGTAGACGGGGTCTTGGGCAAGTTCATTCGCCATGGCGAGCATCTTACGGTCGTAGTCATAGGGTTCCATGTCCACGACGGTCTTTGCTCGAGTGCGGCGCTTGCTGCTTCGTCCAGACAGACGAACTTTGGTCACCGGGCCGGTGCTTTCACCTTCGCCGTCGCGGCCTTTCTGCGTTGCTGCGATGATGGTAGCATGGATGTTTCCAGCTGTTTCAGAATCGGTTTCGCAAATCTTGGCGATGTCAGGTTGTGTCATCACTTTGACATCGTCCCACTTCCGGTCGTCAGCCAAAGCATGAGCGAAGTTTTCGTCAATGCCCAAGTCCATGAGCTTCTTCTTGGTTGCGCTCTTAACGACCATCAGTTCTCACCTCCGTCGTGTTCTGCGGATTCTTCCCAGGCGCCCATGTCCTCTTCTTCTGCACTGAATTCGTAGGAATCTCGGTCAACTTCGAGACCACCTTCGGTACCGAGCGCAGCGTCAACGATGACGTCAATGTTGAACGGAGAGCCGTGCACACCACGGGACGGGTCAATACCGTCTTCACCGTAGCTGAACTGAATGATTCGGTTGGCGGTGTTTCGGACCGAGAGCATGTCGTCGTCAAAGACCTTCAAATCGTCCATGGCGTTGATGAGCCGGCGTTGCATGTACCCGGATTTTGCCGTACGAACAGCGGTGTCGACCAGTGATTCACGACCTGAAACGGAGAGCATAAAGAACTCCGTAGGTTCGAGGCCACGCTTGAACGAGGAAGAGATGAAACCACGGTCTCGGGCTCCACGTCCACCACGCTTGAAGTGGGGGAGAACACGGTCGTCGTAGCCACGCTCGAGTCGCTTACCACGGACCTTGGCTTGTCCAATGGATGCAGCCATCATGGTCAGGTTGTCCATGGAGCCACGGGCCCCAGAAATGGCCATGTTGACAGCAGCGTTGGTTGAACCGGATTTGTTGAGTTCGTCCTTTGCGATGTCACCTGCTTCTTGCTTTCCTTTGTCCAGCATTTGCATGATGTTTTCTTCAAGGGTCTCACGAGGTGTTCGGCCGGGTCGGGCTTCGTACTTCTTGCCGTCTTTGCCGAACTGCAACAGTTCTTGTTCAACGCCTTCACTTGCATTGGCGTTTGCCATGTTGATAGCAGCCACGGCCTCTTCGGAAAGGTCCTCGTCGTCAATACCGGTGGTAAATCCGAGCGAGGTACAGGCAGCGATTGAGAGGCGAGTAAACTCGTCAAGGAAGCGAGCCCCTTGCTCGGAACCGTTGGTTTGGACGATGGCGTCAAGCAGACGACCGTCTTCAGCACCAATGGCTCGCTTGTCGAGTGTTCCGTCAACCTGTCCATTCTTGACCATCACCATGTCGTTTGACCGGCTTCGGAAGCGCAGATGGATGTTCTCTGGGATGATCAGTGAAACGATGTCCTGGCCACGGTAAGCGTCGTTTCCGTCCTCGTCCTTGACGAGCTCGGGAAGTTTGCCTGTGTAGCCAATGTTACCCAGCATTTCCAACCCATGGGCTTGACGAATCAAGGTTCCCGGGCGAGACAGCAGGTAGGCACCTGAGATGTGGTCGTGAATTCCACCGATGACCGCACCGCCATAGCGGGGGGTCAGGATGTGCTCTTGGACACGCATCAAAATCTTGGCTTCGGCACGGGCTTCTTCTGACTGGATGACGTGAAGGTTCATTTCATCACCGTCAAAGTCAGCGTTGTATGGCGTACATACAGCGAGGTTGAACCGGAACGTGTGTCCCTTCATGACCCGGACTTCGTGCACCATCATTGACATGCGGTGAAGCGACGGTTGTCGGTTGAAGATCACAACGTCACCGTCGATGAGGTGCCGCTCAACTTGCAGGCCTGGCTTGGGGTTACCGTAGCGGTCAAGGGTTGAGAGACGGTCTTCGACACCGGTTCGCTCTTCGCCCCACTCATCAAATGGACTTCCACAGTGAGGGCAGGTGACCTCGAGATGTTCTGGGAACGGCTCGGGGTTCGGGTTGTCGGCTTGAGCCAATTCGTGCATCCAGCGGTAATGGAGGATGGCCCGAGGGTCGTCTTCTGGCAACTTCTTGCCGTTTTCATCAAGACCTTGGAGGTTGTTCAACGTCGACGTGTCGTTGACTGCGTAAGCCACTTCTTCTTCTCCCATTCCAGTCAGCGAAATTTGCTTCTGAATGACGAGACCGGGCAGGAAGTTGGGGGCTGGCATGACCGAGTGAAGGTCATGACGGCCAGTGGTTTCTTCATTGCACTCGGGGTTGTGGCAGCGGAATCCGGCGTTGATGAGGCGGCTTCGCTGGTTGATCTTCACACGGCGGCCGTCCCCACGCACGATGTAGTTGACACCGGGGTGGACATCGGGTCCGCGAAGGATCATCTGACGCATCTGTTCACGGTTTCGGGTGGTGACACGGATAGGGACCGTCAATTCCTTGGCGATCTTGGTTGGCACACCGACTTCATTGACGCTAAGGTAGGGGTCAGGAGAAATCACCGAGCGAGCACAGAAGTTGACACGCTTACCGGAAAGGTTGCTTCGGAACCGTCCTTCCTTGCCCTTGAGTCGCTGAGTGAGCGTTTTGAGGGTTCGGCCGGAGCGGTGGCGAGCGGGTGGGATGCCGGATGTTTGGTTGTCAAAGTAGGTCGTGATGTGGTATTGGAGCAATTCCCAAAGGTCTTCAACAATCAATTGAGGGGCACCGGAGTCTCGGTTCTCTCGCAATCGCTGGTTGATTCGAAGAACGTCGACGAGTTTGTGTGTCAAATCGTCTTCGGACCGGTCTCCGCTGTCGAGCGTAATGGAAGGTCGAACGGTGATTGGAGGCACAGGGAGCACCTTGAGTACAATCCATTCGGGGCGGTTCTGCTTGTCCATTCCGATGAAAATCAGATGCTCGGGTGGGATGCTGCTGAGCCATTCACGGACGTCGCGTGGGTTGAGTTTTCGCTCGGTACCTTTCGTGTCGTCCTTTTCCTTGAAGGTCGTCGGTTTGTCCAGGATGATCTTGCCTTGGGATGAACCACAGTGCATGCACACCTTGCGCTTGGTGCCGGAGGTTACCTTCTCGACTTCTTTGATGATCTTCGAGAATTCTGTTGAACCAACACCGTGCTTGGTGATGACGTCTCGGATTCGGTTTCGGTAGTAGTCTTGTTCGCTTTGTTCGGGGTTGGAACCGGGTGATGTGCCGGGCTCACTGTGAAGCAAAATCTTGCTGCAGTCGTTGCAAGTGGCCTTCAAGGCCGTCTTGATCAGGTTCACGAATCCGATGTGGATGACGGGGAGCTCCAACTGAATGTGGCCAAAGTGACCGGGGGAATCCTGGTACTGGCAGTTGTCCGTTGGGCAGAGCAAACCAGGTTCGATGACACCCATGTGCGGGTCCATGAGCCCTTGTTTGTAGGCGTGCCCGTCGTCCTTGTAGGTGTCTGCCGTTTTGACTTCAACAGCCGACATCTTACGGATTTCGTTCGGGTCCATCAAACCAAATCGAATCTGAGCGATTCGCTTGGGGATCATTGTGCTTTTTCGACTCATCTTCGGTCCTCCAGTTCAAGACGCATGGCCACACCTAAACTCTTCATCTCGTCAAGGAGCAGCTTGAATGCATAAGAAGTCTGTACCTTGTAGACTTCAGCCCCATCCCCATGGATTGGGCTGACGTAGGTGCCACGCTTCGGGTCGTACCAAGCGATGTGGCCTGACTGGGCACACACGTACATGTCGATACCGTCGGATTCATCCAACAAGCGGTCCTTGATGACCATCGAGGCGCCGTGGGCAATCAAACAATCACGTTCCATTTCACCAAATCGAAGTCCACCTTGTCGGGCACGACCTTCGGTTGGTTGGCGGGTAAGAATTTGGACACGTCCACGGGAACGGGCGTGAATCTTGGAACTGACCAAGTGGTGCAATCGCTGGTAAAAGATGCATCCAATGAAGATATCAGCCGGATAGCATTCTCCAGTTTCACCGTTGATCATGGTTTCACGTCCGGTGTGGGCAAGTCCGTTTCGAACCAGACCATCACGCAGGCTTGATTCCTTTTCTCCACGGAAGGCTGTACCGTCGATGCGGCGTCCTTCCATGGCCCCGACCTTGCCGCCAATCATTTCGAGAACGTGGGCGACCGTCATTCGGGAAGGAATGGCGTGAGGGTTGATGATGAGGTCAGGGACCACACCGTCTTCGGTAAAGGGCATGTCTTCTTGCTCCACCAAGCGTCCAATGACACCTTTTTGTCCGTGGCGAGAGGCAAACTTGTCGCCAACTTCGGGGACTTTGTGGGAGCGGACCATCACGCGCACGAGACGGCCGGAATCAAGGGATTCAGTGACATAGACGTTGTCAACCCAGCCCTTCTCGCCGTGGCGGACAAGCATGGAGGACTCACGTCGCTCTTGAGCCATCAAGAATGAACCACCCGAGGATTCCTCGAGGAAGCGGGGTGGACTCGTCTTTCCGACGAGGACGTTTCCGCCTTCGAGAGCGGTCTCAGGGACAGGCAGGCCATCGGCTTCAAGATGGATGTAAGCTTCTGGGGCCTTGACACCCTTGATTTCGATTTTCTTGTTGTAGTCTGGCTTTTCAATTTCTTCAACTTGGCCACCAGGGAATCGTCGACGTTCAGCGTTGTAGGTTCGGTTGAACGTGGAGCGACCGAGGGCTCGGTCGATGGACCCTTTGTTCATGATGACGGCGTCTTGCATGTTGTAGCCGTGAAGCGACATGATGGCGACGATGAAGTTCTGTCCGCCGGGGCGGTCGTCAAAGTTGGTCGTTTCCATGGCCTGGGTGCGCGTGATGGAGCGCTGTGGGTAATGCAGAATGTGCGCACGTGTGTCGGGGCGCATTCGGTAGTTGGCGCTTGGCAATCCGAGGGATTGCTTTACCATGGCTGTTCCACCAGTAACACGTGGCGTTGAGTTGTGTTCGGGGTACGGGATGAGCGAAGCGCAAACGCCGAGAACGAGTTGCGGATCAATTTCGCAGTGGGTGTGCTCGGCCGTGTACAACAATGGCACGTCAAATTCAGTGGTGGAGATTTCACCGTTGGGCATTGAAACATTGGCTTTGAGGTGAGCAACATCGGTTCGCGGTTCACCAAGGTTCATCCATTCGACATCCTCGTATTTCACGACGCGTCCGGCCAAGCCAGCGCTGTCGCCTTCGGGGATGGTCTCAGGGAGAACGAACGGACGTGGTGCGATGTAGAGGTCTTCTTCCTCTTCAGCATCGACCCACTCCACCACACCTTCGATGATGAGGGACCGGAAGTTGATTTCTCCACTGGCGAGTTTCACCAGATGGTCTTGTGACAAGCGGGGTGCACCATCGTAGAGGATGAGCAATGGGCGGAGAATCCGCCCCTTGTCGGTGTTGATGAAGATGTCTTTGTTTGCAACGTCGTGGCGAATCGAAACTTCGGAGGGGATCACACCTCGGCGTCGTGACGACTTGAAGTGGTCCACGAGTTTCTTTCCTCGCTTGTGAATGCCGTAGATGTCGCCGTTGACGTGGACACGATCGCCGTCGGTCCAATCATCGGGTTGGTAAACATCCAGTTCATCGAGTCGCTCCCTGATTTCAATTTCATTGATGTCCTCGGAAATGTCAATCATTTGTGCTGCGTTCTTTACGAGGCCACAGTTTTGCCCTTCAGGAGTTTCGTTAGGGCAAAGGCGGCCCCACTGGGTTGGGTGAAGGTCACGGGCCTCGAAGTGAGGTTGGCTCCGGACCAGAGGGGAGGTTACCCGGCGCATGTGAGAAAGAGCGGCCAAGTAAGTGGTTCGGTCCAGCAACTGGCTCACACCAGAGCGGCCTCCGACCCAGTTTCCTGTGGCGAGGGCGTGCATGATTTTGCTCGTGAGAACGTCGGGGCGCAGGCATGAAGTGATTTTCAGCTCACGCTTTCGGTTGTGATGTCGCTCAAGTTGGTACTTGAGGTCCCGGGCGAGTTGGCCGGCTGAGACGCGGAACAAGTCCTCGATGAGGTCACCTGCGAGGCGAACTCGCTTGTTGGCATAGTGGTCCTTGTCGTTTGGATCTCGGCCTTCGATGGCCATTTCGAGCACTTGGCGAACGATTCGACCGAGGTAGATGGCTTTCTTTTCTCGGTCTTCAAACTGGTCGCCAAGGTGAGGGAGGAGTTCACGGTCGAGGAGTTGACTCACCCGTGCTTCTCGGTATTCCTTTTGTTGACCGGCGGCAAATTTCTTCTCGAGCCATTGGTGGCTTTCTTCGGTCGTGACGACTTTGTATTCTTCGTTGTCGTTCACTTCGTTGATGTTGGCCACGATGAACTTGAACGAGTCGGTGTTTCCAGCGATGGCTTGGAAGATGTTTTGATCGTTTTCGACTCCCAAAGCACGCATGAGGAGCACCACGGGGATGGCGGTGGTTCCTGCCGTCGAAATTTTGACCATCAGCATACCGTCTCGGCGCTTTTCGACGGTGAGGGGTTTGCGCATACCGTCTTTTTGTGAGAAAATCTTGGCCACTTCTGTTTGCTTGGCGTACCGCTTGTTGATTTCCACGGTGACGCGATTTGGAGCCAAGTCTTCCATTGAGATGAGGACGCGCTCGGTTCCGTTGATGATGAAATAGCCACCAGGGTCGAGTGGGTCTTCGCCTTTCTTCTGGAGAAGTTCGTGCCAGGTGGTTTTGTCCTCAGCAGAGGTGGTTGGCGTGAGCACACGATCGCCTGCGATGTGCTTGGGGTGAAGGTTACAGCGTTCTGAGCGGACCATGATTGGCATGTTGCCCACAGCAACGCCTGATTCGGTCGGGGACGGTACGCCGTTGCGCTTGATGGTGAAGTCGATGGTCACAGGCGACATGTAAGTCAACTTGCGGAGACGGCATTCCATCGGCGTTGATGGGTTGAGCGCTCCGTTGGCTTCCTTAACGGTCGGCTGGCCGAGTTTGACGTTCTTGAGTCGGATGACGATGTCTTGGTCGTGAACGTCCAGTTTGATGTACCCACCTTCGTCGTCATTGAAGTCTTCGTCGGTGCCGACGCGAATGTTGCGGATGATTCGCTCCATTCGAGACACAGCGCTCTCGGAAGCAGGGATGCAGTCGTTGTACGAGGCAAGTTGGTGGTTGACAAGGCTGCGTTCTTTGAAAAAAGCTTGAATGATTTCTTGCATGGTGTTCTCCTCCTTAGTTCCCCTCGACGATCAGTCGGTAAGCGATGGTCTGTCCTGCCGATGGGGATTGGCGGACAACCTTGAGCACACGGTCTGCGATCCATCCGGCGGCCAGTGGGGTATGGTCTGGGTTGGCCACATGGGCTGCAGAGTCTGCGGCTTCAGCGAGTTCTTTGATCACTTGAACCACGGGGTCCGTGATGAGGATTTTTGGAAGAAGTTCCTTGGCCAAACGGTCTTCACCGGTTTCAGGGTCGGGCTGAACCATCTTCCATGGAGCAAGGGCTTCCATCTCGATGGCGAGTTGGTCACTGGGTGAGATGTTTGCTTCACCAACCAGTTCTTGGTGCGGGACCAATTCGTGATTTAGGGCATTGAAACGGGAGGTAATTTCTGGTCGGTCAAAATCGTCAATGGCTTTGGCACGAATGGTGATTTTGGTGCTCTTTTTGGCTGCACGTCGTCGAGAGCCTTGCTCGGCGATGATTTGCATGGTGCTGACGAATTCTTCAGCGTCTTTGGAGATGCCGAGGGTTGAAGCGACATCGTCGTGGGACATGTTCTTGATGTCGGTCATGTTTCGGTCGGTTGCAAGTTTGTGAGCGTATTCTTCTGAAACGCCCAATTCCATTAACCGCTTTTTTGTTGCACTCTTTACGACCATTTTGAAACCCCGGATCGCCCGCCACCATCAGACCAGTAGCGCATTCAGGCGGGCCCGACGGGGTTCGAACCCGCGACCATCGGATTAAAAGTCCGACGCTCTACCTGACTGAGCTACAGGCCCAATGTAGCAACTTGGGCTTTCTGTCCGACCTGCATGGCATTCTTATACATTTCGGGTTGGCCGTGACCATGACGGCCCCGAGGGTGCCACGGGACGCCATTGGATGCCCCCTTCATAAATCTGCCCGTATTGCCTAAATTCGCAGTTTTCGGTGCGCTATTCTACGAATAGACTCATGAATTGAGGCGTTTTGGTCACGACATGGGAGGGGATGAGCTGTTTGGAACCGCCCATGCCGAAGACGAAATTCAGCGCCTGGCCCGCTCAGCCAAGCGTGTTAGTTGGACTTCACCCCGGGGCAGCGTGTTTGAGTTCACTTTGCCGCCAACCGTTTACCCTCCTCGCGAGGACACGACCTTGTTGGGTTCAGTTCTGAATGGACAACGCCTTTCCCCAGGTGTACAGTGGTTGGAGATCGGATGCGGTTCGGGAGCGCTGTCCATGTTTGCTGCAGAGTTGGGTTGTGTTGTCACGGCTTGCGACGTCAATCCCATGGCTGTGGCCTGCACTCGGTACCATCTTCAATCCAGGGGCATCGACGCTACGGTTCTCGAGGGGGGGCCCGGTCCTGGTGCGGACGGTGATCTCAGCCAATGGGGAGGCGATCGCCTCTACGACGTCGTGGTATGGAACACGCCCTACCTCGCTTCCTCCGCGCTTGATGGCGGTGCATTGGGTCCGATGGAAGAAGCGGCTTTTACGGATACAGACTCGAAGGGATTGCACGTTCGCTTGATTGAGTTACTTGCCAGTGGGCGCCTGTTGAAGGAGCAAGGAGTTGCTTACATCACCACTTCATCGTCAGGTTATGCCGATCAAACCCCCGTCGAGGCTTGGCGGCGCGGATTGGCGGCGAGGACGGTGGCTCAGAAACAATTTGATGACGGTGAAGTGCTGTCCGTGGTTGCTCTCTGGCGGCCCTACGCCGGGAGTCCTGTGCACGCCGTGAGCACCACCGGGAGCACCAACGACGATGTTCTCAATTTTTCAACACAAGCTGGAGCCACGGTCCGAGCCGAACAACAAACCCAAGGAAGGGGGCGGCATGGGCGACCTTGGATCAATCTTGATGATGCCATGATGGCGTCTTGGTTGGTAGAAGATGGGCGGACGCTGAAGCACAGCACCATGGACCAACTCATGGTCGGGGAGGCGTTGGTTCGTTTGTTCAAAGGGTGGTCGTTGTGCGAGCAAAACAACGTGTGCCTCAAGTGGCCCAACGATGTCTACATTCGAAATTCGAAGGGTGATATGGCAAAAGCAGGAGGGGTGCTTTTTGAGGCAGTTTCACAAGGGCAAAACCACCGACTTGTGCTCGGTATTGGTGTGAACACCAAGGCCTCGGTCGGGGATGAATTCGCTGGCCTTACGGACCTTGACCTCGAGGTGGATGCACGGTCCGTTCATGCTGCGGCGCATGCCTTGGTTGCTTCCCTGTTTGAGTCGGTGGACGGACTACCGTTTTTTGCGGTGGATTCAAGCGGTGTCGCAGGCGCCGTCAAACATGGCTTTTCAATGCTTGGGATACCACTCTATAGAGGGTTTCCATTGGCGTTCGAAGGGCTCGATGAAGCCGGAGCGTTGAGGATCGGTGGGAGCGATGAACCGTTGGATGACCCTGAGTCTCTGACGTGGTCAAACCTCTAACTCGGCGTCCAACACTTCATCGTCGGAATTGAATGCCATTCGCTGGTAAATTCCCAAGGCGAGGAACAAGGCGCCAAATGGAAATGGAAGCATGTCAAGCATCAATTTCCGCTCAATGTCCACGGTGATGGTGGCACTGGTGTTTTTTGTATCCAGTTCATAGCTGTAAAATCCGCTGGTTGTCATCGTCAATTCCTCAACGTGTTCTTCTCCGGCGGCAAGCACGAAGGATTCAGCACTCAAAATATCACCTCGGTGGTCCTTGAGGACGATTCGAAGGGTTGTTTCGTTGTCCACGGTCACTCCAATACGAAAGGCATCATCCTTCATCATCGAGGCGCCGTTGGTGTAAGGGGGGTCATCCTCGCCGTGGTTGATGGGGGTTACCCAAGCATGCATGAACAAGCCACCAAGAAGGAGCGTGATGCCGGTTAAGATGAGGGCATCGCTCATCTTCATTTTCGGGGCCGTGCCTCCTCCACCCATGGGCTGGCGTCCCTGCGATGGCACTTGAGACCTGCGGCTCCCACGCATGAAGGGTGTGGGGAGGAAACCGTAGTTTCTCGTCACTTCTCATTCGACCGTTTTGGACGAGGAAGGCCCAATCGTTCTCGAACGAGACGAATCTTCCCACTGGTTGTGAGGCTTTGCAGGCCGTGCACCTCCAGGGCCGCATCGTCCTCGAGCAGGCCACGCAGATGGATGGCGTCTTTGAGGTGAATGCGAATCACGGCCAATCCAACATCAAGATGGTTGACAACCAAGGGTGTTGGTTCACCAAGGGACGAACGCTGGTCTGCAGCCCACCAATCCATCAAGCGGATGTCTGGATTGGTATCAAGCGAAGAGGTCATGGCGCTCAGTTGCCGCTCCACGTCTTCGCGATGGTGGCACGACGAGTCAACCATGATTCCTACCCAGCGCCGCTTTTCCCGCAGTGCTTTGGTCAATCGCTTGGCCATTGGACATCCGAGGGCCTTCTTCTTCATGATGTTTGACTTCGCAGGTGAGGAATACCCTCAAAATGGGTCACGGTCAGGATTTGCCATGGAAGGTGATGAGTCGGCGGCCGTTGAAGCGACCGAGGGGACTCCACTTGACGAACTTAAGGCGGAAGAATCCTCCTTGTGGAGCCTTTTGCGACTTCTTTTGAGCGGCAAAACACTCCCGCACCTCGTCCTCATTGTTGGCCTTTCATTGCTGCTGCAGATGATGGCCGTGGCTGGAAGCGAATCGATGAGCGCCTTGGGTTTCATCTCCCTTTCGGGGGGGGATCTTCTCACTGG
>MDSY01037635.1_pt1 | contig 11235 bp, 5 predicted proteins | sample 811131 | NCBI WGS metagenome assembly MDSY01 (sample SAMN05326643, study PRJNA326480) | marine metagenome | isolation source: seawater | place: Atlantic Ocean: South West | collected 2010
TCCTTCGCTTTGGCGGGCGTGCGGCCGACCGGTCTCCCGGGGGGACGCCCACGCCCGCGCGGTTTGCTCCCCGGGGGGCGGCCCGGGGGGCGGCCAGTCGGGGGGCGCCCAGGAGGTCGTCCGGCTGGCTTGGCTTTACCGTCGGCTGGCTTGGCTTTCGCCCCTGCCCCCGGCGGCCGCCCCGGACCTCGCTTCCCCTTCTTCTCCTTCTTCTTCGCGAGTTTCGCCATCTTTTCCCTCAGCGCCTTCTGCTTCACTCCCGACCCGGGCGGCCGGCCGGGACCGCGCTTCACAGGAACCTCTATGGCTTTCTTCCGCGGCTTTTCATCCTTGGCTTTTAATATCTTACCCTCATCTTTTTTCGCGGATTTCTTCTCTGGCTCGGCGTCCCGGAAGGGCTTCTGCTTCGGTGTCTTCTTACTTTTCTTCTCCGAGACGTTGCTGTCCTTACAAGGCCGGCCCACCTTCGCGGGGGCGCGGCCGCGAGGGCGCTTCGGAGGGGGCTCCGTGTCGGAGTCGTAGTCCTAGGAGAGGGAGAGGGAGCGGGTGAGTTTTTTGCTTTGATCAACACGAGAACGAAATTTTCTTGGAAGTGCTGAAACGAGGTGACCTCTTGGATGAAGAGGTACGCCTAGAGATACGAGTAGATACGTACCGAGTCAGCCCTGCCCAGTGAGTACTCTCCGGGGTACATGTTCCTCCACTTGTCCTGCGATGTTGAGGGAAACGAGGGAGGTATCAGATCAGTCAGTGACAGTCACGTCGGAAGTGTCGAGGCAAACGCGCGCGAAATTTCTCGTCGGACCGCACCAGACGCTTCGGGGCGATCACGTACCTTCAAGTCCACGTTGGACCTCAGGTGGAGCACGCTTGATAGGTACGCATCCTTCTGAATGAAGCGCCACTTGCCCGAGCCGTATTTCTCCACGCCAGCGCACAGCGCGTCTTCCTCCTCCACGGACCACTGCGAAACGGGGAGTCGGGGAGGTGAGTTATTGGACGACGCGATAGGCGACGATTCGTCGGGAAGAGAAGAGATCTGGCGGTAGACCTCGGGAAGGGGGGTGTGGGACGGAGGAGTGAAGCGCGCGCGCGTAAACGAAGAAGACGTAGCTCGCGAATGTACCTTGGTCTTCGGAGCGCCCATGCGTGACTGACAGTCCACGTGCCACAGCGCGCGGGGCAGTGACCTCTGTTGTTGTCTGCAAGGAGAAACGAGAAGGTGACTCGGAAATCCACGTGGCCAAAAAGTTGAGAAAGCCGTTGTTGTTGTCAATTTGTGCCGAGGTCGTCCGCCACGGACGCTCCACACACGAGTGCGCGGGCATCTTCCGCGTACGTTCCGGGTCCACACGTGTAGTGTGTTCCACCCCAGTGTGATTCGGCGCGATGTCCGGCCCCGTTTTGACCGGCCAGCGCCCGTACCGTTTCTTGGATGAGACCTCCGTTGGGAACGGCTACGTCCGGCTTCGCGCGCTCGCATTACTTCCCGTGATTCTAGTCGTGCTGTTCGCCGTGGTCTTGGGTTTTGAAAACTCTGGGTACGGCGCGTACGAAGACCGTGATACGCGTGATATGACATGGGACTACAGGTCCACGGCTCCTCAAAGCACTAGCTTCCACGCGTACTTCCGCCAGGCGTATTGGCCATCATATTTGGAGTTGGAAGTGAACGAAGAAGTGTACGATGAAGTCGTGGTGGCTGCGGAGGACCGCCCTGTGGTGCTTGCGGCGATGCCCCCCACTGCGTCGTGTCAAAGGGTAGTGTCAGTGCCGTGCTTAGCGGATAAACCAGCGCACAGGGATGAAACCACGGTGGGCCCGTTGAACCTAGGCACGGACACCGGGATTTGGGCGGTTGGCAACGACCGGGCGTTTCAGCGAATCGCGGAAGGGAACAACGTTGGGCTGTTAGCGAACGGCGTCGCGAGTGTGGGAAATGCGTACGCGAACGCCGCTGAGTTGTCCGCTGTGATGCCCACCAGGCTCGCGGAGCTTCAAGAGATGCGCACGAAAACGGCTAACGTTTTAAGAAACAGAACACTCGCGGCGGAGTACGAATTAAACTGCGCGAGCGACGCGACGGGCGCGACGTGCGTTTGGACGCAAGCGCAGTGGGACAAGTGGGCGAATTTGTTATTCGCCGAGTTGGACACGGCGATGTGCGACACGGAAATCGACGTCTGCTCGCAAGTCAGCGCTGCGTTAGAAGCAGCCGCGGCGACTACGGACAACGTGGGGCATGTCGCGGCGCGCGTGGTCACCGGCACATGGGCGGCGACGAACGTTCATTTGACGTCCGTGGTGACCGACAGCGGAGGGTTACCGCTCGTGACTACTGTGGTGAACGCAGGGGAGGGTGTTTTATCGGTCCCAGACACTGCTAGTGCGGACTATAATCCCATGACGGACACCACCGAGGGCGAGGACACGGGGTACGTACCGCCAGCGTCCATTTTGGCAATAGTTGACAACGCCGTGCAGAACGTCGCATCTGGCGTTCCGTTGACCGGGTACGTCCGCCCGCCCGACACGGTTACGCAATTTACAGGCCTGCGAAAAGGCGTCACTGTGCACGCTGTTGAGTGCGACCTGGAGAAGGAATACGAAACGTCGTCTGTGTGGCGCACACGGCAAGGGTACGAAGGCACGTTTTACGATATCGGGATTTGGCCCTGGGAGGGGAATTGCGGGGGCACAGCGCACAACGTCACCGTGCTTACCGACACTGGCGTGGACTTAGCATCCTTCCCGGCTTTCAATGCGAGGGATCCAGTACCGGCGGTTGATGTTGTCGTGCTTGGAAAGACGAAACAAGTCCCTGCGTACTCGAGCTTTTGCGACTTTGACAGCGCGGACGCGGACGCGGGCGCGGACGCGGTGACCTGTACGGTTTCCGTGTTGGTGGGGGTTGAGATTTCAGTCGCGGCGACGTTCACGACGGGTGAGGTGTTGGGGGGGTGGCGCCTGGTGAGCGTGGAGGGGGTGTACGACGACACCACCCCAGTAACCACCGCGTCAACAACTTCGTTGAACGTTGCGTTCAGTGGGACGGAAACGGCGGCGATCGCAGCGTTCGGCGCGTCCACCACTCGGGAGATTTACGTCACGCTGCGTGACGCCGGCGCGCCTGAAAAAATGCGCGCCTCCAGTCTTGGAACGCCGACGAAGATGTACCTCGCGATCGGATTGTTTTTCGCGTTCCTGGTCACCCTACCCATCCACCCGTACCTGATGTTCGCGCACGTCAAGTTCAACGTCGCGATTCACGAAGGGAAGCCGCCGCCCATGTGGCAAGCCATGCGCAAGTTCAGGGGATGGTAATGGTTACGGTAATTTTTAAGTACATATCAATAGCGATTTAATGAGCATTCAATCTACCCACTACTCTCTCTCTTCACTTCTTACCCGAACCTCCTCTTCCCTTGCCCCTTCCCCTGCCTCCTCTGCCACCTCGACCTCCCCGCCCCTCCTCCTCCTCGAACAGCTCCAGCCCCATGTCTTCGAACAGTTCGTCGTCCTCGTCTCGCAACTCTTCCTCCACTGCGGCTAAATTCTCCTCAAGCGCGTCGTCGTCCATCTCCTCGTCGAACATCACGAAGTGCATTTTTGGATCGGACGTGTCTTCCTTCGTGACCAACAAAACAGGGTTCATGGGCGCGTACACCAAATACCGTGACGCTCCACTTTGAAACGTCACAACCTCCACCCCTTCACTCTCTTCATCCATCCCGGTGTCCATGACGAGCATGTCAGTTTCGTTGAACCGCACCGCTCCGCGGACGGTCATACAAAAAGCGGACCGCTGAAGCAGCATGCCTTTCATCGCCAGCGCCGCGCTCATATCAGGGATGATCTGTAACAACTCCTCGTCCCCTATGTCGGACAGGTCCTCGCTTTCGTCCAAGCCTTCGCCGCGCAGCACGTCGATGGGATGGTCTAGTGGTAAACACAAACAACGCTCCTCCCCATTCGCAAGCGTGAACCTTCTTCGGAGCATGCACAGCAACTCGCGGTTGGTTTCGGGCTCCACTACGGTCACTAGCGGCATGGCGGGGGGAATCTCGTTGGAGCTGGCGGCGGCGGCCACGTACCTGTGGGCGCGACGCCGAACCGCGGAGGGTAGCGCGAACGCATTGGGAGCGGCGGCGCGACGGTTTATTTGGATTCCGCGGGCACCGTGTGCGGGCTGCGCCGCGCATCGTTGGGCCAGCATAGCTCGCCGGAACACGAGTGGTCGGGCACGAGTGTGCGCGAACGAAAACGGGCGTGTGCGCGACCGAATGGGAGGACTGGGTTGGTGGGGAAAGGCTTGGGATTGGAATTTATCCACGTGGGGCGCTTTTTGGCCAGCAGCCGGCCAAAATTTTGTGCCTTTTCACCTCCCACCCACCGCCTGCTCATTACAGGCGATAGATAGGTCGTTCTCGCGGTCACACCGGCGTGCACCGTCACTTCACAAATTCACATCCAGCCCACCCATGTCGGCTCACTTCCAGGAAGAGGTCCACACACAGAACGAGTGCCATAACTGCGGCGCTACGGATGACCTCGCGCTTTGTTCCCGATGCCACGCCGCGCACTTTTGCTCACGAAAATGCCAAAAGGCGTACTGGCCGTTTCACAGAGAGTGGTGCCACCGCAACGACTTCGCGGACGAGGTGGAGCGGTCGCAACCCAAGTTCGCGCGGTTCCTGCGGAAACACGGAAAGCAAGCTGTTTTGAAGGATGGTGAGTAGTAGTGGGACGACGGACGACTCACGAACCACGACTCATCATTGACACCTGTCACCTCGTCATCTTTTCGTCCTGTCCGATATAATTTTCTAACTCCCACGCCTCATCCTTTCACCCTTTCAAACCCAACTCTCCAGACGAGGTGGACCGTTTGGAGCGCAAGGTAGTTTCGATGCCCTCCATGTACGGCCGCGCAAACCCGAAACCCGAGCCACCTTCATTTGACGCGGAGGATATGAGGAAAATGAGGGACGCGAACGAAATGACGGTTATGCGTCTGCGCGCCGCCGACGCCGACGCCGCGAAGCGAATTGCAGGAATGTCGAGCGACATTCCCGGTACAAGTCTTGAGTCATCTGCTGCTTGGAGTGACATCGCAATCCCCGCCTCCCTCGGCTTCGACCACGGCCAAACGAAGTGGAGACAAAACCAGACCTTCGTGGAAATATTCGTTGCGTTGCCCGGAAACGCGCGCCGCGCCACTGACGTTTCAATCGATTTGCAATCAGATTTTCTCTCCGTAAAAGTCGGCGAGACGTCTGTTATCAATGGTTCGTTGTTCCGCCCGGTGAAAGCCGAAGCGTCAACCTGGATCATTTCAGACGGCGTGCTGGAGATTTCGTTGTTAAAACGGTACCGACGGGGGAACTACGAGAACGGAAAGAGTAACGCGGATACGTTCTGGTATTCTCTGTGTGCCGATGGGGGAGGCGTTGGAGCAATTAAATTGCAGCTAGACGCCCCGCCAAATGCCTACTACGAAAGCGAGTACCACAGAGACCCGGAGGACAACGAGCCGCCGAAAAGTTTCAAGAAAGTATCGAGTGGAGGGGGGAAAAGGAAGTAAACAGGTGTGTGATGCGTAAGTGGAGTGCTTTGTAGAGCGGACGAGTGTCATCGCAAAGGACATCAAAAATAAAATCGTGTCAACTTTTACTCGGCGTATTGACGTCTTTCCGCGTCAGCCCGAGTTCCACCGCTTCCACCTCTTCCGGGTGCAGTTTTTTCAGCTCCTCGACTTCTTGAAGTATGTACGCCTTCAACACTGATTGCACGTCCCCTCCGTGTTCCTGTAGCTTTATTTCTGCTTCGTATACGTCTAATTCGCACTCGTTTGCAATCGTCTCCACATCGCTCTCATTCACGGGGACTTTCCACAACAAACGACGCCTTCGTTCCTCCGCGGCTCGTTTTATTTTGCCCCACCTCTGCTCGTACACCGTCATCTCCTCAAGAAGCTTATCTTCAGGGGTGAGCTCTGCCGTGGGGGCGTCGGGGTCCTCGACCGGGACCTCGCCGTCGGTCTCCTCGGCGCTCATCGATGGAGGCGATTTATTTTGACAAGCACTTCCAAAGATTCACCACCAAACACCCCGCAGTGCGTTTCTCTCTCACCAACCGTACGCTTTGGAACAACCCCCGGCAGACGCGGGGTCCACGACACCACGCGCGTGTCGATGACGGTACCGACAGCGGGTTGACACGCTTCGCGGCGCACGGGGTGTCTGTCGCGAACCCGAGCTGGGGTTCGTTTCTGTTGAAATGAACGCGTGAAAATTTTATTAGCAGAGTGCCGACAGAAGTTCGTGTCATAGGATGCGGCGCACAGCACTGACAGTGCTGGTGGTGTGTTCGCTGGTGTTGGGCAAAGTCGTGGCGATGGAAGATTTTGGTACGTCGGAAGCTGGACACGATGACATTCCTGTGTTACAGTGCGAGGACGGGGATGGGGTGTCGGGTGACCCGGATGATTCGGGGACGCGGAAAATAAGCTTCGGGGAAACAGTGGCGTTGGAAGAACTCGGGCCAATCATCGTCAACGAAGACTGCACGATGCGTCGTATTACGAACTTGGAAGGCATGACTGAACGCGAGCGCCGGGGGGTACAACGAAGGGTCGCCGAGAGGAACAAAGAGAGGCTGGAGAGGTGCAATGAGGAGCACGGTGCGAGAGAAGATTTGTGACAATTTTTTCATTGCGATTTGATAGTAAGGGGTGGGTCAATGATGAGTCACAAAATTGCGATGAAAAATGCAGTTGAAAACAATTTTTGAAATCAAAATCACATTCTCCCAGAAATTACACATTCCGAGGAAAGTAACCTCCAGCCAGGCCTTGGCCTGGGTGTTTGCCCATGCAGTTCTTACAGCAGTAACACGCTCGGCACGCTGAAACCGAAACCTCACTTTTCATCCTCTTGCCGCGGTTTCGTCACAATCGACGACGCGCGTGATCCTGCCGGGTGGCTTGGATACGTCGCGAGCGTTCCTCGACCCGTCGTTTCGGGCGAGATGGCGCGTCGCAGTGCGACGCGCGGTGGATCACGGGGGGGTCGGCGTAGTGGTTTCGCCGCGGTGGTTTTGCTTCTCGGCGTTTTGGTTGGAGGAGTGACCCCCGCGGGTGCTTCCTTCAGCGATGAGGTGGACCGCGTGATGTCCTCGTTCGGCACCGCCAGTAAAGGCGGTGCCGGCACAAAGGCGCATGACGAGCGCATGCACCAACGCGAGCAGGACCGCCTTGCCGCGCGCGTGCAGGAGCGAATCGAACAACACGCTGCTCAAATCGCGGAGGAGCGGAGGCGCAAGCGTAGCGAGAAGGCGCAGGCCGAGGCCGTGGCTGAGGCGCAGCAGCCTGCTCAGACGCCGGAGCAGGTGGATCAGACGCCAGAACATACGCCATCCGTGGAAGCCACCCCGGAAACCACAACGACTACGGAAGCGGTCTCCACCGCGACTGCGTCCGAGGGCCTTGACGAAGCGAGCTTCAAAAAGGGCGACGCGGAAGCAAGGGCGTGGGCGGCGAAGCCCCCTGGCGCCAAAGCGGCGCAGATTCAAAACGAAGTGGACGCCATGGTTGCAGAAATCGCAGAAGCGGCGGAGATGGACACTGGTGACGAGACGAAGGATGCGACGGCGCAACCTACGCTCGCGCAGGGACCGGCGAAGACGCAGGAGCAACAACCTGTGGAGCAGAAACCCGAGCAAAAACCTGCCGCGGCCGCCGCGACTGAGCAGTCTGATGCCACTCACAACGCCGAGACCGAGGCGATTCGCGCCAAGCTCGATGCAGCAACTGCAGCGGCGGTCAACGCCAGGGCGGAGGCGCAAGAGGCGCACCAGAAACTCCTAGACTTCAAAGCCAAACACGCCGAAGCGCTCGCCGACGCGTCCGTCGCGGCAAAGGTGGAGGGTGTCGCCGTCGGCGTGAAGCTTGGCCAGAGGAAAGCGAGCGAGCGTGAAAAGGCTGAGAAGACGCACTTCGCAGCCATGGAACAGAAACGTAACGAGGAGGCTGGCGAACGAATCGCGCAGGCGGAGGAACAAGTCGCGGCGGTTGAGTCAAAGGCGCACGCCGCGGAGATGCAGCGGGAGGACGCAGAGGCGAGGGCGAACGATTTAGTCGCGCAGCTCCACGCGATTAAGCCCTCACGGAAGTGGCAAATCAAACACAAGTGGGAGGACGCGAACATGCAGGGGAAGTCCGTCACCATGGACACTTCTGACGCGCTTGGTCAAGACTCCGAGACGGTTGCGGCCCCCGGCGACGAAGCCGTGTGGGTCACTGCGCAAGTACCAACCAACAGCGGCAACATGGACGTTCGCGACCACTTGTTACCCGAGCTCGCTGCGATCGCGGCGTGGGGCGGTACCGGTGTTGTTGAGGGTGACTTCGCGCTCGTACGGTCGCACTTCGTCCTGATCGGCGGCATTATCCTTCCCCACCCCACCGGGAACCCCGGCGAAACCGCGCTGGTGAACATCGACTTGGTGTGCGACGGGTTGGCGGTGGATTTGAAAGTGCCGCGGGACAACCTGCACTGCTACCGCAACGGCACCGTGACGCCCCCTGCGCCCTCCCCTCCTGCACCGAAAGAGATTGACGATGAACAGGCGTACGAGCACGCGCTTGACGATAAGCAGCTCGCGGTGGAGCTGGCGAACCAGAACGCGAATTCCGTGGTGCCCACCGTGCAGTACGACCCGGTGGACACAACTTCAACTCAAGGCTCGGACTACACCGCGAACTCCGAGCAGTGGGAGCTTTCGTACGAAGAGAGGAGCTACGAAAACATGCTCTCTGGCAGTGAGTTCACGGAACAGATGCAGATCCCCAAGCTCGGCGACTCGGCCGCATTTGACCCGAACGTCCCGCGCGACGGCGACTACACGTTCACGGAGACGTCGCTTCCGGACGACACTAGGGGCGTCTCGGGCGAAGTCGTCGTATTCATCGTCACTGGGTTCCACGACCAAAGCGACTTTATCGACGTCGTGTCCCGGGTTGACTTGAGCCAGTACTCCACAAACGCGGAGTTCAAAACCACGGAGTCGATGACGGGCGGGAAGTTGCCTGTTCTGCAGTTCGCCAGGCACCACGCCCGCCTAACATACGCCATCGCCGTGAACGACCCCGACACCAGGGACGCGGTCGTCGAGCGGTTCAGGGACCCGGAGGCTCAGAAGTACCTATCCAACGCGATGGGCGGCCGGAGCCTTTTGAGGGACGTCAAGGTGAAGAAAGAACCCGTGGTGGCGTTCGTGAACAACCAAACGCACGTCGCGTCTGACGTGACGGAAGTGCGGACGGAACAGATTTGGAACGAGTGGGGTACAGACGTGAACGACGAAACCGCCGCGATCGGGCAGCCCAGAAACGGCGGACACGACCAAAGAGACGTCTGGACCACGTTCCAAGTCCCGTACGTCCCCGTGAATACCTCCTACCTCTCCCTGCACGACCGGTTGTTCCCCGCCGTGGTGGAAGCCACCCGCGCGCACGGAAAAACGCAAGTCACCGAGCAGCAAGTGGCGTACGTGCGCTCGCGGTTCGTCACGCTCGCCGCGCTCGCGATGCCCGCGCACGCCCTGGACGCCGTGGGCGTGGACGGCGTGTGCGCCGCTTTGGCCGCGGACCTGCTCGTGCCCAACGACTTCATCGACTGCTTCGCCAACGGCACCGTTACCGTGCCCGCGCAGGGACCTGCGGTGAACCTCCACCTGGGGAACCACTCGTGGGTGTCGCTGGCGTTTAGCGTGCACGGCTTGACTAGCGAGTCCCGGTTCTCAGGGATGATCGAGAAAATCAAACCCAACAAGGAAACGCACGAGCTGGAGCACTTCCAAACTGTCGCCGCGATGTGTGGCTCGAACGTCCCGGCGCTGCTGAACCAGGAACACCACGCGTTCGTGACGTACGCGGTGGCTGTCAATGACAGGGTGGAAGGTAATATCGTGATTGGGGCGCTGGCAACCGACGAAGCTGCGCAGTTCACCGCGAACGTCTTAAGGGTTCCGTCCGTTTCAATCAGAGACGTGGTGTATAAAATGCCGCCAAAAGACGTCGAGTTTGGCGACGAACTCGCGCCGAAGGACATGTGGTTCAAGCCGGGTCAGGAGGTAGGTACGGAGGAGGTGGGTACTGAGGTTTTGCCGTCTCCCGTGCCTGCTTCGCCTGAAGCACCCCCAGCGCCTCCCCACCCTCCCTCGCCGTACGTCGCGCCCATGGGCGCGCTTCGCGAGGTTTTCGTAACCCTTGCCGCGCCCACCAACGCGGTGTCCAGCAACGGCGAGGACGAGGACGAGATTGAGCACAGCGACAAATTGGATACGGTGTTGAGCGCGATTGCGCGGGCGGTGGATAGGCAGCCGGACCCGCCGTTCATCAACGGGTACATTGACACGCACCGCGACGTGGAGCTCGACGTCGTGGCGTTTCAATTCGCCGCCACCGTGGACGGGGTTGATTTGCACGGCGTGGACGTGGACGTACTGTGCGACGCGATCGCTGCAGACTTGGGCGCCCCGGTGGAGATGAGCCGGTGCCACTTGGAAGATCCGGAGCACCCCGCTTCTTTGGGCGGTTCGGACGTCACGTTATTCGCGGAAGCAGAGGTGAACCGCGTGAGACGAAGGAAGTTCCGGAGACACTTAAGGCGCTTCGAGCGGAAAGAGAAGGAGCTGCAAGCCGCGGACGCTGATCGACTTTTCACTGAACAACTCGCGTCGCTCGGCGCGGAAATCACGCCGAGCACGCGGATGGTGATCATCGTTAATGAGGTTCCTGACCGCGTGGCGCTTGATGCGATGACCGAAACCGCGCACGGCAAGGACTTTCCCACTGCCTCCGCGGTTTGCGACGGCGGTGAGCTGACGCTGAAAGTCACCACGTCGCGCGCCGAAGTTACGTTCGGCTTGTGGACGACTTCGCAGCAAGTCGCGACGACTGTCGCGCGCGCGTTCGGTGACGACGACGCGATTGCTCAACTCACGAAAGATGTCGGAGGCACGGTTGAAGTAAGGGACGTGTTCATCGACCAAAGACCGGGGCACGACGCGAATGATCCGCTGGACGAGGAGGAAATGGCCTTCTACGAGGAGCAGCTACACGACGAGGTGCACCAGCAGCCCACCACCGAGTCGGAGATTGAGGTGCTCGAGCGTCTTCAGAAGGAGAAGCTTGACGTGCCTATGGCAGAACTCGTCAAGGAGGCTGACGCA
>MDSY01084769.1_pt1 | contig 11235 bp, 10 predicted proteins | sample 811131 | NCBI WGS metagenome assembly MDSY01 (sample SAMN05326643, study PRJNA326480) | marine metagenome | isolation source: seawater | place: Atlantic Ocean: South West | collected 2010
CTAGCTCATGATTTAAATGTGCAAGGTCAAACTCAGCATTGTGAATTATTAGTCTTTTACCTTCAATAAAGTTTAAAAATTCATCAACAATATCTTTAAATTTTTTTTTATCTGACAAAAAAATATCTGTATAACCATGTACTTCTTGAGCTTTTTCAGAAACTTTTCTTTCTGGATTTAAATAACTATGAAATTTTTTTTGGGTTGGAACTAAATCATTTAATTCAATACATCCTATTTCAACAATTCTATGACCATCTCTTACTGATATGCCTGTTGTCTCTGTATCTAGTACCACTTCTTTCATTTATACAATTTCTCTTAAGATATCTTTTATTGCTTTTTTAACAGATTTATTTGTAAAGTTATTTTTAATGATAAATTGCGCTTTTTTTCTTTTATAATCAAGCGGTAACTGTATTTCTTTAAATTTTTCAAAAAGCTCTTGATTAAAATTTTTTCTTTTCTTTAATCTCTTAATAATTTCTTTCTTTTTGGACTCAATAAAAATTAGAACATCTTTTCTACTATTAATTTTATTTTCCAATAAAAGGGGTATATCCAAAATTACAATCTTTTTATTCTTGTTTGTTCTTAAAAAAATATTCATTTTTCTTCTTATCTCTAAATGAACAATTTTAACGATTTTTTTTAAATTAAATTTATTTGCTAGTATAGCTTTTGTAATTTCATCTTTATTTACAGGAAATGAATAAATGTAGTTTGATAATTTTTTTTTTAATTTATTAAAAGTCTTTCTGTCATTTTTGTATAATTTTTTAACTTCTAAATCTGCATTAAATACTGGATATCCAAAATTTTTTGCTACATAACTTTTCCCTGAACCAATCCCTCCTAAAATTCCAATTTTAATCATTAGTCTAAAAGTTTAACAACCTCATCGTTTATTTTTGGTCGTATGCCGTGCCACAAATTAAAAGCAGCAAGTGCTTGGTATAAAAACATTAGCTTACCATTTTCTATTCTGTTTCCTAATTTTTTACCAATTTTTAAAAAATTTGTTTCACTAGGTTTATAAATCACATCATAAAAAATTTTATTATTACCTATTTTAGAAAAGTCTAAGTTTATTTCTTCATCCCTTTTCAAGCCTACACTTGTTGCGTTAATAATTATATCGAAATCAGGTATTTCACCCCAGTCTAATATTCTTAAATTTTTAAACAAATCTTTTAAATTTTCTGCTTTAATTTTGGTTCTATTGCTAATTATAATTTCGGATACATTCATTTTTTTTAACGCAAAAATTATTGATGGTACTACCCCACCAGCCCCTAGTATAAAAATTTTTTTCCTTGTTATGTCTAATTTAGTTTCTTTGATACTCTGTTCAAATCCCTCTATGTCGGTATTATGGCCAATTATTTTATTATTGTTTAAATAAATGGTGTTAACTGATTGAGTGCTTTCCGACTCAAAACTTAGCTGATCAAGAAAAGGGATTACTTCTTTTTTAAAAGGAACAGTTACATTAATCCCATGTAAAAGTTTTTTTTTAATGTCTATAATTAAATTAGCAAGTTCATCGTTTTTTATTTCTTTTTTTTCATAGATTGCGTCAATATTATTTTTATCAATCCAAAAGTTATGTAATTTAGGTGATAGAGAATGTTCAATGGGATTTCCAATTACTAAGTATTTTTTCATTTTAGCGTCTCTAAATATTCCTTGATTTGCTTTATTGGCAAGCCCATTATTGTATTTTCGTCACCTTCTACTTCTGAGAACAGTGTTTTCCCTTCTCCTTCTATTTGATAGACATTATAAGCATATAAAGATTCATCAGATATTTTAGTTAAATATAATTTTAATTGATGGTCAGAAAAATTTTTCATTGTCAATGATGCTTTATCAGTATAATTCCAAATCATGGCTCCATTTTTAGAAATACACACTGAGCTCACTAAATAATGTTTTTTTCCATTTAATTTTTTTAAAATAGTTAAGGCTTCTTCTCTATTCTCAGGTTTTGAGATTAACTCTCCATCTAAATCTATTACACTATCTGCACCTAAAACTATTTGATCATTTCTTTTTAAACTTACTTTGTTAGCTTTTAATTCTGCTAAGTTTTTAGAAATAATTTCTGGTGTTTCCTTTTCTTTTATCAAACTTTTCTTAAACATATCTTCATCTATATTTGATGGTTCAACTGTGTTTGGTATATTGCTTTTGTCTAGTATTTCTTTTCTAACCTTACTTTTTGAAGCAAGAATAATTTTATTTATCATTGTTTAAATATATTTCATGAATTTTTATTATTGAAGCTGCAGCTTCTTCAACTGATTTTCTTGTAACATCAATGAATGGCCATTTGTATTTTTTAAAAGTTTTTTTTGCTTCTACAATTTCTTTCTTAATATTTTCAATGCTTGTATAATTTTTATTTGCAGTTTCTCTTAAAGAATTCATTCTATTTTTTCTTATTTCAACCAATCTTTCAGGTTCTGTACTTAAACCAACCACACATGTAAGCTGGGGGTTTTCTTTTAATTTTTGAGGTAAAGAATTTTCATTTACAAGTGGTATGTTAGAGGTTTTAAAACCTCTGTTGGCCAAATAAATAGATGTTGGTGTCTTGCTGGTTCTGCTAACCCCGATTAGAACTATATCAGATTTTTCTATATCGTTAGTTAAATTTCCATCATCATGGTTCATCGTGAACTGAATGGCTTCTATTCTTTCATAATATTCATCGTTAAGAGCGTGTTGTCCACTTGGTTCATGAGAGGCTTTTTGATTAAGTATCTTTGAAAAATTTAAAATTAAATTTCCCAATACTCCAAAACAAGGAATTTTTTTTTCATCACTCACATTTGCTAAATATTTAGCCAAATTATTGTCTACAATTGTATAAAGAATTACTGAATTTTCATTTTTTTTTGCATCTTCTAAAATTTTTAAAATTTGATTTTCTGTTCTAGTAAAAGAACAAGGATGAACTTTATATTCAATATTTTTAAATTGAGCTTTTAAAGCCAAAAAAATTCTATCCAAAGTTTCACCCGTGGAGTCAGAAATTAAATAAATTTGATATGTATTACTCATGAATAAGTTGTTGGTAAATTTGTATTATTTTAACAAAATTACTCAATTTAAATATTGTCTAATTGCTCCTGTAAAATAAGGGTTTTATTAACAATAATAAACTTGTTAATAAAATAATACACTAAATATAACAAAATACTAAAAAGTTACATTTTAAACAATATTATTAACCTTAAGATGTTATTAAAGTGTTATTATAATGTTAATAAAAAATAATCATCATTATTCACAACACATAATACTAATACAATAATTATATATATTATTTAATATGACACCTCTTCATCAAGTAATAATTAATAAAAATACTAATTTAAATCCTATATGGATAATGAGACAAGCTGGTAGATATTTGCCTGAATTTAGAGAAATAAGAAAAGAAAATCAACATTTTATAAATCTTTGTTTAAACGAAAATTTATCATCTGAAATAACACTACAACCCATAAAAAGATTTAATTTAGATGCCGCTATAATTTTTTCAGATATTTTAATGCTGCCCTATGGTTTAAATCAAAAAGTTGAATTTAAAAAAGACTTTGGCCCAATATTAGGAGAATTAGATATAAAAGAAATATCCAAGGTAGATGAAATAGATTTTGTGCAAAAAATTTTACCTGTTTATAAAGCTATTAAAAAAGTAAGTATTAACAATCATACTAAAAATAAAAATATTATTGGTTTTGTTGGAGCTCCATGGACATTATTAGTATATATGATTAACCAACAATCTCCTAAAAAAAGTTTAAAAAAAGATTTTTTCAAAGATAGTTTTTTAATTAATAGAATTTTACTAATTCTTGAAAAATTTTTAAAAATCCATATTAAAAATCAAATAGATAGTGGAGCCAATGTCATACAAATATTTGATAGTTGGGCTGGCTTATTAGATGAAAAAGATTTGCCAAACTATATTTATACTCCAACATTAAACTTGGTAAATTTTGTTAAAACGCTAGGTGTGCCTGTAATTTGTTTTCCTAGGGAGATAAAAAATTACAAAGAATTTTGTGATATTGTAAAACCAGACGCAATTAGTATAGATTACAATGTGGATCCTAAGAATATATTAAAGAATATTAAAATACCAGTTCAGGGTGGGCTAGATCCAAAAATTTTACTTTCTGATAAGGAGACTTTAAAAAAAGAAGCTACCAAATATTTAGATATCTTTAAAGATCATCCTTATATTTTCAATCTTGGACATGGCGTGTTGCCTGAAACAAAACCTGAGATGGTAGAATATCTAGTAAATATTGTAAAAAATTATTAATGAAAAAAGCTGTAATTTTATTTAATTTAGGTGGTCCTGATAAATTAGAAAATGTAGAGCCATTTTTATTTAATTTATTTAACGACCCCGCAATCCTTAATTTACCCACTATTTTTAGGTACCCGCTTGCTAAGCTAATATCCAATAGGAGAGCTCCTACAGCAAAAAAGATTTATCAGGAACTTGGAGGTTCGTCTCCAATTTTAAAATTGACTGAAGATCAATCCAAATCTCTTGAAATGAAACTAAATAATGATGACAAATCATCAGAATATAAATGTTTTGTTGTTATGAGGTGTTGGCACCCGAGAGCTGAAGCCGTAATCAAAACTGTTAAAAAATATGATCCAGATGAAGTTATTTTAATGCCACTCTACCCACAGTATTCAGCAGCAACAACAGGATCTTCCATCAAAGAATGGAAGTACATATGTAAAAAAAATAATTTGAAAAAAAAAACAAGCACAATCTGTTGTTATCCAACAGACATTAATTTTATTTTAGCACATAAAAATGAGATATTAAAAAAAATTAATAATTTAAAAAATTACAAGTTAATTTTTTCTGCACATGGTTTACCTGAAAAAAATATAAAAAAAGGCGACCCTTATCAGTGGCAAGTTGAGCAATCAGTTAAAAAAATTATCGAATCTTTAAAAATTGAAAACCTAGATTGGATTTTAAGTTATCAAAGTCGTGTTGGACCCCTAAAATGGATTGGTCCATCAACAGATGATATAATTGTTAAAAACTCAATATTGGGTAAACATATTGTATTGGTTCCAATAGCATTCGTTTCTGAACACTCAGAAACTTTAGTTGAGCTTGATATAGAGTATAAGGAGCTTGCTGAAAAAAATGGATGTAAAAATTATACTAGAGTTCCAGCCTTAGGTATTAATAGAGACTTCATAAAAGCACTGAGTGAACTGATTATTAAAAAGAATAATTATAATTTTGATGGTAAACTTTTTCCTCCCAAAACACATTGTCCTAAATATTTCAAAAAATGTCCATGCATAAATTATGACTAGTTATCTATTTTTTAAAAGCTTACACTTGGTAGCAGTTATTTCTTGGATGGCTGGTTTATTATATTTACCAAGGATTTTTGTTTATCATTCTGAAAATATGAAAACTAAAGAAATTTGTGCTGTATTTAAAACGATGGAAAGAAAGCTTTTTAATTATATTATGATGCCCGCTATGATTTTGAGTTGGTTGTTTGGATTAATATTGATTTCTATTATTGGTTTAGAAAATCTTGGTTTTAAATGGTTACAAATTAAATTAATTTTAGTGGTTTTTTTAACTTTATATCATTTCTATCTTGGGACCATTCTTTCTAGTTTCAAAAATGATATTAACAACAAAACATCTAAATTTTACAGATGGTTAAATGAAGTGCCAACTATAATCTTAATTTTTGTTGTATTTATAGTGGTTTTTAAGCCAATCTAGGGTTGAAAAAATTAAAAAATTATATATATTGGTCTTTCAAATAAGTCTTAATCAATTCCCACTCAAATTTTATCAATGAATATACAAGAACTTAAATTAAAAACATCTGAACAACTTATTGCTCAAGCTGAAGAACTTGGAATTGAGAATGCTAGTACTCTGAGAAAGCAAGAAATTCTTTTTGCAATTTTAAAAAAAGTTGCAGAAAAAGAAGAAATTACAGGAGCAGGAGTTCTTCAATTATTACAAGATGGTTTTGGTTTTTTAAGAGCAATGGAATCAAATTATTTACCTGGTCCAGATGACATTTATGTAAGTCCAAGTCAGATAAGAAAATTTGGATTAAGAACTGGAGACACAGTTGAGGGACCAGTCCGAGCACCCAAAGAAGGTGAAAGGTATTTTGCTCTCCTTCAAGTCAGCAAAATAAACTTCGAAGAGCCAGAAAAATCTAGACACAAAATTGCATTTGAAAATCTTACACCACTTTATCCAGATCAACAGCTGGTAATGGAAATTGAAACTACAAAAATTGAGAAGAAGCCAGATCTTACACCTAGATTAATTGATTTGGTAAGCCCTATTGGTAAAGGACAGCGATCAATAATTATATCACCACCCAAAGCTGGTAAAACAATGATCTTACAAAGTATTGCAAATTCGATAGCTAGCAATTATCCAGAATGTTATCTTATAGTACTTTTGATTGACGAAAGGCCTGAGGAGGTAACTGATATGCAAAGATCAGTTAAAGGCGAAGTTATAAGTTCAACTTTTGATGAACCAGCACAAAGACATGTTGCTGTTGCTGAAATGGTAATTGAAAAAGCTAAAAGACTAACAGAAAACAAGAAAGATGTTGTTATATTATTAGATTCAATTACACGATTAGGTAGAGCTTACAATGCGGTGATACCAAGTTCAGGTAAAGTTTTAACAGGAGGAGTTGATGCAAATGCTCTTCAGAGGCCAAAAAGATTTTTTGGTGCAGCAAGAAATATTGAAGAAGGTGGATCTTTAACGATTATCTCAACAGCATTAATCGATACAGGAAGTAGGATGGATGAAGTAATATTTGAGGAATTCAAAGGAACGGGTAATAGTGAAACAGTTCTTGATAGAAAAATTGCAGATAAAAGAATTTATCCAGCGATAGATATAACTAAATCTGGAACGCGTAGAGAAGAATTGTTATTTGATAAAAATGACCTTCAAAAAATGAATGTACTAAGAAGAATTATAGCTCCAATGGGAACGATGGATGCAATTGAATTTATTAGCTCTAAATTAAAAGACACAAAAAGTAATTCTGATTTTTTTAATTCAATGAACAAACCAGCGTAACTTTAAATATTTTATTTAAAAATAATTTTTTTAAGATCTTCTAAATATTTCGAATAATCCTTCCACTTATTTAATGAGGTTTTGTAAACAGGCTTTCTTATTTGAGCTAAACTGGCTGTTGAGACTTTATTTTTGTTTTTATGTGGAAGCAAACAAGCCTCTTCCCAATTTAAGTTACAAAATTTAATTAGTTTTTTTGTCTCTTCACTCTGGTTCCCAATTAGATTTTCATATGACAAAGCATATATTTCATCAGGAAATTTATCATACCAGAATTTTATTAAGTTTTTATACAAATTGTAATAATTTCCTAAATTTTGAAGATTATAACAATATGATAAAGCATTAGAACTAAATGAGTTTTTATAATTTGAAAAACAAACATCCATTGGATTTCTTTCACAATGAATAATTTTTGAATTTGGAAATAAGATTTTGATAAAACCAATCCATCTAAAATTAAGAGGCGCTTTATCAGTAATTATTTTTTGTTGATGATCAAAAGATTTAACTCCCTCCAAATATTCATTTCTAATATTATCCAGAATATCAAGATTCTTTGAATTAATTGATTCTTTTAAAAAAATATTATTTTTAAATAAATGTTTTCTTATAGAGTTATCTAAAAAACTTAATTCACCAGCACCATATACACCTGAGTGTGATGAAACTATTTGCTCTACCAGTGTAGTACCTGACCTGGGCATTCCAACTATAAAAATAAATTTTTCATCAGAGTCAAAATTTAATTTTTTATCAAGAACTTTAAAGTTCTTTTTAATATTTTCAAATAAGATCTCATCTTCAATTATTTTATAATTACTTGATTTATTTGAGATGTCATTACCCTTTTTTAGAAAATGAAAAGATTTTTCAAAATCTTTAATGTCCTCATAAGCTTTTCCAATTGCAAAATATAAACTTTTAAGAAGGTCTTCATCCTTAATTATAGTCAGTTGCTCTTCCATTTTTTTTAGATGCTTATCATCTTTATTTTTGTAGGTATGTATGACGCTAATTGATTTATGTACTGATGTATTTGAAGGGTTTAATTTTAGAATTTCATGAAATAAATTTTCTGATTTTTTAAACTCACCTATTTGCTGATATAGTTGTGCTAGTCCTGTACTAATTACTTCTTTCTGTTGAGGAGTTTTACTTAAGCTGTGTGCTTTCAAAAACAATCTTTCAGTTTCTGCTGTTTTGTTTTCTTTTAACTCCAGGTGAGCTTTGTTTACAAGAGCATCTATAAAATTTTCATTAATAGACAGGGCTTTATCAAAGTACTGACGTGCTATTTTATTATTATTCAAATTTACATTTAATAATCCAAGATTATTCAAAATTAAAATATTATTTTTATGTAATCTAAGAGCTTGGTTTAAAATATTTATTCCATCTAAATTTTTTTTTAAAGAAGCACAAGATAAGGCTGCTGCATTATAAAACATAACCTGTTCTGGGAATTTTTTTAGCAGCAACTTACATTTAATAATTACCTCCTCATAATTTTTAGAATTGTATAAATTAAGTACTATCGTCGCCTGTTTTTGCAAGTAGTCAAAATTAGTCATATAAAAAAATTTAGGTAATATTTAAATATTTATATAATATTAATTTTTTATTACTATACTTTACAAATGACCATTTACGCTCTATCGACAGGTCCTGGAATTTCTGGTGTTGCAATTATTCGAATTTCTGGTGCAGATGCCTCTACTGCCATAAAAGCTTTAACAGGGAAGGAGGTTCCTAGGCCAAGAATCGCAACTCTCAGAAAAATAAACAATACCAACACTTCTGAGCTAATAGATGAAGGGATGATTATATGGTTTCCTGGTCCTGAGAGCTATACAGGTGAAGATTTGGCCGAGATACATGTTCACGGTGGTAAAGCGGTAATAGAGGCCGTTCATAACGCAATTTCTATGGTTAAAAATTGCCGTATAGCAGAACCGGGTGAGTTTACTAAGCTGGCTTTTCAGAATGGAAAAATAAATTTACTTAAAGCAGAAAGTATAGCAGATTTAATTTCTGCTGAAACTGAAATTCAAAGACAGCAAGCAATTAAGATTATGGAAGGTAAGTCGTCCAAACAATTTAATTACTTAAGAGAAAAACTTTTAAAAACTTTATCATTCGTTGAAGCTAAAATAGATTTTCCTGATGAGGATTTACCAAATGATATTCTGCAAGATATAAAAAAAAGTGCTAGTGAAGTTATAAAAAATATTGAAAAAATTTTAAACGACCAAAAAGTCGGAGAAAGAATCAGAGAAGGTTTTAAGATTGTAATTCTAGGACCTACCAATGCAGGTAAATCTAGTCTTTTAAATCATTTATCTAATAGAGATGTTGCTATTGTTTCAGAGATTGCAGGAACGACAAGAGACGTAATAGAAACACATCTTAATATAGACGGATATCCAGTAATAATTTCAGACACTGCGGGAATAAGAGAGTCAAAAAATGAAATTGAAAAAAAAGGTATTAAATTATCTTTAAATAGAGCGGAAGAAGCAGATTTAAAACTAATTGTTGTAGATGTTAAAAACCTTGATTTTAATGACATTTTGAGTGGTTTATTAGATGAAAATGCAATTTTGGTAGTTAATAAATCAGATCTTTTAGATGGCGATCTTAGTCTGGAAATTAAAAAATTCAACCATGTGTTAATCTCGATTAAAGAAAATTTAAACATTGAAAAACTTATTTTAAAAATAAAAAATAATTTAAAAAATAAATTTATAACAAATAACGATATTTTAATTACAAGAGAAAGACACAGACAACATCTCAAACAATGTTTGGTTCATCTTAAAAACTTTAGCAAAAAAAATGAAGTTAAGGATTTTGATAAAGCAGCTGAAGATTTAAGATTAGCCACTCGACACTTAGGTATGATTGTGGGAAATGTTGATGTAGAAGAGATATTAGGTAGTATTTTCAATGATTTTTGCATTGGAAAATAATACTTATTTTATTTGTTATCTCAATTTTATTTAATAATTATTGTTGATAAATAAGGCTTATTTAACCAATAAAACAGAAATCTTGTAAATATTTTTTACAGATATAAATTTAAATAATGAAAAAAGATTTATCATTTGATGTAGTAGTTATAGGAGGTGGGCACGCAGGTTGCGAAGCTGCTGCAGCCTCAGCTCGTTTGGGTGTAAGCACTGCCCTATTTACACACAAGATAGAAACAATAGGTGAGTTGTCTTGTAACCCAGCAATAGGTGGACTGGGCAAGGGTCACTTAGTAAGAGAGATAGATGCTTTAGATGGTGTTATGGGTGATGTAGCAGATAAATCTGGCATACAGTTTAGACTACTAAATAGAAGTAGAGGACCAGCTGTCAGAGGGCCAAGAACTCAATCTGATCGAACATTATATAAACAATATATGCAAGAAAAACTTCTAAACTACTGTAATTTAAAGGTTTTTGAAGACCCTGTAGTAAAGTTTATTTTCAGTAAAAATGCAATAAATGGCTTTGAGACTAAAGAAGGAAATAAAGTTTCATGTTCTAAGTTAATACTTACAACGGGCACTTTTTTAAATGGTTTGATACATATAGGTGACGAAAAAACTCCAGCTGGAAGGTTCAATGAGAAACCTTCAACAGGGTTAAGTGAACAACTGAAAAGATATGATTTTAAGGTTGGAAGATTAAAAACAGGCACACCTCCTCGACTTGATTCAAGAACAATTAATTATGTAAATCTTGAAGAACAGTTTGCAGACGATGATCCTTACTTTTTTTCTTTCCTAACGAAAAAAAATATTAACAAACAAGTTTCTTGTCGTATGACTTATACAAACGATAAGGTTCATAAGATTATAAAAAAAAATTTATCCAAGAGTGCCATGTACTCTGGAAGTATTAAAGGTGTTGGACCTAGATATTGTCCATCTATTGAAGACAAGATAGTAAAATTTGCAGAAAAAAGTCGTCACCAGATATTTTTAGAGCCAGAAGGCTTAAATGACTTCACAATCTACCCAAACGGAATATCAACATCATTACCTAGTGATATACAGCAAGAAATATGTAACAATATCAATGGTTTAGAAAATGTCA
>MDSY01006388.1_pt1 | contig 11233 bp, 6 predicted proteins | sample 811131 | NCBI WGS metagenome assembly MDSY01 (sample SAMN05326643, study PRJNA326480) | marine metagenome | isolation source: seawater | place: Atlantic Ocean: South West | collected 2010
ACGAGGAATACGCCAAATCACCGCAACCGTGACCGATGACGATGGAGCTCAAGCCATGGCTTCGGTGAACATCAGCGTTCAAAATCTCGCACCTTCTGCCTCGATCACTAATTCTAGTAACGTGTTTGAACTCATGGAAGGCGATAACATAACGCTTTCTGGATTCAGTTCTCGAGAAACCGCTGGTGACAAACTCACCTTGCAATACGATTGGGACAGTGATCTGATTGACAGTAATCTCGACGGAGATTTCACTGGAGAAATCGATTACAGTGGTGTAGAATACACGCTAACAAATCTTGAACCAGGTCAGTGGACTTTCACGCTCACGGTAACCGATGATGATGGAGAGAAGTCGACTGACACCATCACATTGACCGTCACTGAAAAGCCGGCTGATGGATTTGTTGAAAGTGTCAGTGCTGCACTTGGTTCAGTTCCAACTGCAATCGTAGGCGGTCTAGGCATCATTGTTGTCATTCTCACCGCATTCTTACTTCTCACTCGGAAAAGGGGCGGAAACGAGGAAGATAAGTATTCAGCGTTTGGAAATGTTCCTTCAATTGAACCACCAATGGCGACTCAAAATCAATATGCTACAAGTGAACCTTCCTACACGACTCAAGCTGAAGTACCTCAAACGCAAACCGACATGTATGGACAGCCGGTTCAAGCAGTTGACCCATATGCTCAACCTGCACCTGCTGTAGACCCTTATGCACAAGCATATGACGCCTACCAAGCACCGGTTCAAACTCAACCAACTTCTGATGCTCTTGCTGCATTGGGTGCTTTCTCACAGCCTGCTGTTCAACAACCAGTTCAGCCCGTAGTAGTCCAACCACAACAGACTGGACCTGCCTTGCCGGCATCTGGACTCCCCGAAGGATGGACAATGGAGCAATGGCAACATTACGGTGAACAGTATCTTGCTGCACAAATGGGACAACAAGCACCTGCACAGCCGACAACTACCAATACTCCAAGCACCTCTGCAAACACAGATATGTCAGGATTCCTTGATGATCTCGATTTGTGAGCGGTGAAAGAATGGGAAGTTTGTGGCAGTTTTTTGGCTTACCTGACCCTGAAGGCCAGAGTGATGGAAAAAAGCGCCACAAGAAAGTGGTGACGCCTGCGGTAAAACCTCTCCAAAAGAATGCTCCAGAACAGCAGACATTTGATTTGCCTGTAGCAGTGAAACCTGAACCGGAAACAAAAATCGAAACATCTCCTCCACTGGGATTAAAGAAAGGCTCTTCTTTTACTCCTCAAGCATTGCCAAAGCAATGGATTGGACCCTTGACTGCTGAGGGAGAAGCATTCCATGACCTTGGCGCACATTCACGGGTTAAATCTTCATTTCCAAGAAGAGCATTGCGTTATGTTTCTCCAGACGAGAAGAATCGGATACCAACACGGGATATGTCCAAGCGAATTCTCCAAGGTGACTCGATTATTGTTGATTTACGTCCCATGGTTCACATGGATACGCATCAAAATGTCTGCCGCCGAGAACTTCAACAGATGAGCAATGATTCCGGAGTTGGAATATTTGCATTAGATACAGAGGATAAACTTCTGTTGCTACCTGGAAAAGACGTCGTGGTTGATGTTGGCCGACACGAGCTCGGGCTCCTTTCACTCATGACCGAGTGAAAATGACCTAAGCAATTCCATTGCTTCACCAGCAATACCGAGTACTGTCGCTTCTGAACCCTCGATAAGACGAGCATATTCACCCATGGGGCCAGCCAAATCATACCCACCTGCTTTTCCTTTCCATGATTCATTCAAGACTAACTCGACCAATTGTTCATCAGTGAGTGATTCAATTTCTACAATCGCATGTTCAACAAAAAACTTCCATTGCCCCTGCAGTTGAATCCCTGTCGCTGACCAAACTTGATGGCGCCTACCAGATAATCGATGCAACATCATGGCTGCTTCCACGGAGTCATTGGGCTTACCCAATGCTGAATCCATGTCATCGGGGTCGGCAAGCATGGTATCACAAACAACTACCAACTGAAAATCATGCCCATCTGGAACAGCTTGTGCTTTTTTTTGACATATGGATAGCACTTGAATATCAACACTGCCCGGAGCGGGCGTCTCATCGACACCTGGAAATCCTTTACATTCAATCTCGGGGAAAAGTCCCTGGAGCATGACTGCCCGACGGGGGGATTGTGATGCTAACCATATGTTCACGCTTCGCCCTCACTCCTTCCAGCAGAATGAATGCCTTGTCTTTTTTGCTCGTTGGAGTTGGAAATTACAACAAAAGTAAGGGAGAGGTTGAAGAATCAAAGTGTTCACCGTCTACATGGTGCCGGCATGGGTGATGTATCAAGAATTCCAACACATATTGAAGGATTAGATGAAAATATGCAAGGTGGAATCCCTGAAGGGCACATTTGCATAGTTGCTGGTGCCTCGGGTGCAATGAAGTCCAGTCTCACCTTTTCGATGCTTTACAATGCGGTTCTTTATGGAGAGACCAGTGGAATATATGTCACTCTTGAACAAGGCAAAGACTCGCTTCGCTCTCACATGTCTAATATGGGAATGAACATCGATGACAAGCGAGTAAGCAATCGAATTGCTATTATCGACCTTTCAGATTTGCGTGTTCAACTCGATGAACAGGGCATGAGTAGTCGTGTTGATTGGATGGGACAACTCATCAAGCAACTTACTTCATACCGTGATTCAATTGGTTTTGAATTGTTGGTCTTCGACTCACTTGGAGCCTTTTTCACCCTTACGAAGATGGAAAACCCTCGAGACGAGATTTTCCGTTTGTTTGAGGCTGTGCGCCGTCTAGGTCTTACGTCGTTCTTCATCTGTGAGATGACGGGCGAAGATCACAAGCAATTCGGTGAATACGGTGTTGAGGATTATCTTGCTGATGGCGTTATTCATCTGGTGATGGAACGTTCAGGTGATGATGTTGCTCGAAAGTTGGGTGTTGTCAAAATGCGACACACAAACCATCGACTTGGTTACAAGCCGTTCAATTGGAAAGAAGAAGAACAACGGTTCACAATTCTGTGAATGCTTTCACTCGACGGTAACTGATTTCGCAAGATTGCGAGGCCGGTCAACATCACAATCCAATGCTAATGCCGTATGATAAGCGATTAATTGGGTTGGAATAACCGTCAATAAAGGCGAGAGCAAGTGATGGACTCGGGGAATAGGGATACTGATATCCGCTTCGTTTGCAATCTCATCACCTTCTTCATGAATAAGAATAATTCGAGCGCCTCTCGCTCTGCATTCGTGCATTGCTGAAATTGTTTTCACTTTGACATGGTCGTTTGGAGCGATGAAAATTACAGGACTCCCTTCTTCTAGAAGGGCAATAGGGCCATGCTTCATTTCCCCAGCGGGATAGGCAAGGCAAGGAATGTAAGCAATCTCCATCAATTTGAGTGCTCCTTCTTTAGCTACTGGAGCAGATATACCTCGACCAAGGAAGAGTACACATTTTGCATCCTTAATCATTTCAACTGCTTCAAGAATCGGGCCTTGGTTTTCAAGATATTCTTCTATCAAATGAGGGATTTGCTGTAAAGCATTAATCAAATCCTTTCCTTGTTCTTTACTGGTTGCACGAGAGCGCCCAACTTGAAGAGCGAACATTGACAATGCTGCAACCATATTCGAGAAGGCTTTGGTAGAGGCTACTGCTTGTTCTGGGCCAGAGTGAATGTATACGCCCTTACCGCATTCGCGAGCGATTGAGGAGCCTACAACATTGACCACGCCATAGACGCTTCCACCTTTGAGTTGAATTTCTTTGACCGCAGATAAAGTATCTGCTGTTTCTCCGGATTGAGTTACTGCAAAATGCAAAGCATTCGGATTAATTACGGGATCATTATAGCGAAATTCACTTGAAATGTGGGCCACTGCTGGGATTCGAGCCAACTTTTCGATCAATAATTGTCCAATCTCCGCTGCATTGTAAGCAGTTCCGCAACCCAAAAGCCGAACATGTGGAACATTGGCTAAATCTCTCGGTTCTAGTTTCAAACCCCCAAGGCGTCCATTGCCCCGGACACGGTCCAATCGTCCACTAATGCAATGGCGCAAAGCATCGGGTTGCTCATAGATCTCTTTCAACATGAAATGTGGATAATCACCAAGTTCTGATTCTCCCCAATCTTGTTCAAGAACGGTAATGCTCGGGTCGAAGTTTTTACCTTTAAGCGTTGAAAGTGACATTTTATCTTGAGTGAGTGTAGCAATTTCCCCGTCTTCTAAGAACACCACTCTCTGTGTATAAGGCGCCAGAGCATGCGGGTCACTGGATACAAACATCTCATTCTCCCCTTGTCCAATAATCAAGGGAGAACCATTACGTGCACAAACGATAACATCGTGTTCAAGGAATAAGACGCAAATCCCCCAGGTACCTCGTGCTAGATGCAGCGTTCTGCGAACTGCATTTTCAGGATTATTATCAACGTTCAATTCCCTTTCAATAATGTGGGCAAGTGCTTCTGAATCTGTATCGCTCTGAAGTTCAACTCCTTGAACTGTTAGAGATGTGCGCAGTTGGCGGGGATTTTCTATAATGCCATTGTGAACAATGACCACTTTTCCGTTGGCAGAACGATGCGGGTGGGCATTGGCATCTGAAACAACACCATGGGTAGCCCATCGCGTGTGAGCAATACCTACATTCCCAAGAATCGAAGGAGGCAAGGTAACTTCTAAATCGCCTACTTTACCGACTTTTTTATAGATTTGAATGGATTCATCTTTTACTGCAATCCCGGTAGAATCGTACCCGCGGTATTCAAGTCGGCGCAAGCCGTCAAGCAAAACCTCTGATGCTTGGCGAGGTCCGAGATATCCAAATATTCCACACATAGTATCGCCTCAGCACTCAACTTTGAACGAACAAATTGGACAATCAACTCGAGTGAGAGTCATATCTTTCACCGTAAACTTGGCAGCGCATTCAGGACATGTAACGTCCCGTTGAGGCGGTGCAATCATCGGCAATGGAGGCAACCCAGGTAGAGGTGGCAAGAGACCAGCCTCCAATGGTGGTAGGGACTTCAAAGTTGCAACCAATGGAGCCGGTTCTAGAGCAGGTAGTGGAAGGGGAGGAAGGGCGTCACTCATCGACTGAACCATGTCGGTAATTTCACGCTGTTGTTTGCGCTTCATTCTTCTATCAAGCCGAGCGTTGCCTTCACCAGATTCACTCTTCATTGCCAGCGAGTCGGATAGGCTGAGTTCTTCATCATCAAGAACTGCTACCGGTGTTTCCATTTCCACGACTAAATCTTCTGTTTCTGTATCAATCGCGAGTAATGGTCCATCGTCTTGAATCGGATTGATAAGTAATTCTAATGCATCAGAATTATCAGTCTCTATGGTTGCAGAGAGAATCGATTCTTCTTGGCGACGAGAAGAGCGAACAGACAGAATAATGACAAGAAGGAAGATGACAAACAGTGTAGAAGTTACTCCCAAAATCATCAACTTTGTCTCCTCATCACCTGGGAGTGGAGCGAGAAGTGTGTCGAGGAATGAGGAGGTACCGGATCCCCGATTTGAGTCCCCGCTCATGTCTGCAAGGGTTCGCATTTTCAGTGAACCGCTAGCAGATGAGAGAAGGAGAATGCCATCCGATTCGAGTCCTGCATGTCCTTTCAAGAATCCTTCCGTTAATATATTCGAGAGAGCGAGTGTTTGGCCAAGTGAACCATCAGAGAGTAAACCGTATCGCGTGACTGGCCCATAAATGTTAATTTCATCGTAAAATATCTGCACCCCATCGGAAGTAGGATTCAACTCAAGGTGCGTTGAACCAGGAGCTTCTATTCGTTCAGCATCGTTTGACCAAGCGTTATCGGTAACCACATGGGCTATCACCGTGTCCTTGCCTCTTCCTTCAATCCATGAGGCAATGAGTACATCTTCGCTTCCATTTGAAAGAACGATCATTTGAGCCATCCGAGCGTTATCTCCAACCGATGATTGGAAGCCCCATGCGGCATAATCTGGATTACCATGCGTATACATCAATCCAACACGGTCTAAACCTGTGACATCGTCTCGTATCTCTTGATAGAGAATATGCAAATTCTCTTCACCCAAACCGATTGTCAAAGCATCGCCTTGAGATGGGCGGATATCGATGTCTGACAGAACAATATTCGCTGGACTCCACGATGAAGGACTGTCTGGGCTCGAAGATGCGAGGGTGAAAATCGAAGTGATGTCTTGCCATGAACCTGAAGTCGAAATATCTCGGTGATACCCTGCTAACACCATTTCATCATTATGTTCAGTGAGCGAAAGACCCCAATATGAGCCCTCTGACAACTTGATGGCTGGCATGTGATGATGAACAGGAGTTTCCTCCGCTAGACGAGTGAGTGAAGTAAAAGAAAGGTCGGTAAGCGTGTAGCCATCAGGGCTGATCGTTTTTCGATTCCAAACGGCTTGAACCAATCCATCTTCTCGCAAATATGTGGCTAATTCTCCACCCCACTTTTCTTCGAGAATGACATCGACTTGCATTATCATGGAATCTGTTATGGTTCGGACATGGAGTTCGCCGTCACGTGTTGTAAACAGAAGACCACCTTCTTGCATCCCGATAAAGTCGATAGCGACTTCACCTTGACTTAGCGATACGCTGACTTGGGAGCCAAGACTGACATCATCGATGACAATGGTAAAGCGATGTTCACTGTATTCAGACTCCACACCATCCCCTTCCAAAACCACGCGATAATCTTCATGACCGATTGGACGACCGAGTTCGTTGAAATTCCCCATTCCTTGGCCTGAACTTGAATCAGAGCCAGGTACGATCAAAATGTCTGATGTGCCAATTTCAAGCCAACCATCAGAAGTCCAACGCTCAAGCCGCATAGTTAGTTGCGTTGCTTCAGTTTGGCCTAAGTTGTCAATTCTCACATCGATATCAAACATCGAATCAGGGAGTGGAACTTTCGGATTGGTCGTGACTGACCCAGCCAAGAATCTGAGCATTGCTTCAACAGGACGTTCTTCGACTTCAAAGGAGAAGGAATAGACATTGTTGCTTGGATTTGGGTCAGCATGCTGATTATTCGGATCGATAGAAATAGTTACGTCATGAGTGCCTGCCTCAGTAGCCCACCAATAGAGGGTCACTTGCTGGCTTTCACCTTGATTCAGGGTTGAGATTCGGGTTTCTCGGGGATATGTTTCGGATTGGCTGCCCACTGCTTCAATTTGAACAAAGACATCATTTGCATCCAAGTCCCCAACGTTGCCAATTGTGAAATCTACTTCCAACACAGTTCCAGCAACAGCGGAATAAACTGGAAGGTCTTGGTCTCTAATCTCAACGGAACCTTGGAACAAGAAATCAGGAGCAGCAGGCTGATTGTCTACTGTATATGTACGGCGGACATCATCGGTGATCACACCACTTTGGTTTACCATCCTAAACGCAATTCTATGCGAACCGTCGTCGACAGAATTAGAGTTCCAAGTAAAGGACCAATCTTGCGATCCGACTTCCATTGGAGATAATTCTTCACCTTCAAGCCAGTCGCCGTTATCGATTCGGTATTCAAGAATATCATGTTCCACACCTTCAACCGTCCCGCTAAATTCTACTGTGCCTTGCAGAGCAGTACCCAAAGGTGGTCCGGCTATTGTAACAGCCATACGAGCAATGTTGACCCAGCGAACATCGAGTGAAGATTCATCGCCGTCATCGGTAAGTGCTCTCGCCATGACCAAAACATAATCTTCATCTTGGCGAACCCAACTATCTTTGATGGAGACGTCTAAGAACCAAGAAGAAACATCTCCACCGGTGTCAACCCAACTCTGTAATTCACGAACTGTACCTGATTCGAGATGTTGCTCAATTCGTATTTGTACCTTGGTATAGTCATCACCATCATCATTGTCGAGCGAGGATCCAGAAACTCGAACGAAGTTCCCCTCAATCCACCACGTACCATTCGTTGGTTTCGACATATCAACGTGGTCGCCTGAACCATTTCCAGACGGTGGAGGTGTGATTATATCGCCATTGGCTTCCAATGGAGTACATGCCTTTTCTAAGACCATATCAATAGCGCAAGAGGCGTCGATAAGCCCAAAGCCCCATCCATCGTTCCAGCGATCTGAAACGCTGGGCTCGCTCGCACTCCCACGTGCTTCTGACGAGTTACGCAGAATGTCTTTGATTTCTTGAGGTTCAAGAGATGGGTCAGCTTGCAACATCAGCGCCACAATACCAGAGGCGATTGGAGTCGCCATACTCGTGCCATCTTTAGAATCATAGTCCGAGCCTGCGAGAGGTTTCGCTGGTTGGCCGGGGAAAGAGGTACCTGTTTGGGCTGTAGCGGACATAATTGAAGAGCCATAAGAAGTGATATCGGGTTTCAATTCATCCCATTCATCATCATCATTATCGTCAATTCTTGGCCCGGTATTGGAATAATCAGCAACATTATCGTTGGTTCTGTTAATACTGCCTCGGTCTGTAGCAGCACCGACTGAAATTGCTTTGTCTGCGCTTGCTGGTGATGGGACTCGATTTGTTCCATCATTCCCCATTGCGACAACACAAACGATTGAAGCATTCACTGCATCGTTGACAAGGCGTGCTTCTGAACCGCTGCCATTATCACCTTGGTTTTCTGAGTCAATAGGAGAGGAGGCTGAACCAAATGACATCGAAGCAATTTGAATGCCCCGAGTTGAAGAATTGTGCCCCCAGTCGGTATCTTGATTGTTAATCACCCACTGAATTCCGTTGAGGGATGCTTGTGAATTTGTACCGCCTGCGTCTGTAAGGACTTTGACGTCAACAAGATATGCTCCTGGTGCAGTCCCCATGTGAATGCGGCTACTATCGCCGGTACCAACTGCTGAACCAGCGACGTGCGTGCCGTGGCCATTACCGTCATCAGGGTCTTGAGTCCCATCCGGGTTGGAGGCAGATGATGTTGCATCATAGCCAGCCACCCATTTGTGGTCATTGTAAGAGAGCGGATCTTCATCTGGCTCGTCGCTTTGGTCATCAAAGTCGTTCAAAGATTCGTGTTCATTATCAACGCCTGTATCGAGAACAGCTACGACAATTCCTTCGCCAATATAATCTCGCTCATATGCTGTTGCAGCGTACACATCAGAGGGTCGTGCACGTGATGCTTTAGCAGCTATATCGTTAGATGGAATCATGACGTTTTGCATTTCAATGACGACGACACCATGCAAGGAATAAAGATCCATGAGAGCGGAAACTGGAACCTTGTCAACTGCTACTGAATCGATGTCCGTGAGTTGTTGGAACCACGCGCCTGCGTCTTCGCCAACCCAGCCATGAGCATCCAATACCGCTCGAAGCGTTTCGATTTCTGCATCGTTTGCCCTCCAAGCATAATCAACTACAATAGCCACAGTTTTTCGACCATCAGGCCCAATGATTGCGGTTGGTGAAACGGAGTCTGCACCGGCCAATACTCTTTGCAGACGGTCATCCATTCCATTCCAATCAAGGTCAGGGCCATACGATTGCCACCATTGAACGTCTTCGGCAGAGATTCGGTCGCCTCGGTCAATATCACGTATGGGTCGCAAACACAGTTCTTCGCCGCACATAAGAGGCGGTAGACCATCAACGAGAATGGGTTGAGAAAAGAGGGATGGTGAGATTGGCTCGACATGGTTCGATTCGGTTTCATTCGCAAGGACACCAAGGTCTGCGAACAAAAATATGATGACCAAAAACAGAGAAAGGCGTTGAGATTTCCATGATGTCGACGACTGCAAACAACCCACTCCTACATGTGGCTAGGCGGTGCCGCCTTTGAGCCTATCCTCTCTTTGGCCACTCCAGCCCCTAAAGGGGCTAGGGAGAGGAGTTAGGGATTTACTCTGGCCAATTGAGGTGTTGAGGTTCTACGGAACACTGGATTTGAGGCCCGGATACTCGTTCAACAACACCAAGCGGCGCTTGGCAATCTGGACATTCACCCGCATCGGCAATATGTTCCATCCAGGCAATGCGAGTTTCAGGTTCATCTGCTGAAGCAAGAAGGCTACGCAAGGGGTCACGAATGTTACGAGGGACATCGATATTTCGAGCGGTCCAGGGATCTACTAAACTTGACATATCGACCATGGAACTCTTGATTTGATTTAGCCTTGAACGCACGCCACTGGAATTCGTTGGCCCTCCATCTTCAACTCCCAATGCGTAAGGCCCTCCTTTGGCGACAAGCGGCAGCAGAATATACGCTGCCAAAAAACCTCCAAGGTGAGCCATATGAGCGACATCACTGGGTTGATTGAGGCCAAGAGTGCTGTAAGCACGGAAAACCTCCATGCCGAAATAAAACAATGCGAGGTAATAAACCGGCCATTTTCGAATCAAAATCAGTGGGAAAGGTATCTCGTCTTTTGGCCAACCCGCAAGATAAGCTCCGAACAATCCAAACGCCGCACCAGATGCGCCCAAAGAAGGAGTTGCGGATGTAGAATTCATCAAATACCAGGCAAAGGAACCGCCGAATAAACCAATGGCATAAATCAGAGCAAAACGCCTTAATCCAAGGCGTTGTTCAAGAGGAACCCCCACCAAGGCAATAACGAGGATATTACCCAAAACGTGAGTTGCATCATACTGGCTGTGTAAAAATCCTGCAGAGAATAAAGTGTGAACCCAGTTGATGCCAGTAATGCGCTCGGGAATCAATACGAAATCCCACCAAAGCCAGCCTCCAATCCATCCGTTAACTGCTGCAAATTGCGATATAACTTGTACTAAATAAGCCAACAGCAACCCGACTGTTATCGATAGAGCCAACGAGGTTCGGTGGCGAAGAGCATAGGTAATTGGCCAAACAAGAGCGAGAACCCAGAGCGAGAACAACAGCCATTCGGAAGTTCCGAACAAGGACATGATTGTCGCCATGGTAAGCCTACTGAGAAGTCGCATTTGAGGTCATGGTTGTTTCAAGGCCGAATGCGAGGTTTGATGTCGGTCTGCAAACTCGCAACTTCATGGCAGAATCGTTGCTCAGCCTCGTGGACCTTGAAGTCCGTCGCGGAATGGGCATCGTCTTGACGGGTTTCAATCTTGAAGTCAAATCAAAAGATGTCGTCGTTTTACATGGTCAAAACGGCTCCGGGAAATCAACCGTGATTGAGAGCTGTGCAAGGCTACTTCCTTTAGAAAAAGGTTCAG
>MDSY01016468.1_pt1 | contig 11233 bp, 5 predicted proteins | sample 811131 | NCBI WGS metagenome assembly MDSY01 (sample SAMN05326643, study PRJNA326480) | marine metagenome | isolation source: seawater | place: Atlantic Ocean: South West | collected 2010
AAACCACGATCTAAAATTGCTTGGCCAAGACCTGTGCTTAGGCGGCCTCCCATACCAGGCAGGTAGTAAACGGTATTTTTCATTATGCCTGAGTAACTCCAGAGTTAAACTGAAACTTACCAGCATTACCGTTCCTGTGAAGGGCGCCTGGTTAAATAGTCGAAAGCAAGCAACATGCTTTTATTCAAACCACCAAGCACCATAAGTGGTGACGGTTTTTGGCTACAAGAAATATGATAGGCGGATCTTGTCCAAAACATTATTTGTCAAACCATTTGGACAAACCATTTTCATCTTTCCCCCACGGACCAAATAAATAAGTGCGATCAAGCAAGGTATTACTATGTTCGCAGCTAGTTTCAGGAAGTAAACAACAACTATGACAGGCTGCTCCATTCAGTCCTTGAATGCCCTGTTTTTCTGTTTCAATACAAATAGGATCGTTGGAACAGATATCATAAGCTAGAGCACCGCGCACATTAGCATCTAGATTTTCAGGAAGACCCTGCGACACCAACCCACCCAATGTCCCCTGTGAGTCACCGCTTGCGGTATAAATTAAAAGACCACTCATCAAACTATCAGGCTCATTTGAAACATAAAGCCGTTCTCGAAGGGAGCTACTATCATACCCACAACGAAAAATTAGATGTTTCATTAATAAATGTGAAAACGTGTGAATAGCGATCAAAGTAGTTGTGGCGGTATCCGAACGTGTAAAGTTTGGAGATCCATCGACAATAGCTTGTTGTATCCAGTTTTCGCGATAACTAGTTTTAGTTTCCAGTGACACATCAGCTTCTTCAAGCCATTTATTAATAGTTTGTTCATTAAATTTTAGAAAAATACCTTCGCCACGAACCTCCAATGCTGGCAACCACTCAGGAATTTCGTCTTTTTTATGTAAAAAAACTCCTTCGCTCCCAGAATTTCCAGGAATTAGTCGAGAAAACCCCGTTAATACTCGCGTCTCACGCAAACTTGGAACCAAAATTACATGACTAAAAATTGATTGTATGAAAGGAGAGTAATTAGTTATCGGTTGGTTTAAGATATCAAAATCGTTACGGTCGTCAAAGGCTGGTCGCACTCCTAAATAGGCCTCATATTCTTTTTTTCGATACGATATTTCGTTAATCGACGAACTAAACAGTTCATTTTTATCTTCACTGTATTTTAGTCTTGCTGTTTCCATTATTATGTCCATGGACATGTTTTCTAATTTGGAGTCTACGTCTCTCAAAAGTTCTAAATCTTCGCGCAACCGGGTTTCATTAAATCTGCTAATACCATCTAATTGATCAACTGTATTTTTTTCAAAAAATTTTATAATTTGTTTTGATATCAGAGGTCTATCTAGCAATTGGCGCACTGATTTCGAATATGGTGGAATAAGAATTGAGGACTCCGTATTACCAAAGTAGGTATTAGAGGCGCCTCGCTGTACGGTTGTTGGAACCTGCAGACAATTGTCAGCGTCCTCCTCCAAAAGCCAAGGTTTTTCTCCAGGACAGTGCCCACCTGATAAAACGTCCCTTAAAGCTTGAGAGTTACCCATAGAGCCAGTCATCGACCTCTTTTCACCACAACCTTTACACTTTATAATAACCCCATCCAATCCTGGGCTGGAATTGGTAGTAAAAGAGAGTTCTGATCGAGATTTTTCACAACAGGGCTTACCTTTGCCAACCCAATTTTGCCATGGAAAATCGGAAATATGTCCATGTGGGCAGACAATAAGAAATCTTAGTGGAGAAAACTGTCCCCTACATGGTTTTCCCTTTTCTGTCCTTTCACACCTAGGAAGTTTCCGGCGCGTTAAAGGAAATTCTTTCATCGATTTGCAGTTAGAACAGAAATGCCATTTTGGAAACCTTACAAAAGGCATATCGGCATTTTCCGGCTTTCGCCGTCCATGCGGATTTCCAGTTATGGTGGGCTGCAAAAAATATTTAATGGGATTTTTTTGTCGTTCAAGCAGTATGGTGAGCCGGTCTTGCAAACGCTTGTCAACAATCTGCGTAGCGTCAACAATTTCATTTTTGTTAGATCTGTGGATGTCTGACTCTGAGGGCCAAAAATTCAGACCAGCAGTCATCCAGGTTTCATCTTTGAAATCAACCATTGCTCCAACGCCAAAGGGAACAACTAATTGACTTCTTCTTTTTGAGTTAAACGACATTAAAGACCCTCTTCTGAGCTTACTGGCTATGTCCACCTACCTGTTATTGCTCCCTGACTTTCGCCATCAACATTTCTCATTGACATCAATAAAGGTATCTTCAACGGGTACCCGGGCTCGAGTATTGTGCCAAAGGGCATAGTCAAGTCAGTTTCATCAGGTGCGTTGCCCATGGTACCCCAAGTAAGGTGATCACCTTCGTCACTATTTACCTTACTATGCCAAAGACCTAAAATCTGGTTAATTTCATCAATAACATTATCAGAACCGAGTTTAGATGAAAAATCATCTGCATCTTTTATATAAGGTAAAAGAAGTGACTTTATCTTTTCTATTCCTATATCATCCAAATCTCCGGGCCTGTTTAAACCTAAAACATGCCTTGCTAATCCAATTATTAATCCAGGCAAACTACGCTCTCTTGCCTTTGGCGCCATGGGAGTGATCGATGTAGGCTCGACGTTTTTGTATAAGGCCTGATGATAAGAAAAAAAGTTTTCAAAATGTGAACGATCCCTACTTCTACTATGGTTGTACAAAGTATAAACCAAACCAGACCCCTTAGTTCCACGACCTACGCGACTTGAAGCTTGAATATACTCTGCTGTATTTTTAGGTTGGCCATTTATTAACATTAAGCCCAAACGATCTATATCGAACCCAACCGAAATCATATTAGTCGCTAATAGAACATCAATAGGTATATTTTCCTTTTTTGAAAAATCAGGGAACGGCGACCATTCCGTTTTAAGATTTCGTTCTATACTCCCAATTTCTTCTTCATCTGCTCTGGATGTTAATTCCTCTATTTTTGCTCTTATGCCAACAAGCGGCCAGGTTATTTGATAGCGCCGTTGTAACACTTTAAAGTGTTCCGCAATATCCTGCACTAAAAGAGTTTTTGCATATCCTAGTTCTCGGATACTATTGAAATACCATACGAGTGTGCCATATGGATCAATCCCGGGGTCTTTTACTCCGCGAGTAAATTCATATGATATTTTTTCATCAGGATTTTTGGGGTAATTAACTTTTATATATTCTTCACTATCAAAAAAAAGTTTTGGCATTTGTAACAATGTAGCCGCCAAATTTCGTTCCGCTGTAACTACTGATGGAGTTGCAGAGGCAAAAACCCCAACATAATAGCGACCTAGCCCAGCAGACTCTGTATAAGAGAAATAATTATCATCGTAGTTTAAACCAGGAGCGGGAAATATGTTCACTTTTGACGCAAAAAGCTTCTGCACTTGATCAGAAGCACTTCTGATAGTTGCAGTTGACGCAATTATCTTGGGTTGGAAACCAGAATAACTGAAAATTGCTCTTAGTAAATATTCATAGTGGGCAACAATTGAGCCTAAAGGTCCAGAAATTAAATGGAGTTCATCTTGAATAATCAAACTGGGTGGAGGTACCTCTTTTTGTCTGCAAGCAAAAAAATTACCAGTCTCATCTAACCAAGAAAGTTGAGCAAATTTATCTACTGTACCAATCAATAATGTAGGCGGCTGGCAATAAAGTTGTTCGTCAACGACCATAATTGGTAATACATCAAAACAGCAATCTTTGTCATGGCAAACAAAGTTAACAATCTGATTTTTACCAGCTCCAGAAATTTCATAACCATGAAAGGTTTTCTTGTTTACGGCTTTATCAATTGATGAAGCAAATTCCAAATCGTTCTTACACCATGGGCAGTTAAACATTTGAAAAGGATTTTTTACACCATCCTTTTCTTTTCTCAAATCCTTCAAGATTGATACGGCTCTATTATTTTTATTTGGGGTTAAAGACTGTCCAACCCAAAGGCCAATTGTGATTTCTTCTCCATTAGTAAAATTATTGATTTCCCAAGAATAATTTTTCTCATATTTCCTTAAGAACTCTAATGCACATATCAAAGCTGTTGCACGTTGAAACTGTTGTCCGGTAAGTAATCGAAGCGTATAGCGCATCAAAACTTCAGTACCTTTTGAATACATTTTATTTTTTAGTCGAGATAATACAATGGAGTAGGCAGCGAGTCCCAAATAAGCCTCTGTTTTACCACCACCCGTTGGAAACCAAATCAAGTCTACGGTATCAGAATCATCAGGGTTTGGCGCATCTAAGGTTGGAATTGAATATAAATTGATAAGTAAAAAGGCGAGCTGGAATGGTCGCCAGCCTCGGGTATGTTGATCTTTATCATCCCTTTGGTCCAAATCTATCGTTGGGTTATCAAATTTTTTATCTAGAAAACGAGGTTCTTCCTTAACATGACACTGCTGCAACCACATGGCTCTATTTGCTAAAATAAATGATTTTAAACAATCATCATCTTCTGCAATCTTTTTGATCCCTTGGCGCATTCGGTCTACTGTTAATTCTATCCGACCCAAAATCCGATCAGACGGCGCTGAATGTACATCGTCTAAAGATTTGGACAAGTCTGCTTGATTAGAGAGCCAGTCACTATAATCATCACAAAACGGTTCTAATTTTTTAATAATTTGTGTTCTTGCGTGATTCAAATCTGTGTCAATTCCCGAAAAATCTTTAAAAGAGAATGAAAGTATATTTTTGTCGTTGAGTGGGGTTGTCCTTGCGGCAGTACCTGCAACCTCATACCCCGGAATAAGATTTGAGTAGACGCGCGTAGGTTTCGCATCATGATCCAAATGCCACTCCCCTGCACAACCATGACCTCTACAATAGCTATTCAATTCGCGGTATTGCAGGTTCAACTCACTAAGTTCTTCATCATCGCCGAAGCTACCCGAAGACTCTACTGGAACAAATTTTCCATCCGTAGTTTTAGCAACTAATTGTGGTTGAAAAAACATCGATCGGTAATCTGGACGGCTCGATTGATCAAGTTCAATTTTATTAACTATTGATATCGTAACGGAACGTTCAGAACCTTCTACGCTTCGAGCCATAAGGCTTCCAATTAAGCTTGGTTTTTTGCTTTCCTCATCAACACAAACTAATTCTTTTTCTTTGTAAATACTTGATAACCCGTCCAGTTTAAGTTGCCAATAAATCCTATGTTGGCACCTTTGGTATCTTCGCCGAGATACGCCATTTTCATCTTGAATCGTTTTGGAAGAATATGTGGCAAAATAAAATCTTAAATTTAAATCACTACAATCTCTAACACGAAAAGAAATTGACATTGCTGATGGTCGTAATTGAAGCGACAAATCCAAGTCATCTAGATACTGGTCCTCATTATCTTCAGCATTGCGGTTGCTGTTACCACGGGTTGGAATTGAAATTTCTTCTAGATTGAAACTGTCTTCCTCACCCGAAAATTCTTGGGCTTCGTTCGGTTCGTCATGATCTGCGTGGACTGTTTTCTGCGGAAACAAAATGCCACAACTAAAAGTTTGATCAGGACTATCAGTCAATAACTGACGCAAATCCGATCCACGATCCGTAATAAAGGGTCCATGAATTTCTTTACGAACATTATCAACTATCTGTCTTCTGGCCTCTGCTACTTCAGTCATATTACATTTCCAACACTCTGCTCTTGGGTTCACATAAAATAAATAACTCTGTCCTTGCCCTAGTAATGCCCACAAAATATTCAGATTGTCTCAATTCAAAGTTATCTTCGTCTATCTCAACCAAAATAATAACCTCGTTTTCAAGCCCTTTAAAAGCTCCAATTTGCGACCACGATATTGCACCAGATACTTTCTCTGAATAGTGAACTATTGGCACGTCTTTTAAAAGCTTTTGGTAACTTAACACCGAACTTTTTTTGGATTTAAACGTCAGAACCGTAATCTCCTCTGGCCTGACACCCTCTGCTATCAAATCCGCAGATACACTTATTATTTTTTTTAGTAGATGTTTGTCATTAGTATAGGTTTGAAATTTTGGTGGGGTACTAAAAATGCGTGCCGGTATGGGCATTTTTAAATCTGGAAATAAAGAATTTGCCTTTTCAGCAATCTGCTTTGGGTTTCGTAAATTTCTAAAGAGGCTACGTTGTTCGCAATTCAGGCTTTCTCCAATAAAGTCGATCAAATTTCTGGAATAATTACCATACACACCAGCCTGAACATCCTGATCTATGCAGATGAGCCATTTCCCTCCCTGGTGACCACCTTTAAGCAAATCAAAAAGTGATATTAAGACTGTTTCTGACAAAAAGTCTTGGGCCTCATCTATAATTAGGACATCAAAGAGCTCAAGTTCTCCATCTTCTTCAAGGGATTTGACCGCGTCAGCGAATTGATATGGCAGTTCATCTTGGAAAAATTTATTTAAGTTGTGCGATGGAGGTTTTATCCCACAAAGCTTTAACATGAATTCATTTATCGTCACAACTTCGATTAAAGAATTGGAAAAGAATGATTTAAGTTCGTTAGACAACATAGAATTAAAGGTCAAAAATAACGTTTTCTGAGAGTTTTCTGCAAAATAATTGGCAGCTTTTGTTGCCAGTAAAGTTTTTCCAGTACCGGCGCCTCCTCTCAGTATCATTCTAGAGTTTTCGCCTAGTATCATTTCATCAAGGTATGAAGCCTGGGTTTCCTCTAATTCGCATACCTCTCTTTTGCTTTGAGCCACTTGGTTGCCACTAAACCAAGTAACTTCAAAATCTTTCCTTAAAATGGTTTTAGCAGCTATTAAATCATCTGAAATTATAAATTTTGGATTAGGGTAAGGGATACTTTTGCTCTCAAAACTTAACAAACTTTTTTTGAAAAGTTCGTCCAAATAAACATTAAAATTGTGGAGTTTTGACATGTCACAAATATGATAATCAGACCATTCTGTGTCTTTCTCAGAAAATCCACAATGAGGAAAAACGACCCCCCACACAACTGGAAATTTAATTTTTTTGCCGCCACGTCTCAATTCTTTCAAAACAGCAGGGACTGTAGACATTGATTGTTTGAATGGACCTTCGTGGGAAACATAATAATTGTTGGTGTCCTGATACCCAATTTCCCAATTGCCATCTTTTCGTCTAATGACTTCTCCACCCTTAACCTCTAAGCAGGCAATTCCCTGATCAGTGATTAAAACAAAATCCACCTCTGTGTATGATTTTTTTAAATGCTCAGTTGAACCGACGGAATGAAGCACAATTGTCGGTGAGTCAGCTAATTGTTTTTTTAATGCTTCTCGAAAATCCTTCTCTCCGCGAGGAATTCTTTCTTGTATATATTTAGGCAGAATTTCCACGTTAGCCCTTAACTTTCAAAACTTTTCAGTTGCCAGGACTGCGAATAGCTGGCCTCAAATGTCGCACTTCGGCCAGCAATTTCTTTTACAATCAAGTCAAACTCAAAGTCATCAACCTTTACCGAAACCTCAATATTCGGTTCGATTTCATCAAAATCTTTACCCATTAAGTAATTCATCAATAATTCACGAGATTCTGCTCGAACTTTATAAATATTTTCAATGGCCAAGATGGTCGTTTCATAGTCAAATCCATAACCATAATCTCCCAAGAATCTGTTTAATTGGCGTAAATCATTTTGGTAATCTTGAGGTGCTACAGTATCGCCCTGAGCCAACCAATTCTGAACGGTAGCCACTGATCTTTTCAACTGGACCTTTTCATCTAAAAGCCTCGATAACACAGTCGGAGAATATTCTTGCAGTTTTTGAACCGCTAAAAGCTTTTCCTTCCAAATTCTGGCCTTTTGCAAATCTTGTTTGAAAGTGGGAAAAACTTTTTCAGCAAAACCTGATATGTAATTGGCATCATTTGAATTTCTTAGAAGGATGTAGTCTCCTTCCTGTAATAAACTCTGTCTTTCAAAATTAAATGAGTTAGCTGTTTTGTCTAACTTAATCACTTGCGCATTTTCAGGTATTAAAATGTACTCAGTTCTGTTGGATAATAAAAATGGTACAAGTGTTATATCGGTTCCAGCCGCATCATTATTGCTTATTTCCTTTCTGATCCTCTGAGTTTCAAGTTCATCTAAATCGACAAGGTCCATTTCGGGTTTCTGTGGCTTAGGTTTTGTTGTCTCTAATTTTCGTGAATATGACGAAATCGTTTGAAACGTCTTTTCACTTTTTTTCATCAAAGAGTACTCTAAATGTTCACTACGTTTTTTCGCGCTTAAAAACATTTCGGACTCGGAGGGGGTGAAATTAAAAATAGCTTTTTTTGCTAACTTAGTTTGCGCTAGAGTAGCACGCACCCTCTTGCTAGGCATTGCAGGTATTAAAATTGCATCAAGTTTTTCGTCAAATGTATTAGAAGTTAATGTGATTATAGGTATGGTCGAAAGTCCATTAGCTTCAAGAAATACAGAAAGGCGTTTAGCCTCAGCGGAGGAACGCGCAAAAACTGCAATTTCATCAGATGCTTCTTTTTCAATCGCATCCAATAAATTCCGAGAACTGATTTCTTGCAATAATTGATCCCAGTGTTCAGTAATTAACTGGTAAAATAATTGGCAAGACCCATGCTGATAATATTTTAGTTGTCCTGCAACTATATCTCTTTCCATAAGTCTCTGTTCTAATTGTATTTCTGAAAATGGAAGTGGATTCCAGATCAAATCTCCTCTAAACCTTGCTAGAAGATATTTGAGATCACCATCAGTTTCCAAAAGGTCTGAAAATAGTTGTCTAAAAATAGTATGAAATTTATCAATATTGGGTAGTGAAAGATCTTTAAATTTAAATTCACACGGCTTCACACTATTGGTTAACAAGTGTTCGTAACGACGCACCGGGTTGATCTTTGCACTATGATTATAACCAAGGTCAGAAAAAACGTCTTTTAAATAAATTATGTTAAAATCGAAATTGTCCAATTCATCTAATACTTCAAAATCTGTATTTGAAACTAAGCATGTCACATTATCTATTTCTCTTAGACGAAAATCACCCAAAGAGCTTATCAAGCCACTACAGTTTGATGCAAATTCAATTATTAAATTCACAGGCTTTTCGTCTTTAATCGCATCCATAACAAGCTCTCTGGCAACCCCTTCATCAGAACAAACTAAAAGCTCAATTGGTCCATGCCCACTTAATTTAAAATCCCCTTTTGAAGTTTTATATTTAACCTGAAAAAGATCTAAACAATTTAATCCGAAAGGCCTGACTAATTTAATCATTTCATCAAAATGTTTTTTTTGAGTATATAAAATGACAGTCTCAGTTGGGTTCGATATTAGTTGCAGATGCCTAGGAACGAAGGGAGCATCTTGGTTTCGTTTTTGATAGTAATTTTTTTGATTTCTAAAAATACGAGCGTTATTTGGTACATGCTTAATAGAGTTAACCAAAATACTTTGAGATACTGATATTTGCGCAGAATTAGGGTCATCAGTAAACTTTAGCATTGGGATATTACTGCCATCTCGTTCGACGTATCCAGAAAACGTTGCAGCAACAAAACCGTCAATTATTCTGAAATAGATTTCATCTCCAATTTCGGGAACTTTTTCATAGCTATCGTCCTTTGGCGCCTCAGAAATAAACCTATCAAGCAAGAATAAAATAGACGTTGGACCAATCTTGGGCAGCACCAACACGACTTTGCTTTTATTATCTTGTGCAGTGTGTCTCAGGGTCTTTAAAATGAGTTGGGTTTGTGGACCCAAGGGGTGCAGCTGTTTGTCTGATTCAAAGTATAGATTTTCTTCGTGCTCAACTTGGGACCCTAATTCGATCAAAAACGATTGCCCGAAGTTAAGTCCACCGACAAGAGCAGCGGTTTCTTCAATAACAAAAATATCATCAGCTAGCCCAAAAATTCCAAGTTTATCATCAAGGAAATCTTCCTCCTGTATCAAGTAAGCTATTGCTTTTCGCGCTAATAAACCGTCTGAGCTCTCTTCCGAGCACTTTGAGAAAACTAGACCTAAAGATCTCTCTAGTGAAATAGAGACACCACTATTCTGCATCAGGATTTTTAAATTTTGATGCACATCTTTTTTTATTCTTAAGGTTGAATTTGTGTCTATCGGTTCAATTATAGAAACAGCATCTCTTATTTTTTGTTTTAATTTGGCAGGAATAACATCCAATTTTTCTAGGTCAGTACGAAACAAAATTTGATCAGCACATATCATAATTAGATGCCCTAAGTTGTCTTTCTTAAGGTCAGAGATCTTTTGTTTTAGATAAGATATACAGATGCGTGATATTTTCTTATCGGCGCCTTCCCCTTTCAAAGCGGTAGTTCCAATAGCAATTAATAATTTTAAGTATGGTCCAAAATAGAATTCAGAAGTTAATGAATTTGCAACAAAACCTGAAATAAGTTTAAGCGAAGAAAATAATTCACTTTGCGTAATTAGATTGAGGCTTTCCAACTCTAGTTGGGTTTCAATGAAATCGCTAACTTGAGAATTTAATTTAGTTCTTTCATTAAAATTCATGTTTATTTCCAATTAAAAAACTGAATTGGTAAAGCGTAGGGTTTTTTAATTTTATGTAAACAAAATTATAAAAGTGAGACTGAACTCAGGAACCGACAACAAATTTATTATCACTCACTTTACTGAATAATGAATAGCAACTTTATCCAACAAATAGGTTCCCTTTGAATTCACCTTCGTGAACCTCACCATGCCGGTCGATTAAAATACCTTTTCCGTGGTACTGACCAGCTTCAAATTCACCTTGATATTGTTCCATTACAGCGCCATCTAACTTATATACCAGCTTACCTTTACCATGTGGAAATAGAGCATGATGTGGGTAGCTCTGGTCATTAATATCATCCCTGTTCAGCGATTCAGCTGCGTAATCCGGAGACAAAACCCCACCTTCATAATGAACAGTTACCTGGTCAGGGTCATAGCCATCATTCTCAGCATCAGAGCCTTTTTTGAAAATACCAAACATTTCTTTCCAATCATGTGAACAAAATTACCTTGAGAAGGTGAATACCGTTTGGTCTGAAAGTAAATAAAAAAAATTAGGTTATAGCTTGTTTGAAACAGCTATATCCACTACTAAGTACACAGGCACTTAATCTTCAACTTGTGCGCCTTGGCATCCCGCCTAAAGCACTAAAGCGGAGGAATACACATGTATCCTGACGAAGAACAGATGAGCCAATAT
>MDSY01054413.1_pt1 | contig 11233 bp, 8 predicted proteins | sample 811131 | NCBI WGS metagenome assembly MDSY01 (sample SAMN05326643, study PRJNA326480) | marine metagenome | isolation source: seawater | place: Atlantic Ocean: South West | collected 2010
ACGAACATTTCTAAGCTCTTGCAAAAGACGGCGACATAGTGGCGATACAGTGGCGATACGCCGAGTCGCGTTAGGTTTTCCCCTAGAAATGTCACGCTCATAACCTGAAGGTCGTAGGTTCAAATCCTACCCCCGCAACCAAATATTCAAATATATCAGCTATTTAAACAGGCGTAATCCTTCGGGGTTGCGTCTTTTTTTGCGTTCTGGCTTTATTACTCGTGTCGATAAACCGCATTTAACCGCTTAAAATAAATATTTTATACATGAGTTAACCAAGTTATAACCCAAGTGTGATACCAACCCTTTTGCTGTAATGCCCCAAAATAAGCCTTCTTGAACCTTTATAAAGGGCACCAATTCAGCTATAGCGTAACGTGAGTAGCTAATAGGAACCGCAACAGTGATCTTGTTACCATTTCTAATGAGTGTTGCGCCATTGAGAGCAAGGGTATCAAATGCCTCTGCATTGGGTGGACACCGCGCGGTCACACTTGGACTTGAACACGCAAAAACGATCGCTGAGTTTGGTTGGTCTATAAATGACATAAAAAATTATCTGTTCATGCACTCAGAAAACCTCTATCTTTTCTTTCAACATTCACCAATATTCAACCATATGGATATAGAAATAGGTATGCAAGTTGAAATATGAGCGCTTCACAAAAGAACATTATAGGCTAAATAGAACTATAGTGTCTGATGATATTGAACCAATCTTAAATTCAGTTTCAATAGAATTGGAGTTACCCATTAACATTCACCGCTATCAAAGTGGGGAAGACATTGGAACGTGGATTATCCCACCTGCTTGGAATGTCAAAGAGGCATGGATTACAGATTTGACCGGGAAAATAATTGCCTCTTACGATGAACACCCACTTTTTCTAGCCCCCTATTCGGCGCCATTTTCTGGAATAGTTAGTAAGAAAACATTGGAAGAGCACACTCGCTTTCATCCCACGAGGAAAGATGATTATTATTACGAACACAGACTAGCCTATAATTTTCCAATGCAATTAAGCGATTGGGTGGTGACTATGCCCAGAACTCGTTTTGATGCCTTGCCAGATCAGGATTACAAAGTCCATTTAGACATAGATATAAGCCCTGGTGAAATGCTTGTTGGTGATTTAACACTTCATGGTGAGAGTGAAAAAACTATCGCTTTGCTCGTTGATTACTGTCATCCTGGACAGATAAATGACTCTTGGTCCGGCATTTTGGCGATGTTTGAGGTGATGAAAACACTGCAACAGCGAAAAGATCTCTACCATACCTATAAACTATTATTATTCCCTGAAACTATCGGCAGTTGTGTCTATCTCGAAGCTAATCAGCACTTTTTGGAAAAATGTGAGTTAGCCATTTTTTCGGAATTCGTAGCGTGGGGGCGTAATTGGAAAATTCTTGCTGGTGAGCGACGTGATGGTTATGCAAAAGACATCTGTAGAATTGCTCAGAAGATGGATACGGATTTTACTTTAGCTGGCCTTTATGAGGGCTATGGAAATGATGAAATCATTTTCGATTATGCAGGAGTACCATCAATTTCAGTTCAAATGACAGAATGTGACGAATACCACAGTTCTTCAGACGACATTGATTTAGTTGAACAGGCAAACATTGATAAGGCTGCAAAGATGATACTTGAAATTATAGATGTAGCAGAAAGAAACCGTCCTGTAAGGTTGAAGCATCGAGTTCCTGTATATATGACGCGGTATGAGTTATACGACGATGCGGTATACTCCAATGGGAAATTCAAACAAAATAGGTCCATCATGAATGGTTTGAATGATAAGCTCAGCGTTTTAGAAATCAGCCTAAAATATAAGATACCTTTTGATGACGTTGTTGACTACGTGAACAGAATTGAAGCAAATAATCTTTTGGATAAACTGTGAAGTCTTTTGAACAACAAGACCTGATAGACTGCCTTAAAAAAGTTGGAGTGACCGAAGGGGATACTGTGTATTTCCAATCACAGCTTTATAGTTTAGGTAAGCCACCAATTGACCTAAAAAGTCGAGAGGAATTCTGTCAATTTTTTATTGATACAGTGCGTTTAGTCGTTGGAGAGCTGGGTACAATCGTTGTCCCCACCATGTCGACACAAATTGGCAGAGATAGCGCAGTTTATGATCCTGATAAAACGGAATCAAATTATGGAACCTTACCGCAATATGTTGCTAAACTTCATAGTTTCACTCGTAGTCTTCATCCGCTGATTTCAGTGGCAGCTCAGGGCCCCCTTGCTGAAGATATCTGTGGAGTTCGGTCTACGCACAATTTCAATATATTCAGCCCTTTTGAACGTATGGTGAAGATTGGTGCGAAAAATATATTTATGGGAGTGAAGCTATCCCAAGCGGCACAGGTGGTTCATTATTCAGAATTTATATTTGGCGTTCCGTATTTTTATAACAAAATCCTTTTTAAACGGCCTAGAATTAGAGGCATATTAAGCACGCACTTAACTAGCGCGGCTGTGAGGTATACACATGCAAATACTGAACAAGACCTAGATGCAGCTGAGGCGGTTCTGCTGGCAAGTGGTATTTGTCGGATAGCAACGATCGGCGATGGACAAGTTATTTGCGCTAAAATGTCTGATATGGTTGACGTATTGTTAGGTGAGTTAGAAAAAGACCCCTACTTCCTCTTGCGAGCTACGCCTGTTTTCCCGTTTGGTGATCCGCCAATGGATATAAATCAACATTATCTCAAACCATCGATGCCTGATCTCCAAGATAAGGAAAAGAACTCTTTAGATATTCTGTTCCATAAAGCTGCGGTGCATAGCTCATCATTTGCACAAACGCTGCAAATCTATGCAGAAAAACATCTCAGCCACCAACATATAGAACAACTTGCAGATTACTCAGAAGCAAGCATGAGAGAATTTGCATGGGCATGGGCGAGTTGTGCATCAAACAAAAATACGGGGGGTGCAAATAATATTTTAGCTTTATTGAGTGCTCCCGCCCGATGGAAAGCTTACAATTTTGCTTTAGGATATTTTTTTGCACCTTTTGCAGACGTTCGGACACGCTCGGCATCATTGGGTTTTGAAGTTGAATTCGCCAATTCGTTAAGCAAGCGTTTTAGTCATAAATTTCAATTTGACAGACACGTAACAGTTTCAAGTTTGGAAAAGCTATCAGAAAAGGAAAAATTTTCAGATATATTCATTAATTTACAAAAAGAGGCTGACATAGACATATTCACCTTGGCTAAAAAGTGCCAAAGTGCGCTCGTTGAAGGCGGGACTGCTTTGGTTGAGTTGAATTTTATTGGGTTTTGGGAAGTAGAGCATCCAGAAAGAAATTTAGAAAAACTCGCCCAAGAAAAATTTTCAGCATTTAACCTTTACCTGGAACGCTTTTATCTCCACGAGAATCTTGTTTCGTTTTCACTTGTGTTGAGAAAACGCTCTATCAAAAGTGTGTGAAGAAAAGATGAAAATAACAGAATTAACCTATTATCAAGCGTTAAAAAAAATGAGATTGTTGACTCCTTCAGGTTCGAGAAAGCTGAAAGTAGCTGTTGGAGGCAATGCCAACTTCGATTTTATGATACCCGGTTTGATATGCGGTTTATCTGAAATGGAATATGATTCAGCATGCGTTTCTCTTGATTATGATTCTTGGACACAGGCTGTTTACTCGAATAAAGAAACATTTGATTTTTGGATCATTTGGTTGTCCTCGCAAGGCGCGACTTTTGGCGGCACACAGCGCCAAGACTTTGATTTTAGAGCTATAGCTGATTGCGCCTCAATTTTGGCCGAAAGAGGTCAGCAGCTAATTATCATTCAGCCAGAGCCAATGCGCTCAGAAGAAGATGCATTCTCAGCAAACACCCGCTGGCGAAATGAACTTGCTCTTAAATTATCTAAGACTGTCCCCGAAACGGCGATCATAACATCGGTTGACCATATTCAAAGAAAAATTGGTTTATCTGATTGGCATTCTGGGAAGTATTGGGATTTGGCAAAATCACCTGCTCATCCAGATGCTATGACAACAACGGGGGTGTTTTTATCAAAGTTAATTTCTCAATTACTAAGGCCAAAAATTAAAGCGATAATCACTGACTTAGATAATACATTATGGGATGGTGTGGTTGGTGATGATGGTCCTGAGAACTTAGGTCTAGATGTATCTGGTTCAGGCAGGGCCTTTGTTGAGATGCAACTTTTCTTGAAGGACCAGACAAACAAAGGGACTCCTTTATCTGTTTGCAGCAAAAATTCACCCGAACAAGCTTTACGTCCTTTTCAAGAACGTCCTGAAATGCTTTTAAAGCAAAGTGACTTTATATATTTTGAAGCATCTTGGTCACCAAAATACCTTGCTATTAAATCCATCGCTGAACGGTTAAATCTTGGGTTGGATGATATTTGCTTCATTGATGACTCTCAACACGAACGAGAAGAAGCAAGAACAATGCTACCGGATTTACAGGTGCCAGAGTTGCCGACTAATCCAGATGAGCGTGTTCTATATTTAATAGAAACAGGTTGGTTCATGCATCCACGAGTTCTTTCTGAGGACAAGGAACGAGTGTCAACATATCATCAAAATGCCCTCAGGCAAAATGCAGAACAGCAAGCGACGTCTCTAGAACAATATCTGGTTAACCTAAAAATTGAATTAAACCCAGAACCAATAAGCGCAAAAAACCTAAAGCGTGTAGAACAATTGATACAGAAGACAAATCAGTTTAACCTGACAGCATTACGTCAAACAGCAAGTGAAATTAATGAATACATATCTAGACCAGATAGCTATGCTTATGTATTTTCTGTTTCAGATAGATTTGGGAAATCTGGAATTATCTCAGCGGTTCTCGCGTCACGATGTGGATCAAAAATGCTGATAAATTCGTGGGTTATGTCATGCCGCGTCTTTTCAAGAAAAATTGAACATGCGATTTTAGAGCACATGCTTCTATGGGCAAAAGATGCAGAAATTACTACAATCGAATTGCCATTTGTTCCAACAAAAAAGAATAACCTCGTAAAAGAGTTTTTGCTGGAAGTTGGCTTTGATTTTGTTGAATCAGGTAATAGCCTCGTTTTTGAAGGGGAAACAAATCAAAAACTTTCTCATCATGCAAAAATAATAAGAATGAAAGAAAGAAGTGAGAGTGCAAAAAATGGCGTTAAAGAAGTTAACAGAAATTTTTAGAGAAGTTCTTGAAATTGATGATTTGGTGCTGGCTCCAGAGCTTTCATTTCGCGATATTGAAGCATGGGATTCCTTTAACCATCTAAATATAACAATTGCTGTTGAAGAACAATTCGAAATTCAATTTAAACCTGAAGAAATCGAAGCAATTACTTCTGTAAAAGAGTTAGTTTCGTTGATGAATAGTTATGGCTGTCAACTTGAGTGGGAGTGATACATCATTCTCAGTGGAGAGGTTTTTTACCTTAGAAGATCAGCATTGGTTTGCGGGTCTCTCGGGGGATTATAATCCTATACATATTGACGAGTTTGTTGCCTATAGAGCTCAATATCCACAACCTCTGGTTCACGGTATCCACGTGGTATTATGGGGCCTTCATTATATTTCTCAAACTACATCTGAGTTAGTTCTATCAAAGCTAAGTGTTCGCTTTCACTTGCCAGTTTTTGTTAATCAAAAGATCAAATTAGAAATCAAACAACTGAAACAAAATACATGGAAAGCGACGGTTTACTCTGATCAGGGCAAATTAGTGACAATGAGTGTAACGTCGTCAGACTTTAATAAAACAAACATTCAACAGCAAAAAAATATACCATTCTCTTTGCCAAACGAGCTCCAAGTAAATGAGCAACTCAAAAAATTATCAGGTAGAGTTACTCTCAGGGTTAATAGACGCTCTCTAGAAAAGACCTTTGTCGAATTGATGGCTAAGTGTTGCCAAGTTCAAGTGGCAACCTTATTGACGTGTTCATACATCGTTGGAATGCGAGTGCCTGGACTGCACTCATTGTTTAATGAGTTAAAATTGTGTTGGACAGACCCAGATGCTGTAGGCGACAGCCAAAACAGGCATCTGTCCTTTGAGGTATGCCGAGTTTTGCCTTCGTATAGAAGAATTACACTTGAGTTGGAGGGCAGAAATTGTACTGGAAATATTGAAGCCACGTTTCGACCCAAGCCTGTTAAACAAGAGACATTAAGTTATTTTGAAAATATAGTCGCTTCCGATGCAATGAAAAATGACCGTGTTTTAATTATTGGTGGGTCACGTGGCATTGGAAATGTAGCATCCAAAATTGCTGCTGCAGCTGGCGCTGAAGTGTGGTTTACGTACTCGAAAAGCCATGAAGAAGCGAGATTGCTTCTGGAGGAACTTTCAGTTGTTTGCTATGATCCAAAAGCCTTAAGGATGAACGTTTTGGACAGCTGCTCTGCTTTTTTTGAGACAGTGATTGATTTCCGTCCAACGATTATTTTGTATTTTGCAACTCCTCCAATTAAGGAAAATTGGGGTGAATTTAACTCGCATCTGCTTCTTGCTTTTAACAAATATTACATAGGTGCATTTGAAAAAATTATCAGAAAATTGCACGGTGCAATTCATTTAAATTTTGATGTAATCTTGGCTTCGTCTGAATATGTAAGTGACAAACCTGAACAATTTCGTGAATATGTTGCGAGTAAATCTGCTGCTGAAAGCCTCGCATTTTCATTGGATCAAGAATTGAAACACGCTACTTTTCATGTATACAGATTTCCAAAAGTTCTAACAGACCAGACATCTGGTTCTTTAAACTCTAATTTAGAGACACCTGGCTTTCACGTAATAAAAGCACTTGGCCTAGTGCGAGATATTGGGTTGTAATATTTTAGCTTCGCAAGTGTCAATCAAACAATGTGGCAGCGAAACTTAGGGCTTTATGCTGTGAATTCATTCGCAGAAATTTAATTAACCTATTCATATAGAAAAGATTATAGAGGCACGCGGCACGGGTGTCGGCCAACAAAACCTTGCACTTGTGGGCGCGTTATCAATTATACGGCATCGCACGGTTGTTAAAGATACGAAAGATACGGCGTATGTTTTTTGGGGGCTGGCTGCTGGCATGGCCGCTGGAACTTCAAGCTATTTTTGGCGCTTGCTGGCACCACCGTTATGGGTTTGGTTGCCATGACGGTCCATGCAACAAATTACGGCACGCTTTACAAAAGTGAATTTATTTAGCATTTCCGAACCAGCTTAGGGAACCAAGAAAACCCTGAACATGTTGGCGTGATTGGAAAATATGCAAAAACTTAATCCCTGCTACACGTGGAACCATCAGGTGATGAACAAAAGGCTAAATTGACTATGGATATAATCATCGAGCATATTACCAATCTGGCTGACAAGCGACTAAGAATGGATATCTTGTGACATAATTATTTCTCACTTGGTGACTAGACATAGGCTGTCTTATTTTCTTCAACCAGATTGATTATTTATTTAAGTAACTCCAGTTATTTAAGATAGTGCTCTGGCGATACAGGTTACGCAAGATTTGAATGTGGCGACACGCTGGCGATACGCGCGGGTCGTGTTAGGTTCTTCGCCAGTTTCGTTAGGCTCATAACCTGAAGGGTGTAGGTTTAAATCCTACCCCTACAACCAAATAATTTATATGATTACAGTGAATTAGCTATTTAACTTTCTCTTTTTGGCTGAAAGTAGTAAAGCGTCAAGGTGAGGTTTAGGTTTGACTTGTAAAAAAAATTGGTAGGCAAACATTTGGGGCCATACCCGGCAGAGCATCACGTTGAAAAAGGTAAAAAGCTTACCAATTGCGCCATTGCCAAAAATCATTTGCCATGGCCCAGGGACGGGTGTCACACTTTGAACAACAAATCCTCGCTGTTCAAAAAGATTAATGAATGTTTTTCTGGTGAATAGTCTTTTGTGTGTGAGGTCTAAAATACCCTTCTTGCCATAGTTAAACATACCAAAAAGGTGGAGTAGGCGGGTGATGAAGAACGCTATATTTCCTGTGCTAACAAACATAGTAACTTTTTCATTATATTTGAAATGCTCCTTCAGTCTATCGAGAAACCCTTCAATATTTGATAGGTGCTCAATAACGTCCAGCATAAGCACACAGTCCACATCATCTGGCGTCTTTTTAGGCAACTTCTTATCAAGATCGCAAAGAATAAACGCATCGAGTTTGTTACCCTGGACAGGCTTAATTATATCCAAGCCAACAACTTTGCATCCCTTTTTTGTAAATAAGCGGTCAGCAACATAACCGCCAGCACAACCTAAATCAAGTACATAGTCATTCTCGTAGATGGATTTAACGGCTAAGCTGTGTGGACTTGGGTAGTTAAATTTTGGAGTATATGTTTGGCTATCATTCTCGCAATCAAATTTTGGATCGTATAGAATGGTGTATTTTTGTAAATTTGCTCTGAGTGTGGCTTGAAGTACTTTGATTGCATACATTATGCCGTTAACGTGGCAAATTTCATTCCCATAATAAGTCGGTATCGGCATCTCTTTAATTTTCCGCCCTGACAACAAAAGCTGGATGATGATTTCAGTATCAAAATGAAAATCATCCGAATTTAGAGAAAACGGCAAGTCGTTAAGAGCACTAACACTATAAATACGGAAGCCAGAATGATACTCGCTCAATTTAGCGTTAAGAAGTTTATTTTGGCAGTACGTTAGTATTTTATTACCCAAAAATTTGTATAGCGGCATACCGCCAGCTAGTGCGGCACCTCGTACCATCATGCGAGAACCAAAAACAGCATCCACTTCGCCAGACGCCAAGGGTTGTGCCAAGCTGCTAATTTCCTCAGGGGGGTACTGCCCGTCCCCATGCACTAAAGCTACAAAATCAAATTTATTTTTTATTGCATAATGGTAGCCAATTTTCTGATTGCCACCATAGCCCTGATTCAACACATTATAGAGTATGGTTAACTTAAATTTCTTATTATTGCCTTGACGAAATATTTCAGCTTTCTCGAAAGTTTTATCAGTTGACTGGTCATCAATAACAAGAACTTCTAAATCAAATTCGCTGACAATTTTTTTAGGGATGCGACTAAGCACCCATTCAATCGTTAACTCAGCATTATAGGCGACAACGAAGATAAGTAGTCGCTGTTTGACTCTTTTAGTAATATTCAAACTTTTAATCCTTTTCCTGATTTGCCAAATACAGCCCAAATAAAGCCTCCGACACCGCCTACGGCCATCATAACAAAGCCAAAACATATAGAAACAATCAAGGCCATTTCGCCGTCAAGCAATACCGTGGAATACAAGGTTAGTGCAAGACTCTCTCTAAGACCCCATCCTGCTATAGAAATGGGAATAACTGAGAAGAGATTTACCAACGCAAAAATTGCCCCAAGTGCCCATATGGATGCCTCAACCTCCATACTCAAAAAAAGTAATATACCGGACGCCGAAACGGCGAGGTGAATGAATAAGGACAACAAAAGTATCTTAAGAAGCCTGACCTTATCCAAGCAGATGCAGCGTAAAAAATTTGAAAAACTATTTATTTTTTTAATAAAAGGGATTCCTTCAATGTGGAAGATCTTAGAAAATGGCTCAATGAACAGCAGAAATAAGAAGCCCAGTATCACCAATAGCTGTAAGCCGAACATTGGTAGTTCGTGGGGCAATGGCTGATTGTTTTCAGTGAACCAAATTACAATAAAAATTCCTAAGCCAGAAAGACTGACTAATGCAAAAACACGGTCATAAACGATTGAATGGAATGCGAGCCCCAGCCCCAGTGTTTTTGCAGCATAAATTCTTATAGCATCTCCGCCGATTGAAGTTGGAAGGATTTGGTTGAAAAATAAGCCCAACAATACATTTTTCCAAGCGCCTAACATTGTAATATGGGTACCTAGACAATCGACGATTATCCGCCAGCGAAGAGCCTGAACAAACGAAAGGCAGAATTGGATAACAAAAGCACCAATGAGATAAGCTGGCTTAAGCTGAAATAGTTTTGTCACAAAGACGTCCAAGTCGATGGAACTGATTGCAAAAGCGAGCAACAACAGTGATAATATGATCTTTAAAAGATTATTGAGCACCGTGATGACCTAGAAATCCAATGACGAAGAGGTACGTCTAAAACTAATGAAACCCTTGATAACTGAAAATTAGTCTATTCGGAAGTGAATTTTATGATAGAGAGAAATCACATTTTAGTGACAGGTGGAGCGGGCTTTATTGGGGCTAACTTTACCAAGATGGCTCTTTCTAAGGGCTATCAAGTCACTGTGCTCGATAAGCTGACTTACTCTGGGCGCGCGGGTTCTTTAAAAGAACTGAATAATAATCCCATGTTTAATTTTTTGCAGGTGGGAATCGAGGACCAAAAAGAAATTTTATATTTTTTGAATAATCTAGTGCAAGGCGAGTATCTGTCTGCGGTGGTACATTTTGCAGCTGAAACACATGTCGACCGGTCGATTGATAGCCCGGAGATTTTTTTTGAAACAAATGTGTTAGGGACACAAAAACTCATCTCAACACTGATGAAAAGCAATAGTCTAAAAGATAATTTTCGATTTTTGCATGTATCAACAGACGAGGTCTTTGGTTCCGCCGACAGTCACGACTTTGACGAAGCATCCCCCTATCGCCCGAATTCTCCTTATGCTGCGTCAAAGGCTGGTGCGGATCATTTGGTCCGAGCAGCATTCAAAACCTACAAGTTTCCAGTCATCATCACGAACTGTTCAAACAACTATGGCCCATTTCAGTTTCCAGAAAAATTAATTCCTCTTGTTATCACCAAGGCCCTTGGGGAAGCCCCATTGCCTGTCTATGGTGACGGTGGTCAAATTCGTGATTGGCTTTACGTAGATGATCATTGCTCGGCGATACTCGTTGCCTTGGAAGGGGGCACCCCTGGAGACACCTATTTGTTAGGTGCTGAAAACCCCATAACAAATTTGACAGTAGTGGAAAAAACTTGCGACATTCTTGACCAGTTGCGCCCTCGTTCAAGTGGGCAACAATATCGTGATTTGATAACTTTTGTTGCTGACCGACCGGGTCACGACCGTCGTTATGCGATCAACGCGGAAAAATTTCGGACGAAATTCGGTTGGACTGCAAAGACCAACTTCGATAAAGGGCTTAGAAAAACCGTTAATTGGTATTTGCAAAATCAAAAATGGTGGGATGCTATCCTTGATAGAAGTTACTCTTTGGAACGGTTAGGGTTGAACAATGGTG
>MDSY01015253.1_pt1 | contig 11231 bp, 12 predicted proteins | sample 811131 | NCBI WGS metagenome assembly MDSY01 (sample SAMN05326643, study PRJNA326480) | marine metagenome | isolation source: seawater | place: Atlantic Ocean: South West | collected 2010
AAAAAAAAAAAAAAAAAAAAAATAATGTTTTTGTAGTTATGGGTGATGGGGAGTGTAATGAGGGTTCTGTGTGGGAGGCATTGATGGCTGGCCCAAATTTTAATTTAGGTAATTTAAACTTAATAATTGATAAAAATAACTTTCAGCAAACTGGTGATAATAAAACTATAATGAATCTAGAAAATTTAAAAAATAAAATTGAAAGCTTTGGATGGAATACAACCGAAATTGATGGCCATAATATTGATGACTTATATACCTACTTTAAAAATATAAATAATGATAACAAACCTAACGCCCTTATAGCAAACACTATTAAAGGAAAAGGTTTTAGCTTTTCTGAAAATAATAACACATGGCATCATTCAATCTTAACTAAAGAGCTTTATGATAAAGCTTTGAGTGAAATTGAATAATTAGAAATATGAAGATCGAAGAAAAAAATATAAAAATGTGGTCAATAATAGGATCTAGAGCTGCATTTGGTGTTGCTGCACTTGAAATTGCAAAGAAAAACAAAAATTTAATTACCTTAACTTGTGATGTTTCTACATCTGCTGGATTAGACAGATATAGAAAAACACTACCAGATCAATATTTAGATCTAGGAATTGCTGAACAAAATATGATAGGCGTAGCTGCTGGATTGGCTAGTGAAAATTTTGATATTATAACAGCAACTTTTGCACCATTTCAAACTATGAGATGTTGTGAACAAATAAAAGTTAATATCGGTTATATGAAACAAAATATATGCATGGTTGGTCTAGCAAGTGGTTTAGTTTTAGGACCCCTCGGATACACTCATTGCTGTATTGAAGATATTGGGGTTTTACGAAATATTCCAGGTTTAACAATAATTTCTCCAGCAGATTCTTTGGAAACTGTTAAAGCTTTGTTTGAATCAGTTAATTCAAAGAAACCAACTTATATAAGGTTAACAGGATCTTCAAATAATCCCATAGTTTATAAAGAAGATTATGAGTTTAAAATTGGTAAATCCATCACCCTTAATAAAGGAAAAGATATAACTATTTTTTCTTCTGGTGCAATGGTCTACCAATGTTTGGAGGCAGCAAAATTAATTGAAAAAAAAGGCTTATCTTGCAAAATTGTAAATATGCACACAATCAAACCAATAGATTCACTAAGCATAGACCTTGCTTGCAAAGAATCAAAACTAATAGTCACTGTTGAAGAGCATAATGTAATTGGTGGATTGGGAAGCGCAATAGCTGAGCACAAGGCGACTATTAAAAATAGCCCAAAAATGCTAATTTTAGGAATCAAAGATACCTATGGAAAAAGTGGAAGCTACAATTTTTTGAAAGAAAAACATAGACTTACTCCATTGCTGATTGTAGAAGATATTTTAAAAAATTATCTAAAGTAAAAATGAACAACTCAGAAAAATATAAAAAAACATTTATTGATTCTCTATCGATTGAGACATCAACTTTTAATGAAGGTATTAAATATAATGAAGTTCCAGAGTGGGACTCAATTGGTCACATGACTTTAATGTCTGGTTTAGAGGAAACTTTTAAGATAACTATAGAAACTGATGATATTATTGACTTCAGTTCTTATAAAAAAGGTAAAGAGATTTTAAAGAAATACAAAGTCTTTTAATTAATCTTCTATAACTTCAAATTCCATGGGTTTTTTTGTTTGTACTGCAGATGGAATAATAGCTGATGAATAATCTCTGCCATTGCAAAATGAACAAGCTGTAAGATATTCTTTTTCATAACACAAATTTTTTATCTGATCTCTTAATTCTTTAATACTTAAGCTTTCATCATTTAAATCCACCTCGTCCTTAGAATTTTTTGGAATAGCTTTTAAATTAACTCCATTAGCAGAAAATGGACATCTATAAAGCTTTCCATGTAGCAATGAGACTAAATCACTATTACAACAATTATTAAAAAGATGTTTCAATTCAGGTTCACTTTTATTTGAATATGGCATTATTCTTCCACAATCTTGCCAAATAGTACATCTGGTTGTGGTATATAATAATTCCTCTTTTTTACAAAGATCAACCAACTTATCATGCGCAGTTGAGCTTACCCCATAATTTGTGATATCTAATAAAACTTTTTTGTGTCTAAGGGACTCTAAATTTTCACCTTTAGGTACTATTCTTGCATTTGTATAAATAACAATTTTATTTACTTTATCATAAGTGATCAGCTTATTTATTACCTTAAAGAGATTTTTATTCATAAATGGGTCGCCACCTAAAACTCTAAATTCATCCAATTGATCTATGCAGCTCATCAATTTATCAATATTTCGAAACATCATATCCATATCACTATCCTTCGGAGCCGTGTAATACTGCATAAGATTAGAACAATCTTTACATTTCATTGAGCACTTCTCTGTAATTTGCACATCGATAGTTTTAACAATCAATTTATCAGAGCTTATGTAAGTATCCTTCTTGCTCATTTCATTATAAAAATCTAATTCTCTTTTTAATTTAAGTGGCGCCATAATTGACTTTCCGTCCACACTTAAAATTTTGTAATCTTCAACATTTAATTCATTGAATAATTGAGAGGAATTATAAATATTTTTAAAACCTGTTTTTTTTAAAAATGGAATTATTGAACTAAAATATATATTACTAACAAATATGTCTGTATCAAGGTCAAGTTCTGTTAGTTTTTCAGGCGAAATTATTTCTTTATTTTCTACTTTGAGATGATGTTTTCTAACATCGCTATCACAAAAATAATCAGCTTCAAAATTGTACTTTTTTAGAGCTTGTAAGGTGACTTTGCCTAATGTCCCAGCTCCATATATTATTAAACGATCTTTTTTATCTTTTTTTTTTAAATAGTCGTCAAATTGTAACATGGAATGATTTGTATTTTATTATATAACATTGTCAATTAATTTTATGAAAATTACTCACTATTCAAATTCCTTTGTTAGTGTCAAAGAAAATCAAACATTTTTATTATGTGACCCTTGGATTGGATACGGATCGGAAAATGGCTGGCTATCATTTCCAATCTATACGAATGGATTGAAGCTTATAGAAAAAATAAAACCAACACATGTTTATATAAGCCATTTACACTGTGATCATTTTGATAAGAAAATATTAAAAAATCTTAATAAAAAAAAAATAAAGATTATTATTAAAAATTTTAAAAACAAAAGATTGAAGGATAAAATAACTAAATTAGGTTTTAAAAACATAATAGAATGTAACGAATGGAAAAAATATAAAATTAGTAAAGATATTTCGATTGCAATAATTCCACAAATAACTTCAAATTCGAGCAATGCTGATGATGCAATTAATTATGACTTAGATACATCAATAGTAGTACAATCAAATATATCTAAAAAAATTTTTTACAATAACGTTGATAATCCACTTAGTATAAAAGATCTTGTAAAGGTTAGAAAATTTATAAAAAAAGAGTTTAAAAATAAAATTGATTTATGCTGTACGCCCACTGGTGCAGCTGGAGAATATCCCCAATGTTTTACAAACATAAATAGAATTGCAGAGAAAGAGAAGGTTGTAAATTCACATTTGGAAAATTTAAGCAAGCAATTAAAAGCTCTCGAGGTTAAAGATTTTTTTCCTGCTGGAGGAATTTATACAATATACGGAAAATTTCATTCTCTAAATAATCTTATTGCTCAGCCAGAAGAACATCAAGTAGAAAATTTGTGCAAAAAATTAAATATAAATTATTTTAATATTCTAGGTGGTAATAATCTTTCTCTGAAAAATGGTAATTGGCTTAAAGGAAAGAAAAATAAAATTCAGATAAATAAAGATGCAATTATAAAAAAAACAAAAAATACTAAATATTTTTATGAAAAAAATTATTTTCAATTTAATGAAAAAAAATTAGATGATTATTTTTCAAGCTCAAAAAAAAATTATTTTAGAATAATGAAAAATTTTAAAGTTAAAAGTTCTTGGAAAATAGATTTTTATATCTATAAAAATCTTACTTTAAATCCTAATCAAAAAATAAATAAAAAAAAATCTAAACTTTTAAAAAAATATTACTTAAGTTTTAACAAAAAAAAATCCAAATTTAGTCATTTAAAATGTTTTTTAGATTTCTCTCTTTTTGAAGGTCTGCTTACAAAAAAATATACTTGGAATCCTGCATTATCTGGTTCAGTTATAATATTCGAGAGAAAACCAAACATATTTGATCCAAATTTAACTACTTCACTTAATTTTTTTAATCACAATAAATAAAAAATAAAATAATTTTTATTTTATATTTTTTAAATTCTTAAAATATTTCTCTGCTTTTTTACTATTCTCGTCTGGAGCCCAGTCAGGAGTTTTTTTCCAAGTTTTAGGATTATATACACCCATCATTGTTTCAAAAATTATTGTTGATTTAGATGTCATTATATATGTATGCCATGTGTTTGCAGGCACTTGAATTCTCTCACCTAGTTTTTCAATATTAAATATTTCTTGAGCATCTCCTTTATTATTAAAAAAAATTAATTTGAAACTTCCTTCAATTAAATGCATTTTTTCAATCATACCTGATTTTGGATGCAGGTGTGGTTGCATGTATGAGTCTTCTAATATAAAATTAAATACTTGATTAAATTCATCACTTTTTTTGTGAATAATATAAGGAGATCTTTTTCTCTTAGATAATTCAGCTTGATTGAAATAAAATTTTTTATCTTCTGATGTCAAATTGGGAATTGTGTATTCAAATTTAAAATCTAAATTTTCCATTTTAAGTTGTCATCAATTAAATTTTTTTCATATAGGCTTTCTAAATATTGCAATCTATAAAATCCTTTAAATTTAAATATTTTATCATCAAACTTAAATTTACTGAAATTATCTATCATTTCAGAAATCCCGTCTTTAACTGTATATTTGCACTTAAAACCATATTTATTCTCTGATTGATCAAATAGCACTTTATATGTTCTGCTATCGTGACCTTTTTTTATTTTTCTATCTATAAAAAGTTGTTCTTTCAAATTTTCTTTAGAATTGTTTATGAATTTAATTTTTGTACCAGGAACTAATTCTTGAATAATTTTAGCTACATCAATAATTTTTATATTATTATCATTTCTACCAATATTTATAATTGATATGTTGCCATCGTTATTTTTCTTTTCGTATTCTATAAAGTGTAAAATTGCTGAACATGCATCTTCAATATATAAATGTGGTCTCCATGCCTCTCCATTTGAATTAAGTTTAATTTCACCTTGTGTTAAAGCCATTCCAACCAACATATTTATAACAACATCAAATCTTATTCTTGAGGAAACTCCAAAAATTGTTGCAAATCTCAAACAAATTGGAGAAAAAGAAAAATCAGACATTAATCTCAAATCATCTTCAATTTGCAATTTGTTTAATGAGTAACCTGTTTGTGGGCTAGTCTCTGACGTTTCGGTTAAATAGTTTTCTGTTTTTGCTGCTCCAAAGACTGAGCAACTTGATGTAAATATAAACTTCTTATTAAGTGACTTGCATATTTTTGCTATATTCAACGTGTACTCTCTGGTTGGATCATATACTTTTGCAGATGTTAATTTATTTAGTGGATCATTTGAAATACCTGCTAAATGAATTACAATATCGCAGTTTTGCAAATCTTCTAAAGTTATATCTTTTGCATCTTTTAAATTAATTAGATCACTTAAATTTTTATTTTCAAAAAGATTACACTCTTTAAAAAAACCAATATCATAACCTTGTATTAAATATTTTTTTTTTTGCAGAAGAAAAGGAATTAAATAACTGCCTAAATAACCCCCACAACCTGTTATCAAAATTTTTTTTTTCATTTTAAAAATTTGATCGAATTATCTTTTTTACTAATTATTTTAATTTTCTTTGGCCAATCAAAATTAAATTTTGGGTCATTAAATCTAATACTTTTTTCAAAACCTGGTTTGTAGAATTGAGAATGAAAATATAAAACCCAAGTTTTTTTCTTTAATGTTAAATATGCATTTGCACAACCTTTCGGCACAAGCAATCCAAGTCTATTTTTTTCACTTAAAATAAAAGATTGCCACTGCATATAGGTTTTAGAATTTTCCCTCATATCAACAACTATATTGTGTATCTCTCCCTGTATGCATGAAATTATTTTGTTTTCACCATATGGAAATTTTTGGTAATGAAAGCCTCTAAGCGTTTGAATATTTTTATTTTCTGAGATATTTACTTGTTTAATTGTAAAATTAATTTTTTTTAGCTTTAATTCATTGAAGCAATATATTCTTCTGAATAGGCCCCTTTTATCAGTGAAGGGTTCTGGCTTGATAACTAATAAACCTTTAATTTTTTGTTTTTGAAATATCATTAATTACAAAACTTTTGGACTAGATGGAAAGGGAATAATAAAATTGCCATTATAACCAAAAGATTTACACTCTTCTATAATCTCATCTTTAAAATTCCATGCAAGCACAAATATTGCATCAGGTTTTGAACTCATTCCAGCTTCAAAGTCTACAATTTTAATATTCGTACCAGGAGAAAAAAGGTTTTGTTTTAAAGAATTATTATCAATTATTAAGTCAATATTGTTGTGGTCAAACCCACAAAAATTTAAGAATGTTTGACTTCTTGCTGAAGAACCAAAACCTATTATTCTTTTTTTTGAAAAATCGGATATTATTTTTTTTATCTCTTTTTTGTGAATTTCAACTTTTTCAGCAAATTTTATCCATGATTTAGTTTCATTAATTTTGGTTTTTTCTTCATTTGCAATCTCTTGCTCTAACTCTTTAGATTGAGTTTGTTTTTTTTTTGAAAAATAAATTACAAATGACCCCCCACTTATAGGACTTCTCTTAATTTCAAATGGATAAAGATTAAACTTATTTAGCAAGTAAGTTATTGATTTTAATGTAAAATAACAAAGATGTTCGTGATAAACAGAATCGTAGTGGAGTTCATTAAATATTATATTTGCATCGTGTATTTCGAAAACTCCCACACCATTTTCTCCTAACATGCTTTCTACACCAGAGATAACACTATTGAGTTCACTCACATGAGGGATAACATTTCTTGCAAATATTAAACTAGCAGTCCCATGCTTTTTAAGTAAATTATTTGCTAAATCTTTGCTCCAATATTCGTTTATTGTATTAATATTATTTTTATTTGCGATTTCACTAATGTTCTGAGCTGGATCAATACCATAAACTTTTCTAAAACCATTTCTAACGAATGGTTTTAGAAAAGTTCCATCATTTGATGCTATTTCAATTATTAAATCATTTTCTTTATCTAGTTTAATAGTATTATTTATATTAGAAAAAAAAATTTCAGAATATTTTTTTGCTGTTGATGATGTTGATGTAACCCACAAATAACTATCAAATAAAATTTCTTTTTTTATTGTTTCATTCAACTGTAATAAAGAGGACTCTTCACAAAATGATAGAGTTAAAGGATATTTATTTTCACTGTCAAATTGGTTTTTTTTTAATGAATTAGCTAAGGGATGAAGGCCTAAATCTAATACTTTTGTTAGATTTTTTGAGCTAGAGACTCTACATTCATTTATTTTTTTGTAATTATTTTTTATTATATCCATTCTAATCTATTATTAATTTTTTTTTCTTTAATTAATTTTTCTAATTTTTTTAATCTATTTACTTTCTCATTTCTAAAATCATTTTCTGTAAAATTGATGTCTTTAAAATATTGTACTAATTCATTTCCACCACTTTCTAAATTCCATTTAGGTTTAAAATAATCTTTTAAAGTATTTAAAATTTTTTTAAAAGAAACTTTGTAAGTTCTGGGATCATTATGCTGATTTAAAAAAACCAACTTAGATCCAGGAACAACACGCTGTGCTACCTCTGCTAATTCTCTTACTGTATAATTGCCATTTTCAATTCCTACATTAAATGACTGCCCACTTACCAGATTTTTTGGGGCCTCTAAACCTGAAATTAATGCATTACACAAATCCTTTATATGAATTACAGGTCTCCAAGGTGAACCATCACTTAAAATTTCTATTTTTCCTGTTGTAAAAGCAGAAGCAATAAGACTATTATACACAATATCACACCTTAATCTTGGACTGGCACCAAATACAGTTGATGGCCTAAACATAACAACTGTAAAATCATCATCATTCAAAATTTTAATTTTTTTTTCAGCTTCCCATTTAGTTTTTGCATAAGCTGTAACAGGGTTTTTTTTACTATTTTCTTCTTCAAGTTCTTCATTGTTATCTGAAACACCGTACATACTTTGTGAAGACGCGTAAATAAATCTTTTTACTTTTTGTTTTTTACATAATTCAGCAAGTTTTAAAGTTGATTGATAATTAATTTCTTCAGTTAGTTTTGGGTCAAAGTCACCTAAAGGATCATTAGCAAGTCCTGCCAAGTGAATAACAGCGTCTATTCCTTTAAGATCATCATCTTCAATATTTCTAATATCTTTTTTAATATGGTTTGTTAAATTATTTTCTATTTTGATTAAATTACAATCATAGAAATAATTTACATCATACCCTTTAACATCGTAATTTTTTTTTAATAATTCGTCTGTTAAAATTGAGCCTATATACCCATTACTTCCTGTTACTAAAACTGTCATAGATTTATTCTATTTAAAAATTTAAAAATAAGTTTATAACTACTTATAGTGTAAGATTAATTCAACCAAAATTGTTATAATGTTCATAAAAAACTATTAAAAATACAGAATTACATGATAATAAATAATTTAAATTTAATATGAATTAAATGATTAAAAATAACTTTTCAAAACAAGTTCAAGATTCAATTAGTAAAATAGATTTAAAAAAAATTAATGAAGTAACTAAATTTTTAAAAAAAAAAAAATCACAGATCTTTCTCGCAGGAAATGGAGCAAGTGCTTCAATAGCTAATCACGTTGCTACAGATTTAACAAAATCAGCAGGTTTTAATGCTAAAACGTTGAATGAGAGCAATCTTATTACGTGTCTTTCAAACGATTTTGGTTATGAGAACTGGATGTCAAAAGGATTAGAATTTTATAGCTCCCCATCTGACATGGTTATCTTGATAAGTTCAAGTGGAAAATCAAATAATATAATTAATGCTGCAAAATTTTGTAAGAAAAAGAAAATGACACTTATAACTTTGTCAGGTTTTTTACCAAATAACCCATTAAGAAAATATGGTAAATATAACTTCTATGTTAAATCTAATAATTACAATGTTATTGAGGCTACACACTTAGTTATATTACTTAATATTGTTGAAAACTTGATTTCATAATCAGATTTGTATGTTCTCATAAGATAAACTTTCAATATTTGAGCTTAGCTCTAATCAACAATTTGTTCATGGTGTATGGAAGAAAGATAAAAAGAATTTATTTTAAAATTTATTAAAAAAATGTAATAATAATCATTCAATTGAAATATTGAATAAATTTAATAGTTATTTAATTTTAGATTTAATGCTCTCAATATCCAAACTATGTGATTTGAAAAAATATTTAAGGTTTGTCCCTACTTTAAGATCATAATCTTTAGGAGATATTGATATTAATTTAAAATTTACTTTTAAATTAATTATAAGATTACAAATTGAGTCATATAAACCATTTGATGAAAAATGATCCTCAACCACATAAACATTTTTAAAATTATCTAATATTTTATTAATTTCGTTTTTTTCAATAGGATGTAATTTATTAAACACAAGGATAGACTGGCCATATTCCTTATATAGGGGGTACAACTCCTCTACTAATGCTCCATAAGTAAGAAAAATATTATTACTTTTTTTTTCTAGGAATTCTAAATCATTTTTTTTATTAATTTGGTCAAATCTACCTTTGGGAATTCTCAAATAAATAGACTCATTTAAATTAATTAGCTTCGAGAATAAATCTTTACAATAATTTACATTTGAAGGACAGTAAACTTTAAAACCTGGCAAATTCTTAATATATCCCCAATCATCAACAACATGATGAGTTGGGCCAAGAGGTGCATTATCATAACCACATGAAGTCCCAACCAATAGTATTGGTTTTTTGTGTAAAGATATATCGTTTCTTAATTGTTCAAAACATCTGTGAACTAAAAAATTTGATATTGTGTATGCAACAACTTTATAACCCACATTTATGAGACCTGAAGCAACCCCAATTAAGTTTTGTTCCGCAATTCCAACATTTAAAAATCTATCAGGATAATCTTCTTTAATTTTCTCAACCAAATTAATACCCATATCTGCTGTTAGAAAAAAGATATTTTCATCTTTTTTCATTTCAACATGAATTTGATCTATAATTTGATTTCTCATTTTTAATTATTTTTTAATTCATTTACAGCTTTCTGATAAAGCTCATCTGTAAGAGTTCTATAATGCCAAATTGGATCATTTTCAGCAAAACTTACACCTTTACCTTTTACTGTGTGGCAGATAATAGATAATGGCTTATCATTAGCTTTATTTATAATCTCATTATAGATAGAATTTATATTGTGCCCGTCAACTTCTACACAATTAAAGCCAAAGCTTAAAAACTTTTTATCTAAAGGTTCTAAATTTACAACTTTATTTGTGTTGGTGATGCTGCTTATCTTATTATAATCTATTAACACAATAAAATTATTTAATTTTAAATGTCCAGCCAGCATGAATGCCTCCCAAACTGAGCCTTCTTGTATTTCTCCATCTCCACAAAGAGTAAAAACTAGTGGATTTTTCTCGTATTTTTTTGATTTTAAACCTATGGCAGCTCCTAATGCAACTGATACACCATGACCAAGAGCACCAGTTGAATGCTCAACTCCTTCCACTGAGTGACTTACGTGTCCAGCTAATAATGAGTTATTTGAATGATAAGTTGATAAAGTTTCATCATCAATTAAGCCAAAAGAATTCATTACTGAGTAGGTGGCGCAAGCACAATGGCCCTTGCTTATGAAAACTCTAGACCGATCAGGTGAATTAATTTTAATTTTATCAATGTCTATTAAGCTATAAATTGCTGTTAATATTTCTACAACAGACATATTAGAGCCTAAATGACTAGCTTTACTTTTATATAATAATTTGAGTATCTTTAATCTAATATCATTAGTATTTAAGTAATTATTTTTCATCTTAAAAATTTTTTTCAGTGCATAAATCAAGCCAATTGAGCTATTAGTACTGGTCAGCTACACGTATTACTACGCTTCCACATCCAGCCTATCAACGTG
>MDSY01104756.1_pt1 | contig 11228 bp, 14 predicted proteins | sample 811131 | NCBI WGS metagenome assembly MDSY01 (sample SAMN05326643, study PRJNA326480) | marine metagenome | isolation source: seawater | place: Atlantic Ocean: South West | collected 2010
ATCCGCAACCTGAGTCAAACTTATCTTCGGATGAAAATAGAACCTTTCCACAGTCTGCACACTGGTATTCTCCATCCTCATAGTGCTTGTCATATTCACCTGTGAATGCTCTTTCAGTTCCGTTTTCTTTCATCACATGGTGTCTCAATTGGGCCTTGAGGGCATCTTTCAATACCTCTGGCCATGAACTGACGTATTCGACAGGATCTGTGCGCCCAATGGCATGGAAAGCAAGTATTCTCTCTATGTCTGCGCCACTTTTACCACTTGATCGACCTTCTGCATCAGGATTGTATGATGTATTGGTATTAGCAAAGATAGTGTCAAAATCTAATTTCAATTTCTGGCATGAAATTAATGAATCACGTAAAATGGATTCCTTATCCCCATCGATATATGGAAGGTGAAAGGTTACCTTCTCACTATCCCAATTTCCTAGTGAGAATGCTTCAGATAATGAATCGTAAAATTCAGGTCTGCAATCCGGATATATGGCGTGATCTCCTGAATGTACACCTAAGGCGATGATAACCTCAGTTTCTTCTTTGATTGCGATAGAGAGTGCATATCCATAAACTATGGATGCAAATATCGCATTACGGTTAGGAACAACAGTTGCTTTCATTTGTTCCTCTTCATAGTGGCCTTCGGGTATATCCACCTCATCACTGGTTAGCGCAGAATGAAAGAGACTCATAGCAGATGATAGGTCCACAATTCGATGTTCGACAATTATTCCCTTATCGGCCAGATATTGGATATTAGCGCTAGCTCTTTCGAGTTCGATATTGTGCTTTTGCCCATATTCATATGAAATGCAATCAACGGTATACCCATCTGCAAGTAGGCGCATTAAAAGCCCAGTAGAGTCCATTCCTCCACTCAATGCCATTACCGCTCTCATCAGTCAACCCCCATCCATTTGTGTGTTTGTAGTGAAAGCCTCCAACCTGGAGTTTTCTTTACTAGATCTTCAACCAATGAAAAACTTCTTCCATTTTCTTCAACGCTATTGTTCTCCATATAACATGGCTGAATAAAACTGTGAATAAATCCCTGTTTGAGTTCATCATACATCGACATATCTTGACCACAGTAAACAACTTTCAATTCATCACCTCTTCTCTGTTTGATCGAGACATTCGGATACAACTGATCTTTAGGTGATACACACACCCAATCTATGATGTCTGGAACCGCTATAGTTCCATTAGTCTCCACTGATAAGTTGATTCCGTGATTTTTTAACTCCCGACCTATAGTTTCTAAATCTTGTAAACAAGGTTCACCGCCAGTAAATATTACACGTTCACAATTGTAACTGAGAACAATGCTAACAATTTCTTCCAAACTCATTTCCTCGTAACTCAAGAAATCTGTGTCGCACCATTCACACCTTAGATTACAATTTCCAAATCTAATGAAAACGTGTGGCACCCCTGCATGGAATGCTTCACCCTGAACGGAGTGAAATATCTCGACGATGGGGTATGATGTCATGATTTCACATCAGTTAGATAGTGGGGGACTGTGAATTAATTGCATTAATTCAGTTCTCGCTTCATTTTTGTCAAAGAAAACTCCACGCATTGCACTAGTTGTCATAATTGCATTTTGTTTAGACACCCCTCTGCATTGCATGCATCCATGAGCAGCCTCGATAATAACAGCAGCACCTAATGGTGAAAGATGCTGTTCTAAATCATCAGCAACTCCCTTAGTTATTCGTTCTTGGTTTTGCAATCTTCTAGCGTGTAACTCGACGATTCGTGCAAGTTTACTGATCCCCACAATTCGTTCTGTAGGGATATAAGCCACATGAGCGCGACCTTTGAATGGTTGAAGATGGTGTTCGCATGTTGAATGAAATTCTATATCTCTCAGTAGTACAATCCCATCATATCCTTCACCGTTAAAAGTTGAGGATAATACTTCCTTTGAGTCCATTTCATATCCTGCATAGATTTCCTCAAATGAATTTATCACTCTTTTTGGAGTTTCTTCAAGACCCTCTCTTTCAGACGATCCTTCAACATACTCTAAAATCACCTTCACGGCTTCCATGGCTTCTTCTTTAGTTCTCATGTTTTCTCCTCCAATCGGCCATGGCGAGCATCGATTACGTCAAGTTGGTCTAACATCTTACGACATGCAGTACGTATCGCATCCGCCACGGATACAAATTTGCCTTCATCGCCAACGTGTGATTTCATGTCATCTAGCAGTTGAGATGGCATGTCTAGGCTAACCTTAGGCATGATTTGCCGTTCTGACTGGCCCATATAAGTATTCTTACAGTATTACCGCGGTAATACTTGGCTATTATTACGATATTGAAGCAACCAGATCTTCCCGTTGGAACTGTCTTGCTGCAAACCATGCCGCCAAGCCAGCATATAGTAAGCTAGAAAATAGCCAGACAAACACATGTTCCATTATTATTCGATCTAGTAGTAATTCTCTCATAGCCAACAAGATGTTTACCAACGGAATTGCAAACCACCATGATTCAACTCCGTCTAAATTGATTACTTGTGTGAATAGGGCTGGGAATATGATGAATATAATCGCTGGACCTAGCAGTGAACCTGCTTCTTTTACACTGTGCGCCTTCATAGCCAATGCCAATTCGAACGCCACAACCATAATTGTGAAAATTATGATTGCACTGATTAGCAATAGAATACTCGATAATGAGAGAGTTGGTATTCCAATAATTGAGGCTGAGGCTAAGAAGGTGATTGCAAATAGTAAGCCTCCAATTTGCAGTGCAACTCCTGCACTAGTAATGCCGGCAACTGCTAGCCATTTACCAGCAAGTAATTGCATTCTTGAACAAGGCAGGCAGAGTAATGCCTCTAATGTTCCACGTTCTCTTTCACCTGCAGTCATGTCGATAGAAGGCTGAATTGCACTTGAAGCAGTCCAGATCGCAATTACCATTGGGATGAACATCGACAGAACAAGTCCTGCCTGTTCTCCCTTTGTAGCAACATCCGCATATGAAAAATCGCCATCCCAAGTTACCGGGTCCAATGTCTTTTCAGGGTCTAGCCCTGCCTCAACCAAAGTTCCGTTAACCACACTTCTTTCCCAATCTGTGATGTCTGCTAACATACGGTTTCTAGCCTCATTTGAGGCCTCACTCGTCGAAAGATAGAGAATAGAGAATTTCCATTCAGTTTCATTTTGAACTAACCTGAATATAGCTGTAGTTTCCTTATTTCGTAATCGGTCATCATCTTCACCAATATCGGAAAGGTTGCTAATCCCTGCTGGCATTTCTTCAAACGTTATGTCAAGCCTTGAATCATTAAATGCTATTTGTAATTCATCACTGATCGTTCCCTGCCAAACGATTTCTAAATCCAATGCATCTAATTCTTCTGCCTCTGACTGGAGTAGTAGTGGCAAAGCTATGAATAATGCCGGGAATATGAGTAATGGAATTACAACTAAAGCGAGAAGTGTACGCCAATCTCTGACGAACTCAATGATCTCTTTTTTCGCAATAGTGGTTACGAACCGAAATGAATTACTCATCTTCTGCCACCCCTGGTAACTCTGGTGTACTTCCAGTTAAGAATAGACGCCACCATCTTGCGAGTCTTCCTTCCTTAGCATCATCTTCATTTCGTGTTCTGGCCTTGTCTGAAGTTAATGATACGTATGCATCCTCTAAAGATTGCATTTGTGTCAGTTCTAACAACTCTTCAGGTGAACCATCAGCACGAATTGTTCCATTATGAACTATGATTATTCGGTCGCAAACCTGTTGAGCCTCTGCCAAATGGTGAGTACTGTAAATTACAGTCCCTCCTTCATCTCGCAGTTGACCCACCAATGAACGTACTGTTCGCGCACTTGTGACATCCAATCCAGCAGTAGGCTCGTCTAGTAGTAAAATGTCAGGCCCATGCGCCAATGCTCGCAATAGGGCGGTCTTTTGACGCATTCCCCGACTGAACCCTTTGGTATGCCTCGATAGCGAATCAGTGATGTCTAATCTCTCTGCGAAATGTGAAACCCTATTCCAAGCAACATCATCCGCAATCCCATACATCCTTGAATGATATCGTATATTTTCCCACGCTGTTAATCTAGAGTACAGTCCAGTAGATTCTGGTACAACTCCTAACTTTTTACGCATTTGAGATACAGGTTTTGAGCCGAATAAAATAGTCCCATTAGTTGGTTCCATGACTCCTGCCATCAATCGTAAAAGTGTAGTTTTCCCAGCACCATTACCGCCTACTAATCCAATTACCTGACCAGAGTTAATTTCTAAATCGACAAGAGTTAAGGCTTCGATATCACCAAAACTTTTCGCGACGCCATCTAGTGTCAGTAGAGGTCCGCTCATACCCATGGGTCAACGTCCTGATTCAACAGCATTGTCCAAGCCTGGGTGCTTTTCTTCGAGTCCTTGCGCCCTGCTAATTTGTTGTCTTATCAAACTCTGCACCTCTTTCTGTGGGACTCCCATATCAGCATGATTCGCAATCATTTCTAATGCCCCTTGGATTACTCCAGCATCTAAAAACGCATCATTTGAAATCGAATCTTCTATCCTACATTGTTCTAATCTTGCAGTTATAAAGTTTGATTCAGTCCTAAGTTCTGAACCATTTATTCTTGGTTTCGCTATCAGGCGGTCGAGACAAGTACGCATATCTCCACAATCCGTTTTATTTTAAATTACGATTTTTGGGTAATTTCAACCAATACTCCACCTGTGCTCTTGGGATGAACAAATGCTATTAGTGAACCATGGGAACCTTTTCTAGGGACTTTATCAATCATATGAATCTCATTAGAAAGCAAATGTTCGATCATTTCCCCTATGTCGTCAACACGGAAGCATATTTGTTGTACACCTGGGCCCCTTTTAGACAAAAATTTACCGATTGGTGTATCTTCTTCAGTAGGCTCAAGTAATTCTATCATTGGAGTCATAGTGTCATTTTCACTAGTTGCAAAGAACCTCGTTTTGACGCCTTGATCTTCAACTAAGTCATCTTCTTCTCCTTGAGCCAACCCTATCAATTTCCAGAAGGAAGATGCCTGTTCCAAATCATTGCATGCAATCCCAATGTGGTCTAGATATATCTTCATACAATCACCTAAAATCCACTTGGAGGCATCCAAGTACCAAATACATCTTTCATTGCAGAAACAATCTCACCTAATGTGCAGTCATGCTTCAATGCTTCAATTACTAACGGGAATAAGTTTGTTCCATTCGAAGCACCATCCCTAATTTCTTGTAGGGTGTGTTCCACAGAATCATTTTCTCTGTTAATTCGAATATGTGCTAATTTTTCTTTTTGTCTCAATCCCAAATTTGGATCTGGTTTGAGTACGGGGGGCATTGCTTCCTCATCTAGAACACCATGGTTTACACCAACGATTTTCCGATCGCCAGATTCAACTTGCATTAGGTGACCCCATGCAGCCTCATGAATCTCTCTTTGCTGGAATCCAGCTTCTATTGCCTTCATCGCTCCACCCATCTCCTCGATTTCAGCAATTTTAGACCTTGCTTGATTGTAAATTTCTTCTGTTAACATTTCGACAAGATACGAGCCGCCTAATGGGTCAACTACACTTGCTGCACCACTTTCCTCAGCAATTATTTGCTGTGTCCTAAGTGCAACAGTAGCACTCTCTTCAGTAGGTAATCCAAGTGCCTCATCATATGAATTCGTATGCAGGCTTTGCGTTCCTCCACATACAGCTGCAAGAGCCTGTATCGTTACTCGCGCGATATTATTCATTGGTTGTTGAGCAGTCAAGGAGACTCCCGCAACCTGGGTGTGGAATCTTAGCATTGCACTTTTTGGGTTTTTAGGAGAGTATCTTTCAGTAATTAGGTCATGCCAGAGCTTCCTGGCCGCTCTGAATTTACTAGCCTCTTCAAAGAAATCATTGTGACAGTTAAAGAAGAATGAAAGCCTTGGTCCAAAGGTATCAATATCAAGACCAGTTTCGATTGCAGCCTCTACATATGCCAATGCATTAGCAATCGTAAATGCAACTTCTTGAATGGCTGTCGAACCTGCTTCGCGTATATGGTAGCCTGAAATGGAGATTGTATTCCATGCTGGGATTTCATTAGCACAATGTTCAAAAATATCGGTAATAAGGCGCATCGAGGCTTCAGGTGGGAAAATGTGTGTTCCCCTTGCAATATATTCTTTCAATATATCATTCTGTATTGTTCCTCGAACCTGGGATTGGTCAACACCATTTTCTTCTGCAACTGCAACATACATTGCCAGTAATATCATTGCTGGAGCATTAATGGTCATGGAAGTAGAAACCTTGTCGAGCGGTATACCTGCTAGAAGGATTCGCATATCATCTAGGCATGAAATAGAAACTCCAACTTTACCAACTTCACCTTCACTCATTTCATCATCTGCGTCTAATCCAAGTTGTGTGGGTAGATCGAACGCTACAGAAAGTCCCTTTTGTCCACGTTCAAGTAGCAATTTGAATCTTTCATTTGTATCTTCAGCACTACTGAATCCAGCATATTGGCGCATAGTCCACAGACGTGAACGATACATTGTGTTGTGAATTCCTCTTGTGTATGGTGGTGAACCAGATGAATCTGGACCTACAATTTTCGGAATCTCGATGCCGCCGAGAGTCCGCCAGTCATCACTACGCTGGCCGTCCATCTGGATAGTCCCCATCAATGGTTATTTCCGCCGGGTCCATGAGCATGTCCATGAGTTACTTCTTCCTCAGAAGCATCTCTCATCTCAACAACTTCAACATTGAATGTTAATGACTTACCGGCTAAGGCATGATTGAAATCTACTGTTACAGATTCATCTTCGACAACTGTAACTCTGAATGGTCCCATGTCACTTTCTAGTGTCATGCCAACTTCAGGGGAGATATCTCCAAACATTTCTTTTGGGACCTGCTGGATTGCCGCAGGGTTATATTCACCATACGCGTCATCAGAAGTTAATGTAAATTCTACTTTATCTCCAACTTTAGAACCCATTAATTCTCTTTCGAATCCAGGTATCATCTGTTTATGACCCACAAGGAAGGTTAGAGGTTCTCTTCCTTCGCTAGAATCGAAAATTTCTCCGCTATCTGGTAGAGTACCAGTATAGTGTACGCTCACTACTTTGTTATCTTCAACTGTTGACATCTTAATCATCTCTTTGTTGTATATCTTTTTACTATCTTTCTGAATTCATCTGCAACTTCGGAAGGTAGGATAAGTTCTTCTTCTTTCTGTGTGATGAACTCAATTGCATCGGCTGCACTAATGCGTTCACCTTTAGCCCAGATCTGTCCTAAGATATTGGAACGGTGTTCCTCACTAACATCATCGTGGTCAAGCAAATCTCTTGCTATGTATTTGTATTCTAGATATTTCCTTCTATCTAACTTGCGAGCTTGTGGTTGACGACCTCCACCCTTCTTGTCTCCAGGGCGTCTTCGTTTTGGCCTTCTATCGGGCTTTTTCTTTTCGGTCTTGATTGTTTTGAAAACATTTGCTACACCAATGCTTGTTGCAGTTGTCTTTATGTTTTCAACTTCAACTACAGTTTCAACATCGGGCGTTACAGCATCTTGCAATACTTCGACTACACTCTCAATTTCTGCTACAATTTCCGGTGTTTCAACAACTTTTTGTGCATCTTTAGCATCCTTTGCATATTGTGCAGTAGCGGCTGATTTAGCCCGTAATGATGCCAATCGGTCTTCTCGACTGTCTGGTTTTTTGATTAACGTCTTAGGAGCGGGTTTTGGTTGCGGAGAGGGGTTCTTCCTAGCAACATGTTCTTGTTTTTGCGCTGCTTTTTTCTCCTCAGATTCCCTTCTCGATTTCATGGCTTCCATAGCTGCTTTCTGCTTTGCAGCCAAATCATTCGATGGCTTAGCAGGCTCTGGAGCCTTAGGACGAACGGCAGTTCGCTGAATCCGATCTTTCCTATCACGGGCCTTTTGACTAGCATTTGGTGCAAATGGATTGAATGGCTCATCCTTGCGCCTTCGCCCGTTCATGTTCTTGCGGCTAATCGGCCTCTCATAACCCTTGGCATACGCTCAAGCCCACGAAATAGGGGTTTGGTCTGTTCGCATTTCTTGGTCGATGCCAGATTCTCTTAGTGATGTAGTTCTTCCACTTCTGATTTCTAGCCATCCAAGTCTAGCAATCATAGTTCCATTATCTATACAATACATTCTCGGGGGGCAATGACTACTGGCTCCTCTTTCATTGCACATTATTGTAGACATGTCTCTCATTCTTTGATTGCATGCTACACCGCCTCCGAGCAAAATCTCTGTTTTTCCAGTATGTGCTAAAGCCCTTTCTGCAACTTCTATACATGCAGCAAAAGCATGCTCCTGCAGGCTCCAGCAAACGGCTTCAAATGATTTACCTTTTTCGACTAATTGATTTGCAGCACTCATTAATCCGGAAAATGCTAGATCCATTCCATGCACTGCATAAGGTAATTCTAATCCTTCCAATGAAGGGTTTGGGTTTTCCTTTAACCAAGATAATGCTCTTTGTTCTATTACTGGGCCGCCGGGAAATGGAATTCCATGATTGCGAGCAAATTTATCTAGCATATTTCCAATGCCAATATCAAGCGTTTCACCAAGTACCCTATATCTGCCATCAAGTCTGGCAATAACTTGTGTATTACCTCCACTCACATAGAGTAGTATTGGGTCGTCACATCCGCATTGTTCTCGGCCGATCTCAATGTGTGCAACACAGTGATTGACTCCTATTAGTGGGACATTTAAATGAGTCGAAATCGATCTAGCAGCCGCTGCTCCAGTTCTTAGGCAGGCGCCCATTCCTGGTCCTTGTGAATATGCAACTGCACCTATGTCGCTGTGACTCAATTCATTTTCATCAAGCAATTTGGAAAGTAGTACAGCGGCTAATTCTACATGATGGTCTGCTGCCTCACGCGGATGTATGCCTCCTTCGTTAGGACGTAGAGTGTCAGATGCTGAAGGCCTAGGCTCTCCCTCCTCGTTTACCAGTCCGAAAGAAAAGGTGTGAGCCGTTGACTCAATACCTAACGTCCATCCACCTGCCATAGTGTATTGGTGTCGCATATACTATCTAACGGTTACATACTCCGCGTATATATGCAGCGGCTACTCATCAATGCCGGCCCGATTGCCCACTTAGCAGGTGAAGGACCGATAGTAGGCCACTTAGTCGAGAGTGACTACGTATCTGAGCCAGGACTTGCGATTCTTATCGAAGGCCACATTATTGTTAGAATTGGTCCGACAGAAGATTTAGTTTCTGAATATTCTCAAGCCGAGATATTAGATTTAGAAGGTAAAGCAGTAATTCCTGGTTTAGTTGACTCTCACACTCACCTGTTATGGGCTGGAGACCGTAGCCGGGAAGTCTCGTGGAAACAACAAGGTATGAGTTACTCTAAAATTGCCCAGAACGGTGGCGGAATTGGGGCTACAGTTGATCCGACAAGAGCAGCCACTGAATCAGAATTAGCTCACTTGGGAGTAGAGAGGATGCGTGAAGCATTACGTAATGGGACCACTCATTTAGAAGCAAAATCCGGGTACGGACTCAATACGGATACCGAACTCAAATTACTTTCAATAGCAGAGAGTTTGAGCGCCATAGAGAGATTACCCTCATTGGACTTGACTTGGCTTGGAGCGCATGCTGCACCAGTTGGGGGTTCAATTGAGAATTATGTTGAAGAATTGTTATCTGAACAATTACCAGCTGTCCTAGAACAAGGAATTGCTCGTAGTGCTGACGTTTTTTGTGAACCGGGCTGGTTCAGTGTAGAACAAAGTGAAGACATACTGAAAGCTAGCCGTGAAGGAGGCTTAGACCTTCGAATACATATCGATGAGTTTGTAGATGGCGGGGGAGGTGAACTTGCTTCGGAGTTGCAAGTAACTACTGCTGATCATGCTCATTACACAAAATTAGATACTAGGATTAAGATGCATAATTCAGGAGTGAGTACTGGGTTTTTACCGGGGACTCCTTATTCTATGGGCGATGATTACCCACCATTCGCTGAATGTTTGGATAATCAAATCGCTTGGACAATCGCTTCTGACTTCAATCCAAATTGTCGAACACTTAGTTTACCGTTCATAGGTTCGATTTTAGTACAACGCAATGATATATCACCAATCTCTGCTCTAGCAGCATGTACTAGGAATTCAGCAATTACTACACCTCACCCTTCTGGATTGATCCACGGACAAATAAGAGAAGGTGCAATTGCTAACCTGAATATCATTGACGGTCCATGGTGGCAATCGTGGTGCCTCCAACCCGGACATTCTCCATTCGCTGCTACAATTCTAGAAGGCGAATTGATTTTCCACTAAACGCATTCAGAAAGGTGATTAACATTAAATCAGAAATCTACTGGCTTGAGACTGTTGTATGCTCAGCACGCAAAGGCGTCGATGCAAGATTAGAAAGAATGCTAGAATCTCGTCAAGAGATGCGAAGAAGAACCGAAGGTTGTATTCGGGCCTGGGTTTCCAAGTCGATCGACGGACAACCGATGTTTTTGTTACAAGCTATTTATGACAGCAAAGAATCTTGGCACCGTAGTGCAAAAAGGGTTGTAGAAGAACTGGATTCTAGAGATGGGGGAATCGAAACTCTTCTCGGCGGCCCGCCTCTTGTTGGCATTTTTGGGTTGAAGCCAGAAAACATCGATTTGGAGAGCCCCTGATTGTCGCATAACATACATTATGCGACACGGATTTTATGCTGGCCAAGTTGTGGCTCCTCAGTACAGCGTTTATGATGGTAAAAATCAAACTTTTACAGTTTCACTCCGTTTAGGGGGGGTTCTAATGGGTAAAACTCATTTTTTCGTAAAGATGGTTTGTGGAGCACAGGATTCATTACTGCGAGATTACACGGATGTTCGTTCCTTATGGCTGAAGTCAGCGGATTCTGTTTGAAATGCAAGACCTATGGTCCTATCAAAGACGGTAAGATGATAGTGATGAGTAATGGTCGTACACGGTGCGCCGGTTTCTGTTCCCAAGAAGCTTGTACTGGTAAAATTTCTAAGATTGTTTCTTGATTCACCTACCGATTCGGATATATACCGAATCAAAGTGGGCAATTTGCAAGGGCTCGTGGTCTAGGGGTTATGACGTTGCCTTGACATGGCAAAGATCGCCAGTTCAATTCTGGCCGAGCCCACCTTGCA
>MDSY01119828.1_pt1 | contig 11228 bp, 13 predicted proteins | sample 811131 | NCBI WGS metagenome assembly MDSY01 (sample SAMN05326643, study PRJNA326480) | marine metagenome | isolation source: seawater | place: Atlantic Ocean: South West | collected 2010
CAAGTCTACTAAATTTTTTTGGATCTTTTAAAAATTCGACTATTTCTTCGACTTCCTCTTTTGCTTCTTCAACTCCGGCCACATCATTAAATGTAACCTTGCCCTGAGCCTCATTTAATAGTTTTGCTTTTGATCTACCAAACCCCATTGCTCCCCCTTTGCCACCTTGCATCTGACGCATAAAAAATATCCAAACACCGATAAGCAGAAGCATGGGAAACCAGGATAGTAAAATACCTAAAAGTGAAGGCATTTTATCCTCTTGGGGTGAAGCAATTATGCTCACACCTTTGTCTGAAAGTTTATCAACTAAATCAGGATAGTTTGGGGAGTAGGTATTAAATTCTTTTCCATTAGCAAGTACTCCTGAAATATTATTTCCTTGAATTTTGACCTCAACAACTCTTCCGGCATCAACTTCATCTAAAAAATTAGAAAAAGGAAGCGTATCTCTTTCAGAACTTATCTTATTTGGATCTTGAAACATATTGAATAGTCCTACGGACAACAACACAATTATGACCCACATTATCAAATTTCTTAAATTCATATTTTCCTAGATAATCATTATTTATAATTAAACAAGTATATTTTAACTTTAAATTGGTTGTAAATAAGACAAAATATATCTAAAAGACACTAAATCATTACTTTTTCTCTTTTTTAAGCCAAATTTTGTCATTATTCTTAACAAATAAACAACCTCCCAAAGTATATTTAGTAAAGTTTTTTTGTCCAAGTTTACTAATTAAATACTCAACTTTTTTGGATCTAGGGTTGTAGTAATTTTTTTTGATGAACCTTATAGAATCATTAATAATTCTTATTTTGATCTCATTGTTTAGATCACTAAAATTTTTGAAATTAATATTTACACTATTTTTATGTTTTGTAATTATATCTTTTGAAAGCTGATTATAGTAATTATCTAGTACTAATTTACTAGAAGCAAGATTATTTATAGATTTAATAATAGAATCGTAATTTATACCGCTTTTTAAAAGAGGCTTTTGTAAGGATCTAATCCTTGTTCGCAAATATTTATTACTTGTATTAGATGGATCTTTAAAAAATTTTCCAAATATTTTTTTTGAAATACTAATTAAATATTTTTTCTTAACATCTAATAATGGTCTAACCAATTTAATTTTATCAGTTAAATTGCTTGAGAAACGCATAGACGATAATCCTGTTAAACCGCTACCTCTTGAAAGTCTTATAAAAAATGTTTCTACTTGATCCTCCAAATTGTGGGCAGTTAAAATAATTTTAATGTTATATTTGTTGCAATAATTAGCTAATAATTCATATCTTTGGTTTCTAGCTTCATTTTGAATATTTTTAAATATTTTTCGCTTTATAGTTATAATTTTTAAATCAATCCCGTGTAATTTGAGTAATAATTTTACCTTGCTCGCCTCTGTTTTTGATTTTTTTCTAATATTATGATTAATTAATACGTAATAAAATTTAGTTTTAGTTTTGGAGCCGTAAGCCATGCTTAAAGCAGTCAACGCCAAGCTGTCTGGACCGCCTGAAACTGCAACTAAATATTTTTTACTCTTTAACTTATTTAACTTTTTCTCAAATTCTTTAAAAATCTCAGAAAGATTTTTAAAATCTACAAATTCATTTTTAAGAATTACATTTGAATTTTTTTTGCTCATACTGAGCTTTTTGTAACACAGACTTACTCGCTTTTGGGTATTCTTTTTTCAAGCCTGAAATCATTTTGCAGCCTTGGTCTTTTTCACCAAGTTGGACCATTGTTATACCAAGCTTAAGAAGGTTATCTGGTGCTTTCAAGCTTTTTGGATAGTTTTGATATCCATCCAAATATGCTGTAGCAGCATCTGAATATAATTGTCTAATCCTAAACGTCTCTCCGTACCAATACTGTGCACTTCCTGCCAGTTCATGCTCCTTATTTTTTTCAATAAATTCTTTTAGTGCTATTTCTGCAGTTTCATAATCTCCAATTTTCATGAAACTTACGGCAAAATCATATTGTTCATTTGCAGGTTTATTAGGAAGCAAAGACTCTTTTTTCTCTGGTTCTTCAGAAATAACCGTTTGAGCACTTTGGATAGAGTTAATAGTTTGTTCTTTAGGTAAATTTGAGGTTTCATAACCTGGGTTGGCTCCAAAGTCTTGTGGCTTACTCGATCCTGGAAGATTTATTTTTTTTTCTTTTTGGCTATCATTCACTCCCACTTCTAAATCTGAAAATCTTAATTGTGTGTCTGATTGAATTTTTGTAACTCTGCTTGATAGCTTATCTAATTTAAAATTTACTTCCTCAAACTTATTAGTTAATTCCCTAAATTGATCTTCTATTTCATTTAATTTTAACAAATGTTTTGTAAGAATATCCTCGTTTAAACTGTCTGACTTGGTATTTTTTAAATTTAATTTGGGGTTAACATCTGATTTTTGATAAACTGCTTTTTCTAGAGTTTTTAGGTCTTTTGTAATTACTTGTATTTGATCGGAAATAGCCTTGAGGTATATTTCTTCCTCCTCTGCGATTAGTAAATTAAAAGCAAAAATAAAAAACAAAGAAAATAGTAATAAAGTTTTTAAACTGTTGAACATACTTCGTTTTTATTGAGATAAAATGGCAAAAAAAAGACCCTTCAATAAGTAAATTATTAAAGGGTCTTTGTTATAATAAAATTATTAGTTTACTTTAACTGTTACAGATCTTCTATTTTGAGACCAAGCTATAGGTGACGATTTTGGATTTACTGGCTTCTCTTTTCCATAACTTATCACGGAAATTCTTTTTCCAGAAATACCGTAAGTCATAAGGTAATCTCGAGCTGCATTCGCTCTTCTTTCTCCTAAAGCCAAGTTATATTCTCTAGTTCCTCTTTCATCTGCGTGACCTTCTATAGTTACGTTAAGATTTTTATTTTTTCTTAAAAATGTCGCTTGTTTTCTTAAAGTAGCTCTTGAGGCAGTAGTTAAAGAAGATTTGTTCGTCGCAAAGAACACCCTGTCTGGAACTCCAGCAGCTAAATATTCTACCGTCTCTTTACCTGTATAAACATCTCCATCGATATCAGCAGATTTTTTTGCCGTTGAACATGCACTGAGAACTAACGTTGCAAATATTACTAGTAATATATTTTTTAAATTCGTTTTTAATGTCATTTTTTCCCCTAGGTTTAATTATTTATTTCAAATTATTGACGGTTATTCAAGTATATTTTACATAAAATTCAACCTCACTTAGATAATAATGAAGACCAAGATGGGTCTGAACCGTCAGTTTTAGTAGAAAGTTTTCTCTCATTATAACCTGTAATATCTATTGACCACAATTTTGCAGAAAATCCTTCACCTTTTGGTCCAGCCTTGGTTTCTCTGTAAAAAACCAAAACTCTTCCATTAGGAGACCAGGACGGAGCCTCTTGATAATAATTTTCTGTCAACAATCTCTCTCCACTTCCATCGGTTCTCATGACACCAATATAAAATCTACCTTTATGCATTTTTGTAAAAGCTATCAAATCACCTCTTGGTGACCATACTGGCGTTCCATAAATTCCTTTTCCAAAAGTGACTCTTTTCACATTACTGCCATCGCTTCGCATAACGTAAATTTGTTGTAAACCACTTCTATCAGAGTTAAAGGCAATAAATTTTCCGTCAGGTGAAAAAGATGGAGATGTATCGATTGATGAGTGTTCGGTAATTCTTTCCACGACTCTTGAATTTAAATCCATCGTAAAAATGTCAGAGTTCCCGTCTTTAGCAAAACTCATAATTATTTTTTTTCCATCTGGAGAAAATCTCGGTGCGAATGTCATACCGGGAAAATTTCCAACAACTTCTTGCGTGCCTGTTTCTATATCTAATAAATACACTCTTGGCATGTTTCTAAAGTAAGACATATAAGTCACCATTTGATTGGTAGGGTTAAATCTTGGAGTTAGAACTAATTCATTTCCTAAAGTAAGATATTTTGTGTTTGCACCATCCTGATCCATTATTGCTAATTTTTTTACTCTTTGATTTTTTGGCCCGCTTTCTGCAACATAAATTATCCTTGTATCAAAATAACCTTCTTCACCAGTCAATCTCTCATAAATTTTATCTGATATTATATGTGCAACTCTCCTCCAATTAGAGGGAGTTGTAGTAAAAGCTAAAGCTGTCATTTCTTGAGCAGCAGCTAAATCCCATAATCTAAATTCTACTTTTAATTTTTCATTTTTAATGAAAAGTTTACCTGTAACTAATGCTTGAGCTTTTATTAATCTCCAGTCTTCAAATCTTGGCTTTAAATGAGCTATATCAGGCTTTTGAACGAAAGCATCTTTTTTTAATGGGTTGAAAAGACCTGTGTTTCTAAAATTATTTTCAATTATTTTTGAAATATTTTCTCCCAAAAGTTTCACTTTCAGGTCTCTGTAATTTTCAGATTTTATATCCACGTGAAGCGGGGATACTGCTATTGGTAAAGGGTCAAGATTTCCTCGAGTAATATCAACTTCAATTAGTGCTGAAGATTTAGATATTATTAAAAAATAAGTAAATATAATAAGTACAATTTTTTTCATTTTATCCTTTTAACATTTCAACTGGGTTAAAATTAAGCTGTAAATCTTTCCACTTATCATAACCTGTTGGAGGGACCTTTAGGGGTTGACATAATCTCACAGCTCTTAAGGCACTTTCAGCTAAAACTTTGTAAAATTTTTGACCTGGTCTATTCATTCTTTCATGATCTAAAATTTCTGACTTCATTATTGTCCCGTCTTTTTTTAATTGTAGTTTTATTCTGACAAGTAAATTTTCGTCATACGGTAATCCTAAAGGTACACTCCAACATCCAAAAATTTGTGCTCTTAATGCATCCTCCTCTGAAAGTGTAAGCCCGCTTGCAAATGAATTCTTTTTATTACTTTGAGTAATTTGATTATCTTTTTTTTGCTCAACTGCCTCTACCTCTTTTGCTTTATCAATTAGAGCTGCGATTTGGTTGGCATCAAATATTTCTTTTTTTTCAAATTCAGAAGACTGTCTTATTTGAGGCTTTACCTCCTCAGGATTTTGTTTCTTTTTTACTATTTTTTTTTCCTCTTTTTTATCATTTGGTAACGGTATTCTATCAGGTTTTTCTTTAGCTTTAGCAGCTGGAGGTGCTTGCTCTGATACTACTCTCTCCTCCTCTTTTTTTTTTGTTTCTTGGATAATTTTTCTTGCTTTTGGGGCATAAGGAATATTTGTTTTATCTGAAATTTGAATCAATTCTACTGATATAATTGGGGGAAGATCTACGGGCTCTCTAAGCATAAATGGTAAGCTTAGAACTGTTAATAGGATCATTAATGCATGAAAGGATATCGAGTAAATTAAGCTTCTTATCATATTTCATCCTAACTTTTGTATGGCTCTGAAATTAACGCTACTTTTGAAAACCCTGCTCCGGACAAAGTCCCCATAACTTCAAGAACTCTTCCGTAATTGATATTCTTATCTCCCCTTACATATATTCTGGTATCAGTTCGGTTTTTTGCAATTGCCAATAATTTTGGTATCATTTGCTGATATGAAACTTGATGTTCTTGTATATAAATTTCACCTTTAGAGTTGATGCTAATAGTTAAAGGCTCTTGATCATCAGGCAAAGAGTCCGCCGCAGACTCGGGCAAATCTACTTGCACGCCAACCGTCAAAAGAGGCGCCGTAACCATAAAAATTATTAGGAGAACAAGCATGACATCCACAAAAGGTGTCACATTTATCTCGCTCATAGGTTCTTTTCTAGAGCGGTTAAATTTGAAAGACATTATTTAAATTATTGTTAAAAATCTTTTTGAGAAGTTGTCAACTCTTGAAAAATATTTTTGAGAATCGCTGTTAAATTTATTATAAGCTACAACAGCTGGAATTGCAGCTAAAAGACCTAACGCAGTTGCAAATAATGCTTCGGCGATTCCAGGTGCAACTATTGCTAAACTTGTGTTTCTTGAAATTGCTATAGATTGAAAAGAATTCATTATACCCCAGACAGTTCCAAATAAACCAATAAAAGGGGCTGTTGATCCTACAGTTGCTAAAAAAGTGAAATTTTTCTCAACTTTTCTGAGTTCTTTATCCGTTGCAATCTCAATGACTCTTCCAACTCTTGCTGCTTGTACAGAGGAAGATTGTCTTTTAGTTTTTAAGAGTTCAGCCATTGCAGCTTTAAATATTAAAGTAGCTGGATCTGTAGAGTTTGCGGGTAAACTATTATTGAAACTTTCTGCTGATTTAGCTTTCCAAAATTTTTTTTCAAATTCCTCTATTGAGATGTTTATACTTTTAAATAACTTAAATTTATCAAAAATTAGTGCCCATGAAAAAATTGAGCTCGCTATTAACAAAATTATTACAAATTTCACTACAAAATCTGCTCTCAAAAATAATTTCCATAAAGAAAAGTCAGATGCTCCACCTAGGCCAACTATTTGAGTTGCAATATCTTGTTCCATTAAAGTTGATTACTTTTAGAATGTGTCATGAATTTGGCGTTTTTTGAGAATTTATATCAGTTTTCCCTTGCCCTTTGATCATCAAAGTATCTTGCAATTAAGATGGCATCTGACTTATTTACATCCTTTTTTTTTGCTAGTTGATTAGATAAAGAGGGATACATCTCAATAACTTTGGTTCTACTTGCATCCTTAGAAGAGTTTATAAGTTCAAAATGTTTTTTCCATTTGGAGGGTCTTACAAAAAAAATTGGTAAACTAAGCGCAGCACAAACACCTTTAATAGCTCCAAAAGTTTGCCCAAAATTAAACATACTTGTTACACCTTGACCAGGCATTGCGTTGACTTGCTCGACTACAACAGCAACATCCTCGTTTTTTAATATATTTTCTTTTATAATGTTTACAAGTTGAGCGCTATTTAATTGTCTTTTATTTTTTTTTCCTTCAGCCATAACAGGCATATCGAAAATGCTAAGTACCTTTTTATCTTTTAAAATAGCTATTGCTCCACTTAAACCAGGATCTATACCAACAACTTTCATAATTTGCTTTCTAAAATTGCATTAGTAAATATATTTTGCACATCATCTAATTCCTCAAGTGCACTTAAAACTTCTAACATTTTTTCACTTTGTACTTTATTTAATTTTAAGTAATTCGATGCTCTCCACTCTATCGCCGAGTACACAAAATTATCTATTTTTTTTTCCAACTCTGTTTTTATTTTATAAAAATCCTCTTTTTTTGTAATAATTTCGTAAAAATCTTTTATACTTATACAATCTTTGGCTCCAGAATTTATAGCTATTTCAAATGCTTCTTCTTCGCTAATTTTAGCTTTTTCAATATGAATAATTCCACAACTAGTAAACATATGTGTTGTAGATCCTGATTCTCCTAAACTACCTCCATTTTTTTGTAATACTGTTCTGATGCTAGATGCTGACCTGTTTTTATTATCTGTTAAAGTTTCAATGATAAATGCGATATTAAAAGGTCCATAGCCTTCATATCTCAAATTTTCATAATTTTTCTCTCCAGAAATTTCCGATTTACTTATAGCTCTTAATATATTGTCTTTAGGCATGTTTGCTTGTTTTGCTGCTTGAATTGCTGTTCTCAATCTAGGGTTCGTATTTGGATCTATATCACCTAGTTTAGCAGCGACTGTTATTTCTCTAGAAAGTTTAGAAAATATTTTTGACCTCTCTTTATCTGCCCTACCCTTCTTATGCTTAATGCCAGCCCAATGAGAATGTCCTGCCATATTTACTTTTCTAATTCTCCCCCGGTAATTAATCTAGTAATTTTATTTGCCAAACCTGTTTTGTGATCAGCTTCTACTATGACGCCCGATAATGTACCCTCTCCACTTGAAGGAAAATGACTCATCGCACTTTTATCTTTTAAAAATCTTTTTAAAGAGTTTTCTTTATTCATCCCAATTACTGAATTATAGTCTCCGCACATGCCTATATCAGTTTGATAAGCTGTACCTTTTTCTAAGATCCTTGTATCGGCTGTAGGAACATGTGTGTGAGTACCAACTACACAAGTCGAGAGACCATCAAAAAAATATCCAATAGCCATCTTCTCACTTGTAATTTCTCCATGAAAATCAACTACTAAAAAATCAACATTCTTTTTCAAAATAATTTTTTTACAAATATCTTTTGCTTTTTTAAAAACATCATCTGTTTTTCTCATAAAAACATTGCCCATCAAGTTTATTACTCCAATTTTGTATTTATTGTCCTTAGTGGTATAAATTCCAAAACCGTCGCCTGGAGTCCCCTCAACAAAATTTGCGGGCCTTAACAATCTTTTTTCTTTTTCAATAAATTTTGAAGTTTCTTGTTTGTCCCAAATATGATTTCCTGAAGTAATTACATCAATACCAAGTAAAAAAATATCTTCTACTATTTTTTTAGTAATCCCTTTCCCATCATCTGCAGCATTTTCACCGTTAATTATTGAAAAATCAATCTTATTGTCTTTAATAATTTTTGGAAGTTTTCTTTTAAGAACATCTCTTCCAGACAATCCCATTATGTCTCCTAAGACTAAAATTTTCATTAAAAAATTCCTTTTTCTGTAAGAATATAATTAAGTCTAAAATCTTTCTTATTTACTGGCAGGTTATGAGATTTTTGAAAAGAAAAAGCAACACCAACTGTAAGAATATTTTTGTATATTTTTAGATATTTATTAAGATATTTATCATAGAAACCTTTGCCATAACCAATTCTATTTTTGTGCTTGTCGAATGCCAGTAGAGGCACCAGAACGATGTTAGGAACTATCTTTTTTGTTTTTAAAGGTTCCGGTATGCCATACTTATTTAAAACTAAAATTTCATTTTTTTTCCATTTGTAAAAATTCATCTCTTTTTCTTTTTCAATAATTGGTAATGAATAATTAAAACATTTAAAATATTCTACATCAAATATTCTAAATATATTGATTTCATAAGAATTTGGGTAATATAATGAAATATTCTTTTTATTTATAAATTTTTTTTTAATTAAATTAATAAGAGGTAAAAAGTATTTTTCATTTATGTCGAAATATTTAGTTTTTCTTTTTAGAAAAAATTTCTTTCTGATTAACCCTTTTCTATCCATTTATTGTATTTTAGATAGAGACTCTGAATTTGAAATTATCTTTTCAAGTGACTGTGTGGTTTTATCGAGCATAGTCTCGTAAAGATTGTTATTTTTTTCAATTAATTTCCTAAACATTTCTAATTCTTTATTTAGCTTATTAATCTCATTATCTTTATCTTTTTTATATTCTATTGCTAAAGACTTAATCTCTTTAAACTTACTTGAAATTTCATCTAATTTTAATTTTTGATTTGAAACCTTTTGCTTTAGGTCAAAATATTCATCAATTAATTTAATTGTTGTAATTAATAATAGTTTATTTTCCCCAATATTTCCAAGTTTTTCTTTTAACTCTAAATATTTTTGATCTAAAAATTTTGTTAGTCTTTTGAGAGACTCTTCCTGACCGTCGTCGCAAGAGAGAAGATAATCTTTATTATTAAATTTTATATTTACATTTGCCATTTTTCGATATCAGAGACCAAATTTTCTGTCTCTTGAGTTAATTCATCTATTTCTTGATTAAAATTTTCTTCCAACTCAGATTTCTTTTTTATCTCTAATTGAAGATTTTGAATTTTTTCTTTTAAGTATTTATGTTCTCTCATTAATTCTTGATTTTTTCTCTCTAACTCATTTTTTTGTCTCAATATTTCACTTTTTTCATGTTTAATTTTTTCCAGTTCATGATTTGGTTGTGAATAAGTTAAAGTAATAGAATTCAACTTATTAATTAATTGATTTAGATTTTTTTCTTTCTCTTCAATTATGCTCATAAAGTTTTATATCATAATATTGATATACTTTCTCTAAGTCTATATAGGTAATTAAAAGTGAACATAAATTTAAATCAATTATCAAATGCAGTTAGATTTTTATCAATCGATGCTGTACAAAAAGCAAACTCTGGTCACCCTGGGATGCCAATGGGCATGGCTGACGTAGCTACAGTTCTTTTTAAATACCACCTCAGGTTTAATCCAAAAAATCCTAGCTGGATTAATAGAGACAGGTTTATTTTGTCAGCTGGACACGGTTCAATGCTACTTTACTCTTTACTTTACTTAACAGGCTACAAAAGTGTTTCTATTGAAGATATAAAAAATTTTAGACAACTTAACTCTATTTGTGCAGGCCATCCTGAGTATAAAAAAGGGACTGGAATTGAGACGACTACTGGTCCGTTAGGTCAAGGATTAGGTAATGGTGTAGGTATGGCAATAGCTGAGGAAATTTATAGAAAAAAATTTGGTTCAAATATAATTAATAATAAAACCTATGTAATTGCTAGTGATGGAGATCTTATGGAGGGGATAAGTCACGAAGCAATGAGTTTAGCTGGGCACCTTAAATTAAAAAATTTAATAGTTTTCTTTGATAATAATAGGATATCAATAGATGGCTCTACTTCTTTGAGTGTTTCTGATAATTATAAGAAAAGATTTGAGTCATATGGTTGGAATTTCATAGATATTAATGGGCATAAGGAAAAACAAATCACAAAAGCTATTTCTAAAGCATCCAAATCTAACAAACCAACGATTATATCTTGCAAAACTGTTATTGGCTTCGGATCGCCAAATAAGTCTGGGAAAGCATCCTCGCACGGTTCACCTCTTGGTGATGAGGAGATCAAATTAGTAAGAAAAAAACTTAAATGGAATAATAAACCGTTTGAAATTCCTAAAGAAGTGTTAGATGAGTGGAGAAGAATTGGCAATAAGGGAGAAGGTCTAGAAAAAAAATGGCAAGAAACCCTCGACAAAAAAAATTCAAAAATAAAAAGAGAATTAGAAAAAAATTACTCAAACTCTGAATCGAGGGATTTAGAAAGCTTAATTGAGAAAGAAAAAACTAAATATTTTGACTCTAAACCAAGCCTAGCAACTAGACAGTGTTCAATGGCATCAATTGAAAGTATTTCTACTTTACTGCCACAGCTCATAGGTGGTTCTGCTGATTTAAGTGGATCAAATAATACAAAAACTAATAATTCTAAAATTATAAATTCCAAAAATTTTAACGGAAATTACATACATTATGGAGTAAGAGAACACGGTATGTCTGCAATTATGAATGGAATGGCTCTTTATGGAGGTTTAATACCATATGGTGGAACATTTTTAATTTTTTC
>MDSY01042718.1_pt1 | contig 11227 bp, 6 predicted proteins | sample 811131 | NCBI WGS metagenome assembly MDSY01 (sample SAMN05326643, study PRJNA326480) | marine metagenome | isolation source: seawater | place: Atlantic Ocean: South West | collected 2010
AAAAGTTTTGTAGTCGTTATTGTATACTTACAGTATAGTAACTTACAGTATTATAGTGTACTACTACTCAACTAGTACTTTTTTACTTTTTTTTTTATAAAAACCTACATAGCATACTGATACATACTACTTATAATATATGTATATATATATATATTGAGACAAAAAAGCACGCGAGAGCATCACAAATCAGAGCATGCCATATAGCAAAGCACCCACACACGCGACAACTACGCCCGCCCAGTTGAGAGCCGTGAGTGGTGCGGGCGCAAAGGCAATCGCAGCTGCGATCGTTGCGGGCCGACGCATCGAGTTGACGAGCGAGTGGCTCACTGCCGACATGCGCCCAAGACAAATAAAGGAGAGCTGCAGCTGGCTATAGAAACTCAACCCGCATAGCAAGAGCGTGCCGGGGCGTAGCCTCAGCGTAGAGATCAGACTTGCCCCTGTGGCCGAGCCTCCGGAGACAAGCACGCGGCAAAACAGCAAGAATACCTGCATCGCTGCGCCTAGGACACACATCTGGAAGAATAGTTGTATTGGTCCGGTGCCGTGCGCGGCCTTGACCCGCCGCCCCAGGATCCCACGCAAAGAAAAGCAGATGTTGGAGGCCGATACGAGGAGGAGCGCTCGGGCAGAAGGCCCATGGGCGCCAACAGCAGAGAGGCTGCAGCCGATCACCACAGGGAGGAGCGCGTAGAGCTTGCGCGGTGCGGGCTGCTCAGATGGCGGGAGGAGGAGTGTCCCAAGGCAGAGTGTCATCAGCGGCTCCGCCGAGCGTAGCACCATGGCCAGCGAAACGTGCATTGATCCAAGGCAGGCGTTAAGGGTGTAGCAGCCGGCAAGGAAGGCAGCAGCGAGCTGTGCTGTGTCGAGAATCGCAGCGCGCGAGGTGAAGCCGAGGACGGTGAAGAGGGGAGTGAGAATGCCTCCCCCAGAGACGTTTGCGCATGCGCCCGATTCGGCGCCGTGTATCGGCGCAGCGACGAGCTGGCTGCGGACAGCGGCGCCGCACGCTGAGGCTATGATGAGCTGAGAGAGCGTCAGGAGTTCTGCGCCGAGGAGAGGGACGAGGAGTTTAGTGCACTGGTTGTTGAAGATGGAAACGCCGTACCAGAGTCCGATCACCGTCGCCGTGAAACCCGCCTCGCCCACGGAGTCCTTGGATGCGCTGGTTCCGCTGCGCATCGAGAGGTGCGAGGTGCGTAGAGCGCGCGTCGTGGTTGGCGGCGCCGAAGCGAATACGTCGGTGACGGGCAGCTGATGCGTTCGCCTGACGATCAGGGCCGACGGAGGAATCGAGTGTGCGAGCTCTGGTCGGCAGCAGAGGAGCACAGTGATCGGGTATGTCTTGCGCCCCATTTTTGCCAAATACAGTACTAAGTTACCAAGGTACTGGAGTGAACCGAAAAGACACAGAAAAAGACACGGAAAAAGACACATTATGTACATATAAAATAATCTTATTATTAAGGAAAAAGCTGTTATGCCGATGCTCTCGCGCCGGTCCTTCCTTGCGATGCCGTCGGCAGCCCCACTGGGATTGGGCCATGCTCCCGCGGTGGACTCATGTCCCCAATTCTTCTCACCGCTCCCAGTCACCGCCTCCGCCCCTCCACTCATCGCCTCCGCCACCCCCTCTGCCACCGTCTCTGCACTTCCTCGGCTCGGCCTGGGCACATGCTGCGACGAGCCGGAAGAGGCGCGCGAGCAGGTGCTCGGCGCGCTCGATGCAGGCTACCGTCTCATCGACACCGCCGCCCACTACCCATCCGAGATGGCAGTAGGTGATGCGATCGCTACAGCATTCGAATCGGGCACACTACGATCGAAAGAAGATCTTACGGTCTGCACGAAGATCTGGTTTGACGAGATGGGATATGAGCCTGCGCTGGCTTCGATTCAACGCAGCCTCCACCGCCTCCGCCTCGATCAGCTCGGCGTTCTCCTCATTCACTTCCCGGGCGCGCCCGACGCGGTCCAAGACCCGAAGCGCAACCGGCGCTTACGCGAGGACACGTGGCGCGCATGTGAGAGGGCGCTGGAGGAGGGGCTCACGAGACGGATCGGAGTGAGCAATTGGAGCCCGAGGCATTTAAGGGAGACTCTCGCCAGCTGTCGGCTCCCACCTCAGATCCTCCAGACGGAAATCCACCCGCGGCTCCAGCAAAGAACGCTCCGTGAAGATTGTGTGCGCGCCAACATACACGTCATGGCACACTGTCCGCTGGCGCACGGCTCACGATCGCTGCTGCTGGAGCCGACGCTCAAGAGGATTGGCGCGGACAAGGGACGCACCGCCGCGCAGGTCGCACTCCGCTGGTCGGTGCAAAGTGGAATGACGCCAGTGCCGAGGGGAGGTACGGCAGAGCGGATACGTGAGAATCTCGGCGCGCTCGATTTTACTCTGAGCGCGGAGGAGATGCGTGCGGTCGATGCGCTCGACGCAGACGACCGGGTTTCATTCGACCCCAAACTGATCGCGTGAGAGATGTGACAAGCAGTAGTAGTAGTACGTAGTACTAGTACGTATATATATTTCATGCATATGTTTATGTTATATATGCGATAAATATATTATAAATTATTGAATAATTATATAAATATAATGCGCCGGTAGTGGTAGTCCAAGTCCTCCACATGTACGGATGTTTTTGTTTCACGACGTTTACGTTGTATAATACAAACACCGACATCAGGCGAATACTAGCTGTATCATTTAACATGGTTCACGACGCGCATACTGTGCGCACATAAGACGTAACCTCAATCACCACAAGCACAAGACTAGACTCGGACTGAGACTCACCTCTTGGCCTCGATGATCTTCGATTTTTTCCTGAATTCGCGCTGCTCAGGCGGGCAGGCGCTGGGATGTCTATCGAGCTCCCTTGGTATGTTCTGCTTGCAGTTGGTCAGCATGCACTTGAGATCCCAGAGCACATTCTCCTCGATACCCTCTCCAGTGACGAAAGTGCTGGCGACGCCCGTCCGATTGGCACGTCCCGTCCGTCCAATACGGTGCGTGTACGACTCAATATCCTTGGGCATGTCGTAGTTGATGACGTGTTCGACACCCTGTACATCGATACCGCGCCCAGCAATGTCCGTCGCCACGAGGATCTCGAATGCGCCGCTCTTGAACCCCTCGAGCGCCGTCTCACGCTGCGCTTGGTCCTTACCCGAGTGGATGACTGCCGTCGGGTAGCCCATCTTGTCGAGGGATCGTGCGAGGATGTCGCACCCCTTCTTGCCGTTGCAGAAGATGATGATCGGCGGCGGCGGTCCATTCTGCAGCAGATCGAGCAGGTGGTCGCGCTTCTTGTTCTCCTTGGTCCAGATGATGTTCTGCGTGATGTTGTCCTTGCTGGACGCCTGGTCGCCAATGTAAACGTACGCGGGCTGGCGGAGGTACTGGCGCGCGATGCGCTCGACGGCGGGAGGCATGGTGGCCGAGAACATGTACGTCTGCCGGTAGATGACGTCGCCGTTCATGTCGATGAGCGCGTCCTCGTCTTCAGGCTTGAGATTCGAAGTGGGCATTGCCTTCAAGATGGCGTTCACCTGCGGCTCGAAGCCCATGTCGATCATCCGATCGGCCTCGTCGAGGACGACGTAGTTGCACTGGTTGAGCACCATGTACCGCCGGTCGAGCGCATCGTTCAGTCGTCCCGGAGTCGCCACCATGACCTCGACACCCTGGTTTGTGATGAAGCCCTGCTCCTCGATCGAGAGGCCGCCTACGACCGAGTACACTCTAATCTTGAGGAGGCTGGCGAACTTGCGGGTCTCCTCCTCGATCTGCTGGACGAGCTCGCGCGTGGGCGCCATGATGAGCGCCAGCGGACCGTCGCCCGCCGTCTCCCGCGTGATCGGAGGCTGCTTGAGCACGTAGGTGAGCATAGGCAGGACAAAGGCGCACGTCTTTCCGGAGCCCGTCTTGGCGACACCGATCACGTCCTTGCACGCGAGGCCGAGCGGGATGCACTGCATCTGGACGCCGGTGGGCTTCTCGTAGCCCACCTTCTTGATCGCATCGAGGATCTCTGTCTGGAGGCCGCTCTCGGGCCAGAAGCGGAAGGGCCGGATGACCTGCCCCGTGCCGGGATGCCGCATGTTGCCTTTGGTTTGGATCTCGTAGTCCTCACGGAAGATGCGCCAGTCGCGGGCGCTCATGTCATCGATGGACTTCTGAGTGTAGTGCAGCGACTGGTCGTACTTCTCGATCATCTTGTCCAGGTTCGACTTGGAGTTCATCATCTTGAGGTTCTCCTGCAGCCTGAGCGCCATAAGCTCCTTACTGCTCTTCGGCTCCTCTCCCGCCGCCTCTTCGGGCGGCGGCGGCGGCGGCACGTCGCCGTTGGGGTCGTCAGGCGGCGGCGGCGGCGCTCCCGGCGGCGGCGGCGGCGGCGGCGGCATCAGCTTCATCGCAACGCTGCTCGACGGAGCCTCCGGGAGAGCACCAGGTTCCGAGCGCGGCGGCGGCGCCGCGGGCAGTTCGCGGTGTCGATTCTGGAGTACCATGTCGCGTTTCTGGAGCTGTTCGCGTCGGTCGATACCGGCGCGGAGCCCGCGTCCGAAGAGCAGCAGCGCCTCGTGCTTCTTCTCGTAGAGCGGGTTGAGGTCGACCGACGTGTCCTCGTCGGCGCCCCAGTCGAACGAGAAGCGGAACTTCTCGGAGATCTTGAGCACCTTCTTCTTCTGCTTCTTGACGCCGAGGTATGCGTTCTTGATCTCCTGGAGCTCCTTCTCCTTGTCCAACTCCTCCTTGGACTTGGGAGCCTCCTCCTGCTTCCGAGGAGCCACGTAGCCGCGCTGCGATCGCTCTTGCTGCCGCTGGTCGCGGAGCGCGTCGCGCACCTTCTGCATGTACTCCTGGCGCTGGGCGCGCTCGGCCTCGTCGACAAGCTCCTGCATCTCTTCATCCTCCCGATGCTGCTCCGCCTCCAACCGCTCGCGCTCCGACTTGGTCATGAAGACCGGCTTGTCCTCTGCAGCGGCCTGCCGCTGCTGCGCCAACTTCTCCTCTAGGGACATGGGCTGCTCCTTGCGGCGGAGCTCGCGCTGGCGCAGGGCCTCGATCACCTCCTCATCCATGCCATCCTCCATCTCCTCCTCCGCCAGCGTACGACGTGCCGACATGCCACCAAGCCGCCACGACGGGGTTGGGCGGGGCGAGTTGATGTCAGAGGCCCAGCAGCGCGTAGGGTTAATTCCACAGGCCTTCTCTTGACAACTCTACAAAGTGTGAAAACGCCCCCCGGACGGAATCTATCTTTCCAGATACTCCTCTGAGAGTTGGACCGACGCCCTCTCATCACGGCAGGGACACGCCCCTCTCGCCATGTGCGAGGCAGAAGCGGTGGCGGGAGCGGCGACGACGGCAGTGGCGCCATGTTCGGACCCCCCCGCGCGTGCGTGCCTTCTCGCCTCGCCCGCGACTGTTCCCATTGGCCATAGGAAGCTCCGCCGCTCCAATTCACTCACCTCCACAAAGTCCGAGAGCGCTCTCGCTGGCTTGAGGCGAGTGAATGGTGAGGCGAGCGGGTGGGAGCCAGAGTGGGGCAACAGCTTCCTGCGCGAGGGCCTCACTGAGCGCGTCGCCGAGACTGCGCTCGCCGCCTTTGACATGCTCTGGCGGCCATCGATGCACGTGCTCGGCGTCGGGCTTGCGTGCATGATCTGTCCTCTTGTGATCATCTGGAGCGCGTTGATCGTGCTGCCACTCATCCCATTACTACTCCCCATCGGCTTCACCCTCACGCTCGTCGGCCTCGCACGCGCCTGGCTCGTCGCAAGCATGGTCTGCGTCACAGGGCGGAGGGGCGACAGAGAGAGCGACAGAGAGACCCAAGCAATGCGCGGCAAGCGCACAGGCTGTCAAGGGAGCTGCGATGAGAGGCGTACAGAGCGGGAGGCGTGCATCCGCGCGTGGGCCACTCATGCCGACTCCTCTCGCCTCGACTCCATCCGCGGCCGCGTCACCTCGGTCGAAAGCCTCTCCCCGATGGTCCCTGCGGATGGCGCCGCCGTTGCGGGCGGTCAGCTCCCGAGCGGGCGACTTGTGAGCGGGCAGCTCGTGAGCGGGGAGGTACCGAATGAGCCGAATCTGAACGGCTCTCCTCTCCCACGCGTCGACGGCTCTTTATCGACGCTCAACACCATGACGGCGCAGCGCGGCGAGCGGCTGATCAGGCAGATCTGGCGTCACCTCCGTTCGAATCTCGGGCGCGCCTCCCGCGAGATTGGGGCGGAGATTCGGCATCAGTTGGTCGCACTGCAGCGTGAGCTGCAGTCATGGGTTGGAGCCAACCCCAACCTCAAACCCTACTGCCACGGCCGCATCGGATGGCTTCTCCGCTCAGAAGTGATCTCTGGCGTTGATCTGACGAAGCGCTTCGATCTTCTTCTCGGCCGCTTCCCGCCGCCGCCATCGCCGCTGAGAGAAGAAGAGCTCGGCGTGCTGCCGCTGCCAGAGGGCGTCCACTTTGGATCGCTCTCGTACCTCATCGTCCCCGGCCTCTTAACCAAATGGTATCCAAAGTACATGAACCAATTAAGGGGTGAGTTCAAGCGGCTCAACCTCGATTGCGTCTTCAGCAAGATCGACACGGACCAGCCGGTGCGCGTGAATGCGGCGCGGATCCTTCACGAAGTGCGCGAGCTCCACCACGAGACGGGAAGGCGCGTCATCATCCTCGGACACTCGAAGGGTGCCGTCGATGCCGCTGCCGCCCTCTCAATCTTCCCGGAGCTCTGCCCGATGGTGGCGGCGCTCGTCTCTGTGCAGGGCCCGCATGGGGGGTCGGCTCTGGCGCACGATCTGGCGCATACGAGGGTGCAGCGCTCGGTCGCCCTCGAGCTCCTCGAACGACTCCTCCGTGGATGCAGGCACGCCGTCTTGGATCTCTCCTTCTCCGCCAGGCAGGAATTCCTCGAGAGGCACCCTCCCAAAACATTCCTCGAGTGCGTTCCGACGCTCTGCGTCGCGAGCTGTGATCGGCGGCCAAACTCTCTCCTCAAGCCCGTCATCGATTTCGTCGCGCTCAGATACGGAGAGTGGTCCGACGGATGCGTCTGCCAGGGGGATGCAATTCTCCCTGGCGCACCGCGCGTCCTCCTCGACGACATGGACCATTTTGGGCCCGCGTGGTCGTCCTTCCCCGCAACCGACAAGTATGAGCCCACGCGCTTCTGGCTCTGCTGCATCGCGCTCGCCCTCTCGGAGGGGGGGCAATCCACCGCGGGCAAATACGCGCCGGGAGTTTGCACGGCGGGAGTGGGGAAACGCACGGCGGGCAAACACACAGCGCCTCCCCAGCGCGCCGCGGAGATGCGCAAGGTGAATGGCGAGAGCCCGAGCAATACTGCCACGGGGAGGACTGCCTGTGAGACCAGCGCCGTCGAATCTGGTCGCATGTGATGCCCATCTTTCATCTGAGAGCCTACCATTTAATTAGAGCTCTTCGTCTCTCGTCTTTTGTCGAGCCTTGTACAGTTAGCATTGTCCCAATGCCCACGACGTCGTGGGCTCGTGGCGCAAAGGTGTAGTGGACGCTCCAGGTCGAATGGAGACATGTGGATCAGGTATCCATGTAATTATACGTATAGTGTTAGTGATAGTCCAGGGGAAGCGGGTTCCCTGAAGGTGAAGTGGGTGCAGATGTAGATGAGCGGCTGTTGAGCGCAGTGGTCTAGAGAGGTAAAAGCGATGGAGTAATTTGATAAGCTCCATGAACAGACCACACAGTAACACACGTATACCTATATGCCCATATTCACCCTGAAGATGTCAGAAAGCTGAACCATCCCCTGGCTCCCGCAAGTTCCCCAGATGGCATAGCAGACGCATCCCCTTGGACCTCTTTCACAGGAGACGGCCCCACTTGGGCGGGCGGATCCTCAACTTGGCCTCCTTCCAACGCCGACCCATCCGCATGCTGCAGCGCCATCTTGACCCACTCGCTCAAACCCTTGGAGAGCTTCCGATTCGACCGATCGACTTCGGCACTCCGCCGTCGAATCTCCCGCAACAAGCTTCGCAACTCGCCATGCGCAGCGCTTGGTTTGGCTACTGGGAGCGGTGCGGCGAGTAGCCGCGATGCAAGCGTGAGCGCTCGTCTGAAATGCTGCCCACCAAGTGCGGCCCTCGCTCCGACAATGAGCGCCGAGCGGTGTAGCTCGAGAAGTTTCGCCGAAGCTTCCGGCGACGTATCCTCGGAATGCGAGGCGACGAGTTCTGCACGCGCGGCGCGTGCAAGCGCTGCGGGCCAGTCGGCGCGTGCGTAGCTACAGCGCGCCATGTTGAGCATCAGCGCCACTTGGAGCGCCGGCTCCGATGGATGCACGGGCACTAGACGATCAAGCCTCAGCTCCTCCTCCTCTTCCTCCTCGCCATTAGACCCCTCGTCCCCGCTAGACCCCTCGTCCCCACTAGACCCCTCCTCCACCTCGCCTGCGCCCTGCTCGAGCGTGGCGGCCCGTTCGAGCAGCTCCACCACCCGTTCCTCGACCCTCGTGCCACGACGGCTGCCATCGACTGTCGCCGCACGTGCGCTATACAGGACATCTGCAGTGCCGTCTCCGACACACAGGACCAGCGCATGCCGGAGGGGCGTTTGCGGCGGAGCCCTCGCGGAGCCTCTCTCGCTCCGATCGACGAGATGACTTTGAGAGCACGGCTTCACCAGGCAGCTGCCGCCGGCAGAGATTGGTGCGCTTTTGTGGAGAGCCTTGAGAGCACGTGCATAGCGCTCAAGCGCGGCTGCATGATCTCGAAGCTTGAAGAGGGCGTTTCCTTCTGTCTTGCGGATCTGGGCCACTCCGAGCAGACCCTCCATGGCCGCCTCTGCCACGGCCGCTTCAGCCTCGGCCGTCTCGCGCTCAAAGGGTTCGAGTGGGGTGATCGATGCGACTGGCACAAGTGCCTCATCGCCGTCTTCCTCGAACTCAACCTCGCACAGGTCGTCTTGGAAGCAGAGGAGCAATCCTCGGCGAGAGCTCCCATCCTGCTCATGGATGCGCACCCGCTCGCCAGGCGTGCAGTGGCACAAGGCCGACGACATCTAGACGAAGACTGACGAAGTCGCAGTTAGGAGTGTCCTACTAGTACTTAACGCCCCATGGGCCTTGGCGCGAAGAAGAAATTCTTCGTGGCCCACCCGTCTAAAATATAACTGTCATGAGCGCGCTCATGCCGTCCGAGAGCTCGGGCCTGCCCGAGCCGCTCTACACAGGCGTGGTGCCGGTGGTGGTGAGGTGCGACGAGCACGATGACGTCCGCACGACGCTCACCATCGAGATGGCCTACGGCACTACGCAGCCACGCCACCAGCGAGTGCTCCAGGTGCAGCTGACTGACGAGAGCAATCCCTTCTTGCTCTACAACCTCGACATCTCCGAGGACGATTTTCACGTGCTCAAGACGGATCAATGTATCCTGGTCGATTTTCACACCTTCCCGACCAAGCTCGTCGAGCTCCTCTGCCACTGCCAGGCGGCTGCAGAGGAGGAGTCCCCAAGGTTCATCGCTGACCTCTCGACCCGCAGTGGCGCTCCCATCTTCACGGTCACGGAGACGAACCAGTTCCGTCAGCTGGCGCACATTGCGCTTAAGTTCGTCGCCGGCAACGACGCCGCCATCAAGCGCTACCTCTCGGGCCGCGTCACAGAACTCAAATCCGAGCTCTCGCTCACAAGAGACGAGCTCTGCGAGCGCACTTGCCAGCTCCAGCAGACTGTCGAGCATGCTGAGAGTTTGGGCGAGCGGCTGCGCACGTCGGACGAGGACCACGCGCTCGTCATCGGACAGCTCGAGGCGCGACACTCCGGACTCAGCGCAGACGCAAGGGAGAAGGCCGCCGGCGCACAGCAGGAGCTTGCACGCGCATCAGAAGAGGAGCGACGCCGGCTCGCCGAGCGCCACGAGGCGGAGCTCGACGGTGCGCGGCGGGCGCAGCAGGCGGCGGAGGCGCAGCTGGCCGAGCTCAATGAGGAGCACCACGAAGTCCTCCACCAGCTTCGCGAACGGGAGAATCGACTCGACTCGCTCGAGGCGGAAGCGGTCGGATTGCGCCGGACGTCTGATGAGATGCGCGAGGAGAACGCGGCGCTCACCCAGAGCAAGCACGCGTTGGAGACGGCTGCGAGCGCGAGGGAGGTGGAGCTTTGCGCGCTCAAACAATCCCTCCGTGACAAGGAAGAGCTCAACGAGAAGGTGGGCTCGCTGCTCGATGCAGCAAACGAGGCCAAACAGCAACAGCTCGAGAACCTCGGCTTCGTCAAGGAGGACAACGAGCAGCTGCAGGCCAAGCTCAAGGCGGCGGGCGAGGAGGCGGTCAAGGGGAGCGAGCTGGTGAATAAGCTGCAGGCTGAAGCCAAAGCCCTCCGCGCCAAACTGAAGCAGACATCCGCCACATTGAGCCAACAAGAGGAGCTCGCGGCGCAAAAGCAAACAGAGATTGAGGAGGCAGAGCGCACTGTGAGCGAGCTGCGCGCGCAGCTCGCCGAGGAGAGCGGGGTGAAGGAGGGTGCGATCGAGAGCGGCGCCGAGACCAAGCGCCAGCTCGTCGAGGCGCAGGAGCTCATCCGCTCCAACCAACAGATCATCCAATGGCTCAATAAGGAACTCAACGACTCGCAGAAAACAGCGCCGCGCCTCCACGGCGGAGCGCTTCCGTCCTTCTCTCTCGGCGCACCAGCCGTTCGGAGCAGCGGCGCATTCCGACCGAGCCTACCGGCGGCGGCCGAGCCTCCACCCACACGCAGCCTCGGCGCGACGCCGCTTGCTGATAAGAGCAACTTTTTCCCTCAGAGGGATGTTTTGGATGAAGTCATCAAGCCGAGTCCAAACGCCATTCATGAAGACATCTATGTCAAGACGGGGGCCGCTCTCCGAAACAGCACGCCCGCGCTCCGCTCCAAGGCCGGGATCGCCTGCATGTCAGAGGGCGCCGCCGCCGCCACCTTGGCTGGTTCAACTCCCACTGCACCAACCTCGCGCTTCTTTGAATTTATGTCGCCTGCTCAGAGATTGGTTGAGAACTGAGGTCCCCGTCGGAGCCACCGCTGGAAAGATGGAGGATTCTGAGTAACGGTCGTGCAGCAGTGTAGCGAGGAGGAGTTGTGACACACTCAAGCTCTCCTGGTTATCGTGTGCCCACGTAGTCACAGTAGGAGTAGAAGTAGTTTTAATTATTAGCGTTTATGTTTTAGTTATTTAGTTTAA
>MDSY01076939.1_pt1 | contig 11227 bp, 11 predicted proteins | sample 811131 | NCBI WGS metagenome assembly MDSY01 (sample SAMN05326643, study PRJNA326480) | marine metagenome | isolation source: seawater | place: Atlantic Ocean: South West | collected 2010
AACCCCGGCCCCATCGTCACCAGCGCCTGGCGACATAGGCACAGAATCGTAGTGGGCCATCAAAGCAAGGTAAGGGGAGTCTGTTTCCCCAGGGATTATTGCTATGATGTTTTCCACTTCAGCGCAGCTTGCGAACCTCGAAGCACAGGCCCAAGTTTTTTGCTCTTCATAATCTATCGCAAGCTTATCTAGTTCCGTCATGATGCGATTTTTTACCAACCGGTTCATTGGCGAGCCGACAGGATGAGGTTTATTTTCCTGCAGTAGAATTTGTAAAATCTTGTAGGCTCTTTCTGCTGAAAATTGATTTTGAGGCGCGTCTGCCCCCTTTATAGTTGGTGGCTGCGTAGCTAGGTGTTGTAAACAAAACAGAAAAAAGCTCAAGAGAACCACCAAAATGGGTAACAAATTTCTATTTTTCATATTTTTTCCGGAAGAATTCGCATCATTGGAGAAGCGTTTTGACTGAACTCGCAGGTGTGTGTTGGCGAGTTACAAATTTTGTTAAATGACACGAATAAAATGATGCAATTGATGGCGTGTATCTAGCTCGGTAAAAACGGCTGTCCATTTACCGCTTGAATAAATGTGCCTACGCTGAATATTGCATAGCAAATAATAAATCCACTCAGCAGACCTAGCTTGAGTTTCTTATTCCAATTAATTGGCATTAGTAAAGCTAATAGAGGGAAGGCTTGCATCGCATGTATTCCAAAAAAATGCGCTACTCTTAGGTCGCCACCATCTCTCGCCCAGTTAAATAGCCAGAGGCCGTTAGCATCCGTTGGGGCGGCATCGACCCAGTGATTATTGCTGCTGCCTAGGTAGTTGCCAAAGCCTCCGCCTAAGATAAGCGTTAAACATAAGCCTATAACAATGGCAAATATTAATGGGTTAGATATAGGGTTTTGTCTGGTTATCAGATAGGCCATCCAGGGCAGCACCAAGACCATAGACGCTGCTCCAAGACCCATAAGGCTGTACATTATGGTAGTGAAGGTGGAAGTGTAGTTGAAATGTGAGGGCAATCCCAAGCCCGCCATTACCGCGATGTAAAGCACCTCTACTACCCCTGCAATAAGAGGTATCGCTACGAGGCACTTGCCCGCACTACTGGCCAGTGTTTCTTTGGTAAGAAAGGACGCAAACCAAACTAGAGTTAGAAAGTATATGCCTATGGACAAGCCGAATTTTATAGGTTTACTCCATACGGAAACACCGTTAAATGTTCTATCATCGAAGGCGCCAGCAATGAGGCAAAAGGCCATTAGTACAAAGTTAAATAGGGCGGCGTAGAACCAGAGCGGTTGGGTGTCTTTCAGGCCGGTCAGTGTTGGCCAAGTTTGGTTTTTAGCAGATAGGTGCCGCGTGCTCATGCGGCTGCCTCCTCATCCTGATGCTTACTTCGTTTAACCAATGTCACAACAACGCGCACAAGCCAATATAAGGCAAGACCCGCTGGGCCAGCCAGTAATGTGGCAAACAAACAGGGTATAACCAGTAAATGATGAATGCCTTGGCGCTGTGCATCACGCACTTCCCATGCGCCAACAAAGAGGTCAAAGGCTAAGTAGTGGATCCAGCCGGCCAGCAATAAGTTGGGGTCGGAAAATAGCAGGGCTACTTCTGTTAAAGAGCCGAATCCGCTGCCAGCGGGTGGGGTAGTGCTGGTCATTAGCCATATATAAAAGCCTGCAATGAGCAATGGCGCCACAACCGGGGCAGCCCAGTCTCGAGTCACAGTCCACTGAGGGGCGAGGATTAAACCTGCCCAGCCTGTCATAGCGAACATGCTGCATAAGCTAAAAATTTGTTCTGCGGTCATATTGAATATCCATACAGAAATTGAAGTTGCAGTTTAGAGTGGTATTATTAATGAATAATGTTTACATAGTAAACAATATTCTCGGTTGGGGCCACCACAGAAAAAATCTGAAAGAGCGACTTGTAGGAAATGCGGTTGCTTTTGTAAATAAAGCAGAAGCGGCTCGCTGTAGGGGTTCAACAGTATCAGGTTTCATATTGAGGGAGGCGACGATGCCTTGCTTTCAGCTTTCTGACTTAGGCCTCGCATAAGCCTAAGGCGCAATGCCAAATTTTTGAACCTTTAGGGCGTAAAAAAAGGAACTCAGCAAGATCCTTTTTCTACGTGACTTGCGCGTTTGGCTTAAAGTTTGTTAGCTTTCTGCTTCGATGATGCCCAGTGAATAATAAGAATCTACGGTGTCTCGAATCGTCGTCTCAATATCAAAAGGCTCCAGTCCCAATTCCTGCATTGCCAACAAACAATAAGCTCGAGGCGCATCGTAGGTGGCTTTTACGGGCATGTCTTCCTTCATGGGCTCTCCGCCAATTTCATCAACCATTGGGTACATAGACTCAAGCAGAGCCTGCAGCTGCCAGGTATACATTTCACCACTGCGATCTGCGGCAGCCATAATATAGCGGCTACCGTTGGTGCCGATCGTTGTTTCAATGCTCAATCTATGAGCACGGGCTACGTCGCGAACGTCCGCTGCATTCCACAACATTCGACCTTCGCGGCCACCGCGATAAGCTTTTCCAAGCATCATACCTTTAATATGGTTTTGCCAGCTCCAAGGTTGATCGTGGTTGGGAGCGATAAGTGGTCCAACAACGTGTAAGGGCAGAATAGCTAACGCTTCAAAGCTACCATCGGCTTCTGCTTCTGCATAAATTAGCTTTTCTGAGTTGGCTTTGGCCATGGCATAAGCGATGTCGCGATTTTCAGAAATTTGCTCTTCGCTCCAGCGTCCTTTATAGGCTTCAATGTTGTCACCACACCAATCCTTCTCAGTAAAAACATAGCCTTCAGAACGCGGATGGCTGACTGCAGCAAACGAGGAGGTAAAAACAAATCGCTTAACACTGCCTGAGCGTTTAACCGACTCGATAACGTGCGCGTTTTCTTTAAAGCAACCATTGTAAACTTCTTGAGGTGTTTCTTTATTAAAGCCAACCGTGGCTCCCGCGTGGATAACGGCTGCACAGCCGCTAAACGCTTCATCGTAGCTGCCGGGTTTAAACAAATCGGCTTCATAGAGTGAAACACTGCCGCGCATCCCGTCGTAATTAAGGTCAAGTAAATGCTCTACTTTGGCAGGGTTATTCTTGTCACGAACGCAAGCGCGTACTTCGTATCCTTGTTCCATGCAGTCTTGCACAATCCAGGATCCGATGTAGCCGCTGGCGCCGGTAACAGCAATTGGACCGTCTGCAGGCGATACAGCGAATTGAGCTGAAAACATTTATTTTCCCTTCTTTTAATGGTGTGGATAAGACTAATCGCTGTGGTAGAGAACGCAAGTGGGTCGAGAACTATATAGCCATGTGTGGATAAATTTTAGAGTAAGTCTAAGTGCAATAGTGGTTAAGGCCGCAATGCCTTCAATTAGAATAACGTTATCTAACCCTGCGCTCTACTTATCGTGACAGCCTTTAGAAGGCTTATCCGGCACCCTTTTACCTCCCTATTTTATATAATTTTAGGTGTGGTGTATTTTCTCAAGGCCCAAATCGTTTAATACGCATTTGACGTGAACATTATATTTCGATCAAGGATGAGGTTTCGGATGCCTGCATTGCCTACTCTCATGCGCACCTAGAAATTTTGCTCGCCGATAAAAAGGAGTTTGACAGACCAGATAATCAAAGTTTTGTGTCAGATGATTGCGGAATCTAAAGTGTTCAATCCTGTGTATGTCAGCGAGTTTTTTCAGCTATTTTGACGATTGTGGATTTCGTTTTTGGGCTTCGCGAAACATTGCGCCGGTCAACGTTGCTGTTTTTACATCGCCGGATTTCTTCGGGAATGCACCGGAATTATCGAGAGTAAGATCTAGCATGTTTTCCATTCGCTCGCTCACAATCGCCAATGCTTCAAATGGGTAGTCGTGCTCCACGTAGGGGCGAACATTGTCAGTTATTATATAGAATTTGTTAGCTGCTATAAGGTCGAAAACTTGCTGGGCATGGCTCTCTGTGGTCATGGCGAAGTCGTTTGTTTCAATACTGCTTGGCTCAATGTTTTTGGCGGCAATCTCACCAGATTGTTCTTTTGCATTGGTTTTGCTGTTTCTCAGCAGGGCAGATTCAACAATGCACGGACATAACACGTGTACTCGTATTTGAGGTGATCGGCTAGCAATTTCAAATGATAGGGACTCGGTTAGTGATACGACCGCATGCTTGCTTGCTTGGTAGGATGCAGTGCCGCCGTCTCCGCGAACTAGTCCGCCGACCGAAGCCGTGGTGCAAAAAATAGAATCGTTTTTACTGAGTTGCATCTTCGGTAAAAATGCCTTGATGGTGTTAATGACGCCGATGACATTTACGTTGAGCGTAGCCGACCAATCTTCTATGGAACTCTTGAGTATCGTTTTGTGAAAAAAGATTCCAGCGTTGGCGAAAACAGCTCCGATTTCGAGATCGCTAAAATATGTTTCAATAGAAATGAGCGCTGCGGCTAATTGATCTGGTTTTGTTACATCACACTCTATGCCCAGGACTTTTACTTCAGGGTAAGCGCTTCGCAGTCGTGCTTGGGCAGAGTCAACTAAGTTTTTATGTAGGTCCATGGCGACCACGTGCATTCCAAGATGTCCGGCAGCGTGTTTGCAAAGGCCCCAGCCAATCCCGTTATTGCCCGCGCCAGTGACGATTGCGATCTTGCCCTTTAGCTGTGTTAAATCAAAGGTCTTTTGTTGTTTACTCAATTAAATTGCCTCTTTATGAATCGGGCTCTACTCTTAAGGTTAATGGTAGCAATCGTCTTTGCGACTAGGATCATATTAGCAGGGAATACACTATGTAAAAATTTAAAAAAACTACCTCAGGCTTGGTAAATGTGCTGTTGAAGTGCAAGGCCTTCGTGCTAAATATTTTTTATTGAAAGGTCTATTCGCCAATGGCGGGGCGGCTATCAGACATTATTTTATCAAGTTTCTTTTGCGCCTCTCTGTGGTCGGTGATGTCTCTAAGTTCTAGCATTTCGCAGTCATCTTGAATCATCTGAGAAATCTCAACGGGATAGTGGCGGCAGTCCTCGGGCCTATCGTGATAAATGGAGCAGCTATATTTCTTCTCGGGTAACTCTGCTAGCCAAGGACAGCGTTTTAATTGCTGGCCTGTATCTGGATCCATCCAGATTTTGCCTTCGGCTACATACTTTGAAATATTGGGGCGAAAGGTTTCCCACCAGTTTATTTCCTCCCTGCTTGCCGAGAGTCCGCCGTCGCTGTAGTTGATGCAGCATTTACCGCATTGGTTACAGGCCTTCACTTCTCAATACGCTCCATATTTTAGCAACTTTAGTTGAATGTTGACTAACCTGAATATTAGCGTCTTTTTGGCAGATTTTTTCGCTCTGATTTTTTATTTTTTTGTAGGGTGAGGATTTTAGCGCTCTGCGTCGCAGGTGTGTCGACGTCCAGTAGCCAATTTTTGTCTGCGGCAAATAGTTTGCAGATTGGCTCAACTAAGCGGTAGATGTGTTGGGCTTGAGTATCATTCACACCGCTTCGCTCCCAACTTATCCACAGTGCTGTGGTAATTAGTTCGTTTGCTTCTAGCGTTAGGCGGTAAGCGCATTCTTGTTCTGACCAACCAACATTCAATCTAAGTAGATGAAGCTTTTGTCCTGGCGATTGAATGTTGGATTTTGCTGTCATAGTTTCTAAATGCCGGTCGGACTAGAGCTTTATCGTTTCTCTCAATTCGGTTTTTCGTCCGCTGTGCTCAAAGCCGATCATTTCCTCGTATGCGGTTTGATGTACAAAATCGGTTTTAAGAATCCCCGCCTCTCGAAGCAATAAAAAAGCACTGGTGCGGCTCTTGCATTTTAACGTTTTATTCTTGCTATCTAAGATTGGTTTTATATCTTCTCCAACTCGATAAAAAATCAGATAAATATTGGGGTCGATCGAGTGCACTTCTATTGCTGGCGCTTGGTATCTTTCCACTAGAGATTTGATGTTTTCTAAATTCAATTCAGGTCCCTAAAAGTGAGCGATGATCAGCAATATTTTGCGCTTCTATTGTTCAAGTTAAATATTAAAATGGCTTACATGAAGGCTTTGTGAAAGATCTCAGCAATTAGTTAAAGCTTATGGGCATCTTCTTGAAGTCGATCATTTTTGTAAGGAGCTTAGCAGTTTAAATAAAAGAAGAATCTGTGTAAGGCGCCGATGGAAAAACGACGGACGTGGAATCACTAAGCGATTGAAAAGGTCAGATGAATTACCCTGGGTCTTCGATAAAAATGTGCCCGTGTTTCGTTGCCAATACTCTATCAATGCTAAAGCCATTTGGTTGGCTAAGTTAACTTTATTGGGCTTGATAGTCTCAAAGAGGTGCAGGTAGCTGGATATTAGGTGTTCTATACGTATAACCTTACAAAATGAATCCGAGCATAAAAAAAAGCACAAAAAAAAAGTCCTTCTCAATTTTTTTAAGTTTGATGTCGGCTCTCGTTCTGACGTTCCAGTTTACTGGATGTGGCAAGGGTTCCTTCACAGCGCATTCGAGTTTTACAGAAATAGACTCTCCGGCTGGTTTGAATTCTCAGTCGCCACGACTGTCGCAAGATCTCCAGGGCAATCCTTTATTAAGTTGGATTGAGCTAGAGGGAGAGCGGTCGATCCTTAAGTATTCCGTTATGCGTCAAGACCAGTGGTCACTATCTCAAGAAGTTGCTCGAGGTGATGACTGGGTAATAAACGGGTCAGATACACCCTCTGTGGTTCAGTTATCTGAATCTCTAATGGCCGCGCATTGGTTGGTAAAGAACCCAAACGGATCCTTTGCTTATGATATTTTCACTAGCCATTCGCAGAATAATGGCAAGACATGGTCGAATCCCGTAACACCCCATACAGACGGCACTGCTGTTGAACATGGCTTTGCAAATATCTATAAAACCTCTGGGGAGGGCCGCGAGGGCTATGGGCTCGTTTGGTTAGATAGCGCGAACGTTTCGATGAAGATTTTCGCCGATAGTGTGCATAGTACGTCAGGTGTCTCTCTTCGTTCTGCGCTGATTGATCTAGACGGTTCCATTTATGAAGAACAATTGGTTGATTTTTTAGTATGTGATTGTTGTCCAACGGCGTTAACTCAAGGTTCACAAGGTCCGATTGTTGCTTATCGCAACCGTGACGAAACTGAACAGCGAGACATTTTTTATACGCAGTTGAGAGATGGTCATTGGAGTAAGCCATCTCCCGTAGGCTTTGACGATTGGCACATTGCGGGATGTCCAGTTAATGGCCCGGCCATTGCGTCAGTAGGTAATACGGTGGCTATCGCTTGGTTTACCGCAGCTGGGGGGCGAAAGAGTGTTCGCATAGCAATTTCGAGAAATGGTGGGGTGACATTTGAGCCACAGTTTGAGATTGATCACGGTGACACATTAGGGCGAGTGAGTCTGGCTATGGATAGCTCCAAGCAAATTACTGTAAGTTGGTTGACGGTGCCCAAAGGCAGTAAATTTGCTCAGATTCAGTTGGCAGCCTATGATTTGAAAAGTGGACCCTTGTCACAAATCAGTCAAGACACAATAATTCTTGAAACGAATAAGCCGGTTGGCGTGCCTGTAATGGCGTCTCTGGCATCAGGAGGCGGGATTTTGGCATGGACAGCTGGCGGTGTTAGGGGGCCCAGAGTAAAAGTGTTTAGTTGGACAGAGGGCTGAGAGCAGGTAGCTAAATTAGAAAAAATATAATCTATTCTAATTTAGCAAAAGAACAGATCACGGCGCAGCGGATATTTCCCAGAGCAATTTTCAAAATATTTTGAGCTTAGGCGCTGCCGGCGCTCTTGCGCAGCGCGTTTTATAAAGGACCGGCGCCATTGTAAATTCTGTGTCCAGCAGACGTCGTTCAGTTATATTTCTTTCTTATATTCTTATAAACGGCTGTTCTAAATTTCGCCTTATAATTAAAGGCTATGCGCGTATCGAACTTGATTTTATGAAAGCAATCGCCGACGGAAAGTTGACCGGTTTCGTCAGCGCTGAAACCTTGAGATTGCAACTCTACCGGCTGTTTGATGCGTATTTTTTCTGAGTTTACTTACAAACCTTTAGCAAGTATCTGCAGATCATCGTAAGGCATTTGCCTTGCATAATTGCTCTTTTGTATATGCGCATTTGGAATCTTGGTTACGGCGAATATATTTGAGAGGTCCCTGAAGTTTGAAAATCTCTCGTTTATGAGCCAAGGTACTAGCCGAGAATTAATCTAAAGGGGATAGTAATTGCCGATTAATATTTTAGGCATGATTGGCGTTACGCAGCCTGTATCTGCTTCTACGGTACACATTGTAGGTGGCGGGCTTGATGCAGATTACGTAAGTAAGTTCACCCAAGTACATGAAACATCAGATTTTGACGCAGTGCTGATTGGTCATTCTTCTAGCTCAGCCGACGGTTTTGCGATTGCTCAGCATGCGGCTTATCACACCGAGAAAATAAAGATTCTATTGGCGCACCGCCCCGGTTTTGCTGCGCCTACCCAGGCGGCGCGGCGCGTTGCCACTCTCGACAACCTTATTGGTGGTCGATTGTTGCTGCATATTATTACCGGGGGTGTGGATGCAGATCAGCGCCGAGATGGCGACTACCTACCTCATGACGAACGCTACCAACGCACTGATGAGTATCTCGAAGTTATGCGTAAGGTTTGGACCAGCGATAAGCCGTTTGATTTTGAAGGTAAATACTATCAAGTGAGTCGGGCATCCTCTGAAGTGGCTGCGGCGCAATCGCCCTATGTACCCCTATGGTTTGGAGGTATTTCAGACGCCGCTATTCCGGTGGGAGCAAAGCATTGCGACACTTACGCCTTGTTTGGTGAACCTCGCAGGCAGGTCTCAGAGTTAATGGCTCAGTTAGATAAGGCCGCCCAAGGCTTTGGTCGTACCCTCAACTACAACCTGTCATTCAGGCCCATTATTGGCGACACGGAAGAGGCGGCGTGGCGGAAAGCCAAGGACATTTTAGCAGGTGTGGAAGCCGAAGCTGGGGTGCGCAAGTCATCCAAAGTGCCTGAGGCTGAAACAGCGCGCCGATTGAGCAATCTTATTGAGGGTGGTGAAGTACAAGACGAGCGTCTTTGGGTGCCGATTGCAGCAGCGGCGCAGGGCAGTGGTAACTCTACTGCCTTAGTGGGTACTCCAGAACAGGTAGCGGAAGCGATCGCAAAGTATTACGACCTTGGCGTTAGTGGCGTCTTGATAAGAGGGTTTGATCCTTTCGCGGATGCCAAGACCTATGGTGAAGAATTGATTCCTTGGATTAGAGAAAAGGTAAACCAGCGTGATGCTGCTACTATCAAATAGTTAGCTATAGATAGCGCGTTACTCCGCGGAAGGGTGAAGATGAGGATCAGTGATTTTGTCTGGTGCAAAGAAAGTCAGTTCAATGTGAACATCTGAAAGCGGTAATAATAAGCTGCGCTCAGATTTGCATCTTTACGCGTATACGCAGGCCGATAAAAAACAACTGAGGTTATAGAACGCGGCCTTCTAAGGGGCCAACTACAGCCCAATCTACTAGAAAAGACGCAACTGCCAGCACTACGCACACGAAGCCTATGAATCCGAGTAGTCTCCAAACATGAAAGGTCTCTTCGCCCTCAGAGGCATGATCTTGTTCTTCGGGTAGCATTAATGGCTCCGTTGTGAGTTTTACGCGTTGCGGGCGTCAGACGCCTTCGATGGCAAAACGGGAGTTTAAAGAAGACACGTCTATTCTGCGTGAATTAGCCGTGGTTGATAATATTTGTCCAAATAGTTTTAGGCACTATTGCTTATAGCGCTCATCGTCTCAGCCGTTAGCCCTGCGGCCTCTCCTGAGCGCAGCACGTCTTTCCAACTGTTATCGTCTATGTCAATACCATTCGCCTCTCTAGCAGACTTGGTTATTTGCTCTGGGTCACCAGGAATCAACACTTTCTCGGTCCCGTCAGCAGGCGTACTGGCGTAGATATAATCAATCATAGCACTGACTTCATCGTCAAATGCTTGGAGATTGCCAACCGCAGCGGGGTCGATAATAATTGATAGCATGTTGTTTAAAGTAGCCCCTACACGAGCGTTTTTTGGTTGCATAGTAAAATTCCCGCCCAGTCCGCCGCCTAACAGTTCGCACATAACCATCAGTCCGTAGCCTTTATGTTGGCCGAAGGGCTGCATTGCGCCTTTGGCTTCAGGCCCAAATATGACAGCCGGATTATTTGTGTCCACGCCATTTTCGTCCACCAATGAATTGGGCGGCACGGCCTCACCTTTCATGTGGGCAACGCGCACTTTTCCCGCGGCCACTGTAGTCGTGGCCATATCTAGAACCACGTGCTTTCCATCTGCTCGCGGCACGGTGCAGCAAAAAGGATTAGTAATAAAGCGTCGATCCCGCCCGCCATAGGCAACGACCATAGGGTCGTGACCCACCACGTTCACATAATGCGTGGACACCAAGCCGGCGTCTGCACAAACTTCGCCAAAGGCACCTATTCTTCCAAGGTGCGCGGCATTGCCTAGGGCCACGCAGCAAATGCCCAGTTGTTTAGCGCGCTGGATGCCTAGCTCCATGGCTTGCATACCAACAACCCTTCCGAGACCGAGTTCGGCGTCAAAGGACACAACCGCGCCGTTGTCTTTAATCAATTTTGCGTCATTAGATGGTTTTATGTGACCTGCCTTCATGGATCGGACATAGCTTGGAATCATGCCAACGCCGTGAGAGTCGTGGCCTTTGAGATTTGCTTCAACTAAATGTAGTGCCACGGCTTGTGCGTTTGCTTGTGGAGTGCCGGCAGCACGGAGGATTGCGCTTGCTAGATTGGTTAAATTTTGGTGTTGAATGATCATGGTATTGCATTCCAGTCTTTAGCGGTGATTTTTCGTTGCCAAATAATGTCTTGATCTTTGCCCAAGCGCTAGTATGAAATTTTTCCCAAGTGTGTTCCGGGAAGTTTTGTTCTTTGCGAGGGACGAGGGGTCAAGAGCGGAATAGGTGACCAAGGTTTTAAGAATACGGGAGCATCAGAGGGAAAGTTGATCAATCTCTAACCATGAGCTTATCGTTGAAATCTTAATAACGCTCTAAGTCATTGAGTTATATGGTGCACCCGACTGGATTCGAACCAGTAATCGCCGGTTTCGTAGACCGGTGCCTTATCCAGTTGGGCCACGGGTGCGCAACGAGGCC
>MDSY01018622.1_pt1 | contig 11225 bp, 13 predicted proteins | sample 811131 | NCBI WGS metagenome assembly MDSY01 (sample SAMN05326643, study PRJNA326480) | marine metagenome | isolation source: seawater | place: Atlantic Ocean: South West | collected 2010
CACAATGATCATTGGAATATTTATATTATTAATAGCTACTATTATGTTTATTGTTTTTATGGAAAGAGCTTTGAGAAAAATTCTTATAAACTATCCAAAAAGACAAATGGGCAACAAGATGTATGGTGGTGAATCATCACATTTACCTTTAAAGATTAATCAAGCTGGTGTAATACCTGCAATATTTGCATCTGCACTTCTTTTGCTACCAGTAACTTTTTCTAATTTTAGCTTTTCAAATAGTGATACGTTTTTGAATATAAGTTCATATTTTACACAAGGACAACCACTATACATGTTGCTATATGCTTCAGCAATAATATTTTTTACTTTTTTTTATACATCGATAACTTTCAATCCTGTAGAAACAGCTGACAATCTTAGAAAATATGGAGGATTTATTCCTGGGATTAGACCGGGTGAAAATACAGCCTTTTATATTGAAAAAATTGTTGCTAGATTAACCACAATTGGTGCTCTTTATCTAACATTAGTATGCTTGATGCCTGAATTTTTAATAGCAAACTATCCAATTCCTTTTTATTTAGGAGGTACATCAATTTTAATTGTTGTAGTTGTAGCTATAGATACTGTAACTCAAATACAAACCAGATTAATGAGTTCTCAGTATGAACAATTAATTAAAAAAACAAAATTTGGTAAATAATTAAGTGAATGTAATATTATTTGGACCTCCAGGAGCAGGTAAGGGCACTCAAGCTAATTTTATAGTAAAAAAACATAATTATTTTCAATTATCAACTGGTGATCTTTTGAGAGAAGAGGTTAAACAAAAAACAATACTTGGTTCTGAAATTGATCAAATAATATCAAATGGTAAATTTGTTTCTGATTTAATTGTTAACACTCTTTTAATACAATCTATTAAAAATTTAAAGTTTAGAGATAGAATAATTTTTGATGGATATCCAAGAAATGTAGAACAAGCAAAAAACTTAGATTTAATACTTAAAGATTTTAATACTGAAATAGGTCATATAATTTTCTTAAATGTTTCAAGAGAAATCATTGAAAAGCGAATAATGGGGAGAATGACATGTGAAAAATGCAATATGACAATGAATGAATTTTTTGATAAAAGTCAAATTAAATTACATCCCTGTGGTGAAGAATTTTTAAAAAAAAGAAAAGATGACAATTTTGAAACAGTAGTGTCTAGATATGACACCTATATGAAATTGACAAAACCAGTGTTAGAATATTATTCAAAAAAGTTAAATTTCACAGAAATTGATGGCTCTGTTGAAATTGAGCAAATAACCAATAAAATCAACGATATTCTTAATGTTTAAGACGTTGACTTTAGAACATCTTCTTATATAAAAGGCTAAATTTATTCTCAAAAATATGGCGCGTATTGCAGGTGTTAACATTCCCCAAAATAAGCTTGTTCACATAGGACTTACCTATATCTATGGCATAGGTAACAAGTTTTCAAATCAAATTTGTAACTCATTAGAAATACCTAAAGCAAAGAGAATCAATGAACTAACCGATGATGATATTTTAAAGATAAGAGAATACATCGATGCAAATTTCAAAGTTGAAGGTGATTTAAGAAGAGATTATTCTTTAACAATAAAAAGACTAATTGACTTAGCATGCTATAGAGGATCAAGACATAGAAAAAAATTGCCTGTCAGGGGACAAAGGACAAGATGTAATGCAAGAACTAGAAAAGGTAAAGCAATAGCAATTGCTGGTAAAAAATTAACACCACTAAAAAAATAATTATATTTATGGCTAAAGTAGATAAAGTTGAAAATAAAGATCCCTTAGTTGAAAAAAAAGTAGATAAGAAATCTAAAAAAAGCACGTATTCAAAAAAAAAGAAAGTAAAGAAGAATATACTTAATGGAATAGCTTATGTGCAATCTACATTTAATAATACAATAATTTCAATTGCAGATACTAATGGCAATGTTATTTCATGGGCCTCATCTGGTCAAAAAGGTTTTAAGGGCTCTAGAAAATCTACTCCTTATGCTGCACAAATTGCTGCTGACTCTGCTGCATCAAAAGCATTAGAATTTGGGATGAAAACTTTAACAGTTCAAGTTAAAGGACCTGGATCAGGAAGAGAAACAGCTTTAAGAGCTTTACAAGCAAGAGGATTTAAAATTCTTTCAATAAAGGACACTACACCAATGCCACATAACGGTGTAAGACCACCAAAAAAAAGGAGAGTTTAGTAAATGGAAAGTTTAAATGTAAATGTAAAAAATTGGAAAGCATTAATTAAACCTGCTCAATTAGATGTTAAAATTAGTGATGACAAGTCTCAGGCCAAGATTATAGCTGAACCACTTGAAAAAGGTTATGGATTAACTTTAGGTAATTCTTTAAGACGAATATTACTTTCTTCTATTAGAGGAGCAGCTGTAACATCAATTCAAATTGATGGTGTATTACATGAATTTACTTCTATAAAGGGTGTTAGAGAAGATGTAACAGATATTGTTTTAAATGTTAAATCATTAGCTCTCAAAAGTTCATCAGAAGGAACTAAAAAACTAGTTCTTGATGCAAAGGGTCCAGGTGAAATTAAAGCTTCTGATATAGCTCAAATCCCTGATATTGAAATTCTAAATCCTGATTTAGTAATTTGTAACTTAGATGAAAATACACATTTTCACATGGAGATGAATGTTGGAACTGGAAAAGGATATGTACCAGCAATAATGAATAAACCAGAGGAACCACCTCTAGGGTTAATTCCAATAGACTCATTATTTAGTCCTGTTAAAAAAGTATCATATTCAATAAGTACAGCAAGAGAAGGTAAAGCACTTGATTATGATAAATTGATTATGGAAGTAGAAACAAATGGATCAATTTCAGCAGAGGACGCGGTTGCATACTCAGCTAGAATTTTTCAAGATCAGCTTAATATGTTTGTTAATTTCGATGAACCAGTAGAAGTTGCTGTAAAAGAAGTTTCTACAGAACCGGAATTTAACAAGAATCTCTTAAGAAAAGTTGATGAACTAGAACTATCAGTTAGATCAATGAATTGTCTTAAAAATGATAATATAATTTATATAGGTGATCTGGTTCAAAAATCTGAGGGTGAAATGCTTAGAACTCCTAATTTTGGAAGAAAATCACTTAATGAAATTAAAGAAGTTTTGACTGGAATGTCACTTTACTTGGGTATGGAAATACCTAATTGGCCGCCAGATAACATAGCTGAAATGTCTAAAAAATTGGAGGAACAAATCTAATGAGACATGGAATGGCTAATAAAAAGCTTAACAGAACCTCAGAACATAGAAAAGCATTATTAAAGAATATGTTAAATTCTTTAATCAAATATGAACAAATCACAACTACACTTCCTAAAGCAAAGTTTTTAAAACCACAAGCTGATAAAATAATTACATTAGGAAAAAAAGAAACATTACAAACTACCAAAATGTTAATGTCAAAATTGCAGGATATAAGCTCAACAAATAAAGTTAAAAAAACTCTATCAAAAAGGTATGAAAAAAGAAATGGTGGATATACCAGAATTATAAAAGCAGGTTTTAGATACGGTGATAATGCACCCATGGCTGTTATTGAATTTGTAGATAGAAATGTTGAAGCTAAAAGAGTAGATAGAAAGAAAAAAGACCCAGGTAAAGAAAACAAAGAAGAAAAGAAATTAGCTACTGCTTAAATTTTTATATAAAATTATACTATCATGAAAAAGTCATTTAACGTTGCTTCAACGTTTAACGATATGCGTATTGATAGATGGATAAGAAACAATCTTGGTAATTATCCACAAGGCTTAATTGAAAAAAGTTTAAAAAATGGCAAGGTAAAACTAAATAATAAAAAAATAAAAAGTTCACACAAAGTTAAATCAGGCGACACTATTGATCTATTTAATTTTGAGTTCAAAGAAACAATTGTTCAAAAAACAATTAAATTTGTTCCCTCTGAAGAAGTTATTAAAGAAAATGAAGATTTAATAATTGATAACAATGAAGACTTTATTGTATTAAATAAGAGTGCTGGTATTTCAGTTCAAGGTGGTACTAAGTCAAAAAAGAATCTAGTAGATATATTTGCACGTAGTGAGATTTTTCAAAATACTAAACCTTTTTCTGTTCACAGATTAGATAAGGACACTTCTGGAGTTTTTATTATGGCTAAGCACAGAGAGTCTGCTCAACTATTAACATCATTATTTAGATTAAGAAAAGTTCACAAAACATATATAGCCATATGTCATGGAGAGTTAGAAAAAGACTCAGGTGAGTGGAATGCTGATTTGATAAGATATGATAACGATAAGGAAATAATTGAAAAAGCAAAAACCCTTTATAAAGTTTTAGATAAAAATTCTATATGTAGCCTTGTAGAAATGAAACCGATCACTGGACGTAAGCATCAATTAAGAAAACAACTTTATTCTGTTGGGTGTCCAATTTATGGGGATCAAAAATACAAGTTTAGTAATACTGATAAAGCTATAAATAAAAATCTAATGTTACATTCTTATCAAATTAAATTTATGATTAAAGACAAGAAATATACATATACTGCATTATTGCCAGATTATTTTAAAAAACTTTTAAAAACAAAAAGACTTAAATTCCTAAGTTCTTCGTAAAATTTTTAACTATTATATCACTTAAATTATCATAATTTTGATCATTAATTTCTTTAAGATTAGTAACGTCTCTATCTAAAATACCACATGGAATTATTTTTTTATATTTTGATAAATCGTTACTAATATTTATTGCAAAACCATGATAAGCAATCCACTTGCTTACTCTAACTCCAATTGCAGCAATTTTTTTTTTTGTATTTTTTTTGTTTATCCAAATTCCAATATTTTTAGGATCACCGAATGTTGATATGTTAAATTCTTTTAAGCTATCGATAATTGAACTTTCAATTACAGTTATAAATTTTCTAATATCTTTTTGTCTTTTCTTTAAATCTATAACAAAGTAACAAATTAGTTGTCCAGGTCCATGATAGGTTATTTTGCCACCACGATTGGTTTTTATCAGATTTATATTTTTGTCTAGAATTTCTTCTTCCTTATAGTTTGTACCAGCAGTATAGACTTCGTCGTGTTCCAATATCCAAATTAAATCTCCCTTCACATTGTTATTTATATCAATTAATCTTTCTTCTAGAATTTTTATCGCTTCATTGAATTTTACTGGTTTTATGGACTTTTTAATTTCTATATTCATTTATAAATTGTATTATCTTTATTATAGTCTAATAGTGCAAAAATTAGTTTATAGGTAAATTATGTCTTTAATAAAAAAAATAAAGGATAAAAAAGTTAATTTTGAATTTAATAAAGAATATATTAAAGTAGTTAATACTAAGATAGCTAACAATGATGCACAATTTATTACAAATTCTTTTAAGGAAATGCATCCAGCTGATGCAGCTGATATAATTGAACATCTTGGGCAAAATGAAAGAGAAAGCTTAATTAAGTTAAATAACTTTAACATTGATCCAGAAGTTTTTATAGAACTTAACGAATCGATTCAAACTGAAATAATAACTTATCTTTCATCTGATACTATTGTCACTCTTTTAAAAAATCTTGAGTCAGATGATGCCATCGCCATATTAGAAAATGTTGATGAAAAAGATAAGAATGATATTTTAAGTTCTTTACCACCTAAAGACCGCTTTGCATTACTTGAAAGCTTAAGCTATCCTGAAGATTCTGCAGCTAGAATTATGCAACGAGAGTTTACAGCCACACCAAGTAATTGGTCTGTAGGTCAAACAATTGATTATTTAAGAGAAAATAAAGACCTACCAGAAGAATTTTTAGAAATTTTCATAGTCGATGAGGCCTTTAAGCCAATTGGAACAGTTCCCTCTTCTAAAGTTTTAACCACTTCGAGAGACACTAAAATGCTTTCTATTATGTCAGAATCCCAAGTTTTTATACCTGTTGATATGGATAAAGAAGAAGTAGGTAATTTATTTGAAAATTATAATTTAAATTCTGCTGCTGTAGTAGATAAAACTAATAAATTAGTTGGTATGATAATGTATGACGATGTCCTTACAGTTTTAAAGGAAGAAGCAGAAGAAGATGCTCTAAGATTAGCTGGTGTAGGTGATGAAGTAATTACTGATGGTGTATTAAAAAAAACTAAAAGAAGATTTAATTGGCTTTTATTAAATCTATTTACTGCATTTTTAGCAACTTGGGTGATAAGTTTATTTGGTGCAACGATTGAACAAATGGTTGTTCTTGCATTTTTAATGCCGATAGTAGCTTCAATGGGAGGTAATGCAGGAATGCAAACTTTAGCAGTTACGGTAAGAACTTTAGCAACAAATGATTTGACGAAAAATAATTTTGGAAAAAATATTTTTAAAGAATTTAATATAGGAGTTTTGAATGGTTTTATTTTTGCAATCATAAGTGCTTTTATAGTTCAAATTTGGTTTAATGACTCATTACTTTCATTAATAATATCAATATCAATGGTCTTAACAATGATTGTTGCTGGATTATTTGGTATTTTAGTTCCAATTGCTTTGAAAAAGATGGATATAGATCCTGCCATAGCATCAAGTGTTTTTGTAACAACAATAACTGACGTTATTGGATTTGTTTCATTTTTGGGAGTGAGTGCTTATTTTTTTTAGTGAGTAGTTAAAAGTTATCTATAAGTCTTACATTGTTGATATAGTATGCAATAAATAGCTTAAATTTTTTATTATATATATTTCGTCCTAGATTTACACAATTTCTTGTCTCCAAATACTCAATATTAATATTATATCTGCCTTCTAACTTTCTTTTAATATTTTTAATTAAAAAAGTTGATTTTTTTCTATTTCGACTAATTTTTGATTTTAAGAACATCAATTGTTTTGCCATTAAGCCAGCAAAAACAAGATCTTTTTTTTTTAATAAAAAATTTCTAGAAGATAAAGCAACTTTATTTTTATCCCGGATAGTTTTACATGATATAATTTTAGTCTTAGTTTTTACTTCTAGAAATTGTTTTACCAAAAATAATTGTTGAAAATCTTTTTCACCCATAAAAACATACTTTGGTGATATAAAAAAAATAAACCTATTCATTATATCTAAAACACCCTCAAAATGACCCTTTCTATGTTTAGCACACAATATCTTTTGCTTATTTTTTAATTTATATTTCATTAATTTTTTATTTTTATAAATTTGATTAAATGTAGGGATATATACAAAATCAACTTTTAATTTTTTTAATATGAATAAATCTTTATTTAAATTTTTAGGATAGTTCTTGTAATCTTTAATATTATTAAATTGTTTAGGGTTAACAAAAATAGTTACAAGTGTTTTTTTGCATTTTTTTTTAGAAATTTTAATTAGGGACTGATGTCCCAAATGTAGACCACCCATTGTTGGAACAAAGCCTATACCCTTATTGTGTTTAATTGCCTTATTTAGATCTTTTATTTCTCTTATTAATTTCATTTGTAAAAATAATATTAATAAGTAAAACATTTATATGATTAAACAAGCAATAATTCCATTAGCAGGACTTGGTACCAGGTTACTACCTCTAACCAGTGTTTTTGCAAAAGAACTTTTACCGATTAATGGAAAACCTGGAATTGAATATATAATCGAAGAATGTATTGATGCTGGTATTAAAGAGATTATTTTTATCATATCAAAAAAAAAAATAATGATAAAAAATTATTTTTATAATGACAAATTTTATAAAAATATAATTAAAAAAAAAAAAGATCCTAGGATTATTGCTGAATATAAGAAAATACTGAAGTATAAAAAAATGATTAAATTTGTTTATCAAAACAAACCTTTAGGAACAGGCGATGCTGTACTTAAAACTAAAAAATTTATTAAGAATAAATATTTTTTAATGCTATTACCTGATGATTTAATAATTAAAAAGAACTGTTCTAAAACCATGATTTCTATTAATAAAAAATTTAATTCTTCTGTGATGGCTAGTATGAAAGTAAAAAAAAAAAATGTTTCAAGATGGGGAATTTTCAATATTAAGAAAAAAATTGATAAAATAAATTTTTTAATTAAAAATGTTGTTGAGAAACCATCTATTAAATCTGCACCATCTAACAATGCGGTAATAGGAAGATATATTCTGCCTAAAAAAATATTTAAAAAACTCTCTAATTTAAAACCTGGTAAGTGTGGTGAAATTCATATAACAGATGCCATACAGTTACTAATAAATGAAAAAGAAAAATTTATAGGTCATAATTTTCACGGTAAATATTTAGACTGCGGATCTATGGAAGGCTATATAAATTCTACTTTGGAAATTTCAAAAATATGAAACTATGCATGATAGGGACAGGTTATGTTGGTCTGGTAAGTGGTGTATGTTTTTCAGATTTAGGCAATGACGTTATTTGTGTTGATAACGACATAAAAAAAATAGAAAATCTAAAAAAAGGTATAATTCCAATTTATGAACCAGGCTTAGAGGAGCTGGTTCTAAAAAATTATAAAAATAAAAGATTAAAATTTTCAGCTGATTTAAAAAACTCCGTTCTAAAATCAGACATTATTTTTATTTGTGTTGGTACTCCTACTAATAAGAATGGTAGTGGTGCTGATTTAAGTCAAATCTATAATGTTGCTAAAGAAATAAGAAGTTCTATTTCTAGATTTAAAATTATAATCACTAAATCTACAGTATCTGTCTCAACAGGTGATGAAATCGAAAAAATTATTTTGCAAAAAGTATCTAAAAAATTTTTTTCAGTTGTTTCAAATCCTGAATTTTTGAGAGAAGGTGAGGCTATTAGAGATTTTTATAAACCTGACAGAATTGTAATTGGTACTAGTAATAAAAAATCTAATAATTTATTAAAAAATCTGTATTTACCTTTAATAACGAGAGGTGCAAAATATATTAACACATCAAGAAGGGCAGCTGAATTAATCAAATATGCATCTAATGCCTTTTTAGCTACAAAAATAACCTTCATTAATGAAATGGCAAATTTATGTGAAAAAATAGATGTTAATATTGAAGATATTTCTATTGGCATGGGTCTGGATAAAAGGATTGGTGGACGCTTTCTTAGAGCAGGACCTGCTTATGGTGGATCATGTTTTCCAAAAGATACTAAGGCTATAGTTGCTACTGGAGATTATTTTCAAACAAATTTATCTGTTATTAAATGCGTGATCAAATCCAATGAAAACAGATCTTCATTATTATTAAAACGAGTTTATGATTTATTAAATGGTAAAGTTAGAAATAAAAAAATATGTTTTTTAGGTGTAACTTTTAAAGCTAATACAGATGATATGAGAGATTCTTCTAGTTTAAAAATGATACCTTCATTAATTAAAAAGGGTGCAATAATTAACTATTATGATCCTTCTGGAGAAAAAAAAATATTTAGTAAATTAAAGAATATTTCCTTTTCAAAAGATATAAAAACAGCAATTAAAGATGCGGACCTAATAATAATTCATACAGAGTGGAATGATTTTAAATCTATAAACTTTAAGAAAGAAGTTATAAATAAAAAATTTAAAATATTTGATATGAGAAATATTTATTCACCAGATAAAATGAAGAGTTTAAAAATAAAATATTTTGGCGTAGGTCGTTAATTTAACTCAAATATAGCATCAATTTCAACAGAAACACCTAGTGGTAAACTGTTTGTACTAACGGCTGCTCTCGTATGCATGCCTGCCTCACCAAAAATTGATGCAATTAAGTCTGATGCCCCATTTATTACTTTCGGTTGTTCAATAAAATCATCAGTAGAATTAACAAAACCTGTTAATTTAATACACGATTTTATTTTGGATAAGTCATCTTCACATATTTTTTTTGCCTGTGAAATAATGCTCAATGCACATCGTTTAGCCGCATTGTATCCTTCATCAGTATTTAGTTCTTTGCCTAGTTTTCCTCTTATCAATTCACCATTTTCTGCAATTGATATTTGTCCAGATATAAAAAGTAATTTATTAGTAATTTTCGCCGCAAGATAAGACCCAACAGGATCTGCAGCTTTTGGTAATACAATATTTAATTCTTCAATTTTTTTTTCAATTGACATAAAATTCTTTCTTAATTAACTGGCTTAATTTTATAACTTAAAAAAGTGTTTTTTTAGTTTTAGTGTTTACATCGTTAAGTTTTTTGAAAGGGTTTTTAAAAAAACCTTTTTTTTTACCAGCATTTTCATTATCTGGATTGCTTTTAAAATTTTTACAAACTAATTTTTGGTGAAATCCCTTTGGATTTGAACAATCAGTTTCTGCACTAATTGAAATATTCGACATCAAGAAAAGTGAACTAGTCACTATTAAAATTATTTTTTTCATTTTTTTTTCCTTATTTTTATTTTCTTCTTTTTATCGTATTCTCGTCTTTTCTCAATCAAAATTAATGCATCTTCCATATTGAGTTCCAACGGGTCTTTTTCTTCTGGTATTGTTGCATTAAGTGATTTGTATTTTATGTAAGGACCATATTGACCCTTCATGATTCTCACAGATTTTTTATCCTCAGGATGTTCACCTAAATCTTTTATTATAGAGGATGACATTCTCCCAGGTTTAGCTTCTGCTATGAGTGTAATAGCTCTATTTAAACCAATCGAAAAAATTTCTTCTACATTTTCAATCCTTGCTGATTTATTATCACATTTTAAATAAGGCCCAAATCTACCTGAATTTAATACAATATCTTTTTGATTATCCGGATTAACTCCTAAAGTTTTTGGCAATGAACAAAGAAATTTAGCTCTATCTAAATCAACACTTTCTACTACTATTCCTTTAGGTATTGAAACATTTTTAAGGTTATTGTCATCCTTATCTAATTTTTTCTTTTTAATTTTTTTCTTTTTCTTTTTAGTATTAGCAACTACTTCTTTTATTTCTTCAATCTTTTCATATTGAATATATGGTCCAAATCTACCATTCTTAAGATACATATCATTTCCATTTTCATGTTTCCCAATAAATTTGGGTTCAGCTAATTGAGACTGTGCCGCTGCCTTAGTTTTAGAAAGTGGTCTTGTAAATTTACATTCTGGATAGTTTGAGCATCCAATAAAAGCACCACCTCTAAAACTATTTTTAAGACTTAAAGATCCAGTATCACATAATTGACATTTTCTATCTACATTGCCATCTTTTCCTCTTTCAAAAATTAAACTGCCCAAACTATCATTTAATAAATCTAAAACTTCTC
>MDSY01062869.1_pt1 | contig 11225 bp, 10 predicted proteins | sample 811131 | NCBI WGS metagenome assembly MDSY01 (sample SAMN05326643, study PRJNA326480) | marine metagenome | isolation source: seawater | place: Atlantic Ocean: South West | collected 2010
GAAAGCAGGACTATAATTTAAGTTTTAAAGACTAAAATTATATATTATATTTAGGGCGGTTATTTTTAACCGCCCTTTTTTTTATGAGCAGTGAAACACAAAAAATATTAACGACAGACGGAATTCCTTTAGAGGTAAGTTTAAAAAAAGCAGAAAAGAAAAATAAGATTAAAGCTTTCTTGCTTGTAGCACCTTTATTGCTCTATTTGCTAATTACTTATATTTTTCCAATAGGAGATATGTTTTTAAGAAGTATAGATGACAAAATGGTTACAAAAATGCTTCCTAAAACTTTTATAGCAATGGAACAGTGGGATGGTCAGGAACTTCCTTCAGAAGAAGTGTTTGAGGCCTTTTACCTAGATTATAGAATACTAGTAAAAGATAAAACTTTTGGAAAGTTAGCAACTCAACTTAACTATGAAAAGAATGGTTTTAAAAGCATTCTTAAAAAATTGGCCAGAAAGCAGAAAAAATTTACTGAAGGTAATTATAAAGAACAGATTATGAAAGTTCACAAAAGGTGGGCTAATGTTGAATACTGGAGGGCAATCAAAAGAAGAGCCCCAAATTATACATATGCAAAATATTTAAAAGGTGTTGATATGTATGAAGACGAGAATGGAAAAATAGTTCAAGTTGAGGAAAGCAGAAGAGTTCATAAAAAACTTTGGTTTAGAACTCTAGAAATTGCTTTTTTTGTAACAGTTTTTTGTTTTTTGATGGCTTACCCAATAGCTCATCTGCTAGCAACTTTGCCAATGAAATATAGCAACTTACTTATGATATGCGTACTCCTTCCTTTTTGGACTTCTTTATTGGTTAGAACCGCAAGTTGGATGATTTTGTTACAGCAACAAGGAATAGTAAATGATTTTTTTGTTTGGATAGGATTAGTAGCTGACGATAGTAGACCAGAAATGATGTACAATAAAACAGGTACATATGTTGCGATGACACAAATTCTTTTACCATTTATGGTTTTACCATTATATAGCGTAATGAAAACTATCTCTCCGAGTTTAATGAGAGCAGGTAAATCACTTGGTGGAACACCGTTTGTTGCTTTTTGGAAAATATATTTTCCATTAACTATACCTGGTATTGGCGCAGGATGTTTACTAGTATTTATTCTTGCTATTGGATATTATATCACACCAGCATTGGTTGGAGGTGCGTCAGGAACACTTATAAGTAACCAAATTGCTTATCACATGAAAAGTACTTTAGATTGGAGCTTTGCGTCAGCAATGGGTTTAATGCTTTTACTAGGAGTATTAGCTATCTACTGGGTTTATAATAAACTTGTTGGAGTTGATAATATCAAATTAGGATAAAAATATGGCTTTACCAAAGTATACAGAAACTCATTATAAAATATGGCACTACTTTTATTTGTTAATTTGTACATGCGTATTTATATTTTTAATAGCTCCTTTATTTGTAATTTTTCCACTATCATTTAATGCAGAAGAATTTTTAGTTTTTTCGGATGGAATGAAAAGACTGGATCCTGATGCATTTTCTTTAAGATGGTATCACGATATGATTTACGGTACCAAAAACCCTTGGGGACTAGCTGCAAAAAATAGTTTTATAATTGCAATTTTTGCAACTTTGGGATCTGTTTTATTAGGAACTGTTGCCGCTTTAGGCTTAAGCAGTAGACATATGCCATACAAAGTTTTTATTATGGCAATTTTAATTTCACCAATGATTGTTCCACTTATTATTTCGGGAGTTGCTATTTTCTTTTTTATAGCAAAAGTTGGTTTAGCAGGAACTCACCTCGGCATCATATTATCACATATAATACTTGGGACACCATTTGTAGTTATAACTGTTACCGCAACACTTTCTGGATTTGATCACAGCGTTACTAGAGCTGCCTCAAGTCTTGGAAGCAATCCAGTAAACACTTTTATGAAAATTACATTACCTTTAATATTACCAGGCGTAATATCTGGTGGATTATTTGCATTTGTCACTTCTTTTGATGAGGTTGTTGTAGTTCTATTTTTAGCTGGTCTTGAAAATACAACTATACCAATACAAATGTGGACCGGATTAAGAGAACAACTAAGCCCAACAATTTTGGCTGTAGCAACATGTTTAATTGTTCTTTCAATTTTAATACTTGTTACCGCCGAACTTTTAAGAAGAAGATCCGAGAGACTTAGAGGAATTAATAGGTAATTATAAGCTATTAATTAAATCTGGAGCAATTTTTTTCGATTTAGCTGAAAACCTTAATTTTTTTATTTCATCTAAATTAGATTTATCATTTCCAACTACAACAAATCCAATCATTCCCATATTTTTATGAGGCGTACACCAATACGCGTAAATTCCAGGAATATTAAATTTGTACTCAGTGTCTTTATTATATTTTGACTTAAATTTTTCAACTCCATCTGGAACACCTTTTTTTATGAATTCAACATTATGGCCCTTATCAGTAGCTTTCCATAATACTGTATCACCAACATTTACTCTTACAATTTTTGGCTCAAATACCATAGACTCTTTGTTTAATCTATTAAGCATTTCTACAGTTTGATCAGCAGCAATTGCAAATTCTGAAGAAAATAAAGAAAAGAAAATTATTAAAAATAGTTTTTTTTTCATATTAAATGTTTTTTTGAATAACCCATAAAATTGATATGGATATAAAAATTTTTATATCAAGAATGATTTATGTAACAAGTTGCCACACTCAGAATAACTTTAGTCAATTGACTCAATTACTGTAGCGATGCCCATACCTAATCCAATGCACTGTGTAGACAAAGCGTATTTTTTATTTTCTCTTTTTAATAATTCAGCAGCTTTACCTGTAATCCTTGCTCCAGTAGCTCCAAGCGGATGTCCTAAAGCCAAAGCCCCACCATCAATATTAACTTTTTTTTCGTCAAAGTTTAAATCTTTAATACAAGCCAATGATTGAGATGCAAATGCTTCGTTTAATTCTACAATATCAATTTCTTTTGAAGATAATTTTGCCCTTTCTAATGCTTTTTTAGTTGCTCCTATAGGACCTAATCCCATTAAATCAGGGTTACATCCTTCTACTGCCGTAGAAACAATCCTTGCATATATTTCTAAATTATTTTCTTTAGCAAATTCTTCTTCACAAATTAAAGTAGCGGCAGCACCGTCAGTTAAAGGTGACGACGTTGCAGCGGTAACAGTACCTTTTTGATCAAAAGCTAGCTTTAGTTCATCTAAAGTTTCTTGATTGCTATTTGGTCTAATATTTCCATCTTTGCTGCAGTTGCCTATTGAAGTAATTTCATTATTAAAATTTCCTTTTGATTGAGCTTCAAATGCTTTTTGATGACTAGAAATCGCGAATTCTTGCTGTTCTTTTCTTGATATATTATATTTTTTTGCAACATTTTCTGCTGTTACGCCCATAGAAAAATAAACATTAGGATTTTCTTTTTCTGAATAAGGGTAAGGTATTGGATTAAACCCTGTTGTAACACGCGTCATACTTTCAACTCCTCCACATATAAAAGCTTTACCCGATCCCATTGCAATTTTTCCAGCCGCAATATGAATAGCTTCCATAGATGATCCGCACCATCTATCTACTGTCATGCCAGAAGTTTTAATATTCATACCAGATAAAAAAGTTACAAGTTTGCCAATATTGAAACATTGTTCACCAACTTGAAAAGCACACCCAACAACAATATCTTCCACATCGTTCGGGTTAACTTTAGACTTTGAAACAAGATTTTTTATTACTTCTGCTAATAAATTAACTGGCTTAACATCTATTAACTCTCCTTTTTTTGCCATAGTAAAAGGAGAACGAGAAAATCCTGCTATAACTGATTTATACATTTTTTTAATTTATAATTTAACCATTTATATGTTTATTATGGGAATGGTAAAGATGTAATAATACCTTTTCTTTTTTTACCATCTGGTGTTTCAATTAATAATTCTTGACCTTTATTCCAATAATCTTTCACAATCATGGAAAGACCTATATTTTTTTTAATTCTAGGTGAATAAATAGCAGAAGTAATTTGACCTATTTTTTCCCCATTTGCTGACAAAACAGGAAAAGGTTCTGAACAAGGTGGACAAGGATTTTCTCCAAATATAACACCTCTTATTTGTTGATTAATTTCTTCTTTTATAATTTTTTCTAATGCTAGCTTTCCAATAAAATCATGAGATAAATCCTTAAGGTACCCACCTAAATTACATTCATACGGATTATTTTCTCTTGTAAAATCGTTTCCGTAGGACATTAATCCGGCCTCTATTCTATCAATTAAATTAGGACACCCAGGAGAAATATTAAATTCTTTTCCTGCGTTCCATATTGTATCCCAAAGTGTTTCTCCAGATTCATATCCTTCAAAATATATTTCAAAGCCATCCTCTCTACTGTAACCAGATCGAGCAATAATTTGTTTTTTTCCTAGAAAGTCAAATTTATCAAAATTAAAAAATTTTATTGATCTAATTTTTTCTCCAAATATTGATGCCAATAAGTTCTCTGCTTTTGGTCCCTGAATAGCCAAAGGATAAACTTCTGGTTCAATTATTTTGACTTTTAAATTAGAACTTATTGCCACTCCTTTAGCCCATAACATTACATCAGAATCTGCTATTGAAATCCAAAATCTATTGTTTTCTAGTTTAAGCAAAACAGGGTCGTTTATCATTCCAGCATTTTCATCAATGATTGGAATATACAGGCATTTGCCCTCATTCATATTTTTAATAAGCCTTGGAGTCATTAATTGAACTAATTTTTCTGAGTCTGGTCCAGTTATTTGAACTTGTCTTTGACACGAAACATCCCATATTTGAACATGTGATTTAAGATGCCAGTAATCTTCTTCTACAGAATTTTTAAAAGCTTTAGGTAATAACATGTGATTTACAACTGTAAATCCTGTAACGCCACATTCCTCTACCTTATTTGTATAAGGAGTACGTCTAATACGTCTAGACATGCTCAAATCTGAAGAGCTCATTTTTTTAATGTTATTTTGACCACCAAATTGAATAACCATTTGGTGAAATTATAATTGGTAAGTGATATTTTTTTTTTGGATCTGACATTTTAAATTTAATAACAATTTCAGAAACAATTCTTTCTTCTGAGAAGTAACTTCCTATTTTACATACCATTTCGTAATCACAAAGACAGTCATCTTTACTAAGATCAAATTCTTCTAAAATTCTACCACCTACATCTGTTTCTGTCTCAAAATATTCCTTTTTAACTCCTTTTGAATTTATTTGATAAATTGTTACTTTGACACCACTTGCATGAGTTCCATTTACAGAATTTAAAAGATGAGAGGAAAAAGTTGCCATATTATTATTCTATAGAAGCCTTATCCCTTTTATCACTAACTGCAGCAACTATAGGACTTATTACACCTTTTGCTTTAACATTTACACAAGCAGTTTTTCCACTTTCGATAGCTCTTTTTAGAGCTGGAGCTAGTTGTTCTCTTTTTGTAACAAGTTCACCATGACCTCCAAAACCCTCAAAAATTTTATGAAAAGGAATATCCCTAAAATCTGTAGCAAAGTGTTTTCCACTTTCAAATAATCGTTCTTGTTGTTGTGATATACAGTCTAATCCGCCGTTATTATCTATAACAACGACTATTGGTTTTTTTTCTTGAAAAGCAGCCTCAATTGATAATCCTCCCGATAGGAATGCTCCATCACCACTAATAAGAACTACATTTGAATTTGGATGAATATTTTTCGCAGAGATTGCAAAAGGAACACCAACTCCAAGCATACTAAACGTTCCTGGATGTAGAATTCCACCAAGTTTTTTACCATTTGCTCCAGCAATATTTATGGCAATTTCTGACCAAAAATGAGTATTCCCACCATCTATAACCAACCAATCTTTTTCTCCTAAAGCATCTTGAACGTCTAGCGCTAACTGAAGAGGATGTATTTTGCCTCCATTTTTTTCAGCTTCTTTAGTTTCATTGCTTAAATCTTTTAATGACTTGTCAACCCACTCTTTCTTTTTATTTTTATTTTTTTCAAACCAGTTTTTGTCCAGCTTCCATTTATTATTTATTTTAAGTTTTGATAATATGTCTAGAAAAACTCCAGGGTCACATAATAAATTAATATCAGCAGCTCTATTAAGTTCAATTTCTTCATGAGAACCATTTATACAAACTAGCCTAGTAGTTTTTGGAAAAAGTGGAGGATTACCAAAATTCATTTGGTTATCTAATCTTGCTCCAATCATTAAAATTAAATCAGACTCATGAAGTGCAAATTTTGATGGAGGATACTGATGAATATCTGCCAAACCCATATAAGCTTCAGCTTCTTCTCCAAGTAATTTTTGATGGTAGGGAATATTAAAAATTGGAATATTTAAATTACTACCAGTTTCTTCTAATTTTTTTTCAGATTCAGACCACCAAACTCCATGTCCTCCAATTAGTACTGGTCTCTTTGAGTTACAGGCTAACTCTAAAATATCCGATATATGATTTGGGTCGGGCCAAGCTTTTGCAGCAGGTTTTTTTTGATGTGAGAACGGTCTTTCATCAAGTCCAGAATTTTCATCAAATGAAGAAAACATTATATCTACTGGCACACTTAAATGAACTGCTCCAGGATAACCATTGGTTGCAATTCTATAAGCTTTATCTACAAATTCTCTAATACGAGCTCCATCAGTTATACTAGCGCTGTATTTGGTCAAAGGGGCAGCTATTGATACATCGTCGATTTCTTTAAAACCCCCAGAGCCTTGCCTTTTTAAACTACTTGAGCCTGTTATAAATATAATAGGAGACCTTTCTCCCCATGCCTCCATCATTGAAGGAACAGCATTTGCAAATCCTTCGGGACCAACCAAGCAAACAGATGGTCTTCGAGTAATCCTAGTATGGCCATCAGCTAAATGTCCAGCTATTTGTTCATGTGGACAGTTTATAACATCCATTTGACACTCCATAAAACCTTCTAATGCTGGATTACAAAATCCACCAGATAGTGTAAAAACTTTTTCTATTCCTTTATCTCGAAGAGCTCTAGCAATTAATGATCCACCTCTAATTTTTTTGTTTACCATAAATTAATAATTTATATCTTTAAAAAATTTATCAGCAATAATTTTTGAGGAAACATCTTTAATATCTGTTAAACCAACCAAACCTAATGTTGTGCTTAATTCTTCTTTAATTATATTTAAAACTTTCCTCAAACCTTTTGCTCCATCTGCCCCGATACCATACATCAAAGGTCTACCAATCATGACATAATCCGCACCGAATGCAAGCGCTCTAACTATATCACCTCCACTCCTAATTCCACTATCAAAAGCTATTGGAAACTCATTTCCTAAAGCTTCCCTTATTAAAGGAAGTGCATTAATTGATGTTGTGGCGCTCTCCAATTGTCTACCTCCATGATTGGAAACTTGAATTGCGTCAGCTCCTGCCTCCTTAATTTTTATTGCATCTTCAGTCGACATAACTCCTTTAATAATTAATTTTCCTTTCCATGCATTTCTAATTCTCTTTAAAGTTTCCCAATCAGTAGATCCTCTACTTTCACTTCTAACAAATTTATTACCGCTTTTTGAAGTCACATAATTCATAGGTCTTGGAATACCACTAAGCAAAGTTGACAAAGACCATGTTGGATGAGTCGCAAAATCAAAAAATTGTTTTGGTCCAATTTTAAAGGGTACGGTGAAGCCATTTTTATCATCTTTTGCCCTTCTAAATTGTATAGGAACATCAACTGTAAGTATTAGTACTTTGTAGCCAGTTTTCTCAGCCCTTTCTAAAAGCTCCATTACAAAATTTTCATCTTGAAAAATATATAATTGCAACCAAGAATGACCTTCTGATAATTCATACATATTTTCTAAAGAAGTTGTTGAAGCCATTGATACGCAAAAAGGGATATTATTATAAACACTTTCGTTGGCTAACATTTTGTCAGCATTAGGCCAAGTTAAGTTACACATTCCCATTGGAGCAAAACCAAAAGGAAGATTAAAATCTATATCAAGAAATTTTTTATTTAAGTTTCTTTTTTCTACATTTCTAAGAACTTTTGGTTCTAGTCTTATTTGATCCAAAGCAGAACTATTTATTTCACAAAGTTTTTCATCTCCAGATGCACCATCAACAAAATCAAACATTAACTTAGGAACTCTTTTTTTTGCTAAATTTCTTGCATCATCAATACTATGAATTTTTTTACTTGGTGATATATTTTTATTCATAAAATTTTACTTAATATATTCTTTTAGACTAATTTTATTATTTTTATCGATAAAATAAGCATCATGGTTTTTTCTTGAACAATAAACCTGAGATGGTTTACCGTCAATAAAAAGGACTGCAACACCATCATCTATCCCTATTCCCGCGGGCAATTTACTATTTTTGATTTCCAGATCAAATTGATAGACTCTTTTAGGCTCTGAATAATGTGGTGTACAGCTTCCAGAAATTAAATTTATTCCTCTTAATGGTTTTAATCCCAAACCTAGCGAGTCGGATAAAATCCAATCAAACCAACATGCTGCACCAGCACTTACACCGCATAATATTACACCCATTTCATAAGCTTTTTTAAAAATACTGATTAAATTATTTTTTTTCCATAGATCTAACATATAGGCAGTGTTTCCTCCGCCAATATAAATAATATCTTTACTTAAGATCCAATCATTAAAACCTTCCGTATTAGAACAAAGATTAAAATGTGACAATTTTGAATTTATATCTTCAAATCTTTTGTAAAATAAATTTATTTTTTTTTGATTATCTTTACTTGCTGTAGGTAAAAAACCTATATTAAAATCTTTTTTTTCTATATGAGTTATTACAAATTGATCTAAGCTTTTATCAGATTGATGAGTAAATCCTCCACCACCTATCGCTATTATTTTTTTTTTAATTTTATTCACTATTAAAATAAATTTTTTAAAGCATTAATATGTCTTGGTTTTATCTCACAGCAACCACCTAACAAATTAGCCCCTTTATTAGAATAATTCATAATAAAATCTTTATAAACTTCTGGTGTAAATTCTTTAGCTCTGGTTCCAAACATATCTACAGGATTTGTATAATTACTCCAAAGTCCTGAATTACTCTCTGGGATATCATTATAGGCATTCACTTTGAAACCATAAGATAAATTTAATTGGCTTAATTTAGGTAAAGAAAGATCAATGATTTCAGGGGCAACACAAGCTAAAATAATTCCACAACAATTTATATCTTTTGATATTGGTGTTAAATCTTCAATTGTCTCACCACTAGGTAGAAAACCATTTTTATTTAAGTGAACTCCAATTAAAATTGGTTTATTAAAATTTTTAATTGCTTCAAAGGCTATTTTAATTTCTTCTAATCTGCTTAATACATCTAAATAAAATAAGTCTACATATGGGTTTAAAATTTTTGCAGTTTCATAAAAGCCTAAATAAGTTTCTTTATCATTAGTAATTATTTCTTCAGAATAAACTGTTCCTTGAGTAGGAATTGATCCTGCAATTAAAACATTTTTTTTTGAATAATCTTTTGCTTTTTTTGCTAACACTGCAGCATCTTTAGTGGCTTCTTCAAAATAATTTAATTTGTTATATTGTTCTAATCTTCTTTTCCTAACTGAAAAATTAGAAGTAACTATTAGGTCGGATCCAGCGTCTATAAAATCAGCATGCATCTTTACAACTAATGAATGTAATTTTTTATCAATTAATGCACTTGCAGACCAAAGAGCACCCTCTGGTTGAAGTCCCATTTCCAAAAGAGTTTGACCACTTCCACCATCTAAAATGTATTTTTTATTTTTTTTAAACATAAATATAAATGGTACAAATACTATGTAAGACAATCAATAAAAACACAAGTTTTTTCACTGTTGCCATAGAGGAGCTGAATTGTTAACTTTCCTCTTTATAAAGAGAGGAAATATATGAAAAACATTTTTAAATTGATGTCAGTTTATCTGATATCTTTATTATTATCATTTTCATTCGCCAATGCATCAAGTGGAGTTTTTAAATTATCACATGATCTTGGATTTGGAAAAGATACAAACTTAGACGCAATTACCAAAGGTCGTTTGTTTCAAGTAGTAATTATGACTCAAAACCGTTTAGTAAGAAAGAACCTTGATGGTGTTACTTCGCCAGAATTAGCAACAGAATGGTCAGCAAATGCCGATGCAACTGAGTGGACATTCAAGCTTCGTGAAGGAATTTATTTTCATGACGGATCAGGTTTTGATGCGGCAGACGTAAAATATTCTTTACAGCGTGTTCAGGACCCAGACATAGGATCGCCTGCAAGAAAAAGTATGAGTGCAGTTACAGATATAGAAATAATTAATCGTAACACTGTTAAAATGGTACTTAATACTTCTTTTGCTGATTTTCCTCTTCTATTAACAGATTATAGATTAAGAATGATACCTGAAGGTTCTGGTGACACCATTGGAAAAACAGGAATAGGAACTGGTCCATTTATGGTAGAAAAATTTGATCCAGAAGGAACCACTATCCTAAAAGCAAACCCTGAATATTGGGAAGGAGCTCCAGGAGTTGCAGAAGTTCATGTGATTGCAATACCTGATGGTCAAGCAAGAGTTCAAGCTCTTCTTACTGGCCAGATTGATATGAACAGATATGTTCCATTTAGCCAGAAAAAAATATTTGACGGTAATTCTAAATTTAATGTTTCGGTAGTTCCAACAGGTAACTGGAGAGGAATGGTCATGAGAACCGATACAGCACCTTTTGATAACCCAAAAGTTAGAAAAGCTGTACGTTTAGCCGTTGATAGACAGGAACTTGTTGATCTTGTTATGGGAGGAGCAGCGACAGTATCTTGTGATACACCTGTAGCACCATCTGATCAATATCGCCTTAATATGGATTGTCCTCAAAATATTGGTAAGGCAAGAAACCTACTTAGAGAAGCGGGATACCCTAATGGAATAGAAATGGTTATTCATGTTTCTACTAAAGAACCTACTTGGCCTACAATTGCTGAGGTATTACAACAACAATTAGCTAAGGCTAAAATTAAAGCTGAAGTTAAAATGACACCATCGAAAAGTTATTGGAAAGAAACTTGGATGAAGAAAGCAGTATCAATGACTCGTTGGAATGAAAGACCAGCCGATAGTATTTTGCATGAAGCTTATTTTAGTGGTGCAAAATGGAATGAGTC
>MDSY01009799.1_pt1 | contig 11224 bp, 18 predicted proteins | sample 811131 | NCBI WGS metagenome assembly MDSY01 (sample SAMN05326643, study PRJNA326480) | marine metagenome | isolation source: seawater | place: Atlantic Ocean: South West | collected 2010
AAGCAGTGTAGCCATGATCATGGAACCTAATTCATCTGTAGAAGAAACTTACACTAAAATTACTTCCAAGATCATAACACCAAGTAAACCAGCAATTTTAAAAGGATAAGATGCCAGGAGTAGTAAGAAAAGGAGATATCAACACAGCAGGTGGTGCCGCCACCAGAGGTATTCCAAGTGTGTTGGTTAATGGAAGACCAGTGGTAGTGCCTGATATAAGAGTCACACCACATCCGTGTTGTCCACTTCCTGAATGCATTAAGCACTGTATAGCAGTAACCGGACAGGGTAGTACAACTGTTTCTGCCGGAGGCAAACCCATAGTATATGAAGGTTCACCAGACAGTTGCGGTCATCCCAGAGATACCCATAGTCCTGACGTCAATGTAGGTAGATAATGAGTTGTGCTAGTGGACTGAGTGCGTTAGCCATGGTTGCTGGCAGTAGTCTGCTACAAGACTCCGGGCTAGGAATATCTTCAGACTTAACAGATAAACTTACCGAATTCAAAAGCATAGGTCCAGTCACATCAATTAGTGAAGTTATTGCCGCGGCCAGTGGTAGTATGCCTGATACAATTATGACATCATTGGGTTCTCTAGGTGAAGGCATATTTCCTTCTTTGGGAGATGCACTTTCCAGTACATTGCAAACCTCATTAGGAGAATTTGGGTTAGCTGATGGAATAACCACTTTTGCAAATGACATATTAGGTTCTGACTTGGGAGTGTTTGCACAACATCTTACAACAGCCGCAGGTTTTGTCACAAGTTCCAATGAGATTTTAAGTGCAGTAATGAACTCAGATCTAGCTGATTTATCAGGCACATTCGACGGAGTCGGATCATTGATATCTGGAGGACTCAGTAAAATTAATTTAGCACTACCAGATTTTGCCGGAGATTTAGTAGACATAGGTTCAATTATAGATTTTGGTGATCTAGGAAACTTTGGAAATCCATTGGGCACATTAAAAAAGTATGCCAATCTTGCGGGAGGATTGCCCATAGTAGGAGATTATATCAGTGGTTCAGGATTGAACCCAACATCAGTGGTTAACATATTAAATGGAGTCAAAGATGTGTCATCTCTTACTAGTTTTTCTGTAAATGATTTACTAGGTACTGGTGCGGCTCTTGGCACAAGTTTAGCTCTGGATACTTTAAATAAATCAGGAGCAGGAAACATATTAGACAAGGCCAGTGGCATATTAAAAACTGTGAGCTTTGGTTCAGATGTGATAGAGGATGGTGGAGAGTTTTGGAGAACGGCAGGATTCAACCCAGACGAAGCAGGATCATTTGGTAGGGTAATTGACACAGCATTTTCACAAATAACAGATTCAGGTCAGTTAGGGCAGATGCAAAATATATTTGGCAGTACACTGAACAAAGTTCAATCAGCGGCCGACTTTTACAATCCAGAAAAATTATTCAACATTTCAGCAGACAGTTTAACATCGATAACTAACACACAAAGTCCTATAGCAAATAGCTTAGGTGATGTAATACAAGAACAGATAGGTAAGTCTGGTTCAGAAATTGTAAGGATATTTGAAGCATGAGTTTAACAAAAAAATTAAATCCTAAGTTTACAGGCTTGGGCAAAAAGTTTCATGGCGTAGTAGATCCTGATCAGGCAGATGCCTCTCAGGCCATTGCAGTAGGATTTCAACAAATCAAAGAAATATTTAATATTACTCCACAACAGTTGGCCACAGTGTCTCAGACTTTGGAAACAACTAAAGGACTAGATTTGATTGATGCCATGACCAAACCCTTGCCAGATGAAACAGTAACTTTTTTCAAAAACAATTACGGACAAGGCTCCGGAGCCAGAAATGAACTTTTAATCACTGATGTAATAGGCACAGTGGCTGGATTTGTACACACAGACGAATTAACTGCATTAAACACATCTTTAACTAATCTAGAAAATTTAAATGCATTTAACGAACTTACTGGTTCCCATGGTGTGTACACTACTATGAAAAAAGTGCTCGCAGGAGACTTTGATGTGGTAGAACAAATTGCCGCGGTAGGATCTATATCTTCAGGTGGCGGTGGAGTAGATCCCAATCCTGCATATCCACAGTTCAAAGTTAAGATTGTGATTCCATCTCCGTTTAAATGTGCTGATACATATGAAGAAGTGCAAGTACAAGAAATCAAAGCATCAGGTGTAGGATTAGCAGGAGGAGGAGAATCCACTGATCCTTTTTCTCCTGACTTTACTGCTGTCAGAGTAGAAGCCATGTCATGTTTGATAACTGCGGCTAGAACAGAGATACAAAACATAGCAAACACATATCCTATTCAGGCGGCACAAAGCATCACTGCTCATGCCAATATGGAGGCACAACTTAATAGAGAATTGAACAATCAAAATCTATCAGGTATAGTTCGTAAAAGCACACAACAGGGAGAAAGAAATCCGGTCATCAGATTGGCCAACAATTTACATTCGTCAGGAGAAGATGACTCACTGGGAGGAGAAGCATTCATATTGGAAAAAATGGCAGATACCACAATACTAGGCGGCCAGGCTATTATTGCGGCCATGAGAGAAGGTCGTAATCTCAAAAGATTGGGAGATGCTGGCATACCTATAGATAACATATTTTTGCAGGCGTCCTTTAGAACACCGGAAAAGGCACCTTTGCTCAAATCAACTTTTACGGTTCAAGAGGCAAAAGCCCAAAGGCCTTTATAGGAGAAAAAATAATGAATAAAATTATTCTACTTGTGATATTGATATTGGTTACAGGGTGTACATGGAAGTCACCTGCAGAACATAAACTAGAAAAAGAACGCTTGACCATTGAACACATACATGGTCCAGAATGTGAACATGAACATAGGAGGCACATATGATAGCTGGAAAAGTTTGGGGCAAGACTGAATTAATTGAAGCAAACTGTAGTCTTGAATTTCATAGGATAGACACCAAAAAAGGTGGAGTGTGTTCCAAGCATAAACACAAATACAAGTTCAACGGATTTTATGTGGTTACAGGTAAAATGTTGATCAGAGTTTGGAAAAATTCATATGATCTTGTTGACGAAACAGTACTAGGCCCAGGAGATTACACTTCGGTTGCACCCGGAGAATATCACCAATTTGAAGCACTAGAAGACACACTCGCATTTGAACTGTATTGGGCACAGTTTAATCACGATGATATCGAGCGAGAAAGTGTAGGACACTACAACAAAGAAGGTTGACTTTTTTTATTTTGGTATTATAATATACTAAAAAGGAGTCAACATGAAGCGAGCAGTTATGATGAAATACTTTGTTTTTTCAATTATTGCTATCATTACATTCTATAGTTTTAATCTAAATCAAGAAGTACCGGACGAGATTGACATGACTCCATTTACTGGCATTGAATATGATGCAGTCATGGAGCCTATTACAGTACCCACAGAACCCATGATCTCACTAGAAGAACTGGACAACTATGATGAAATAATATCATCTAACATTGAAGATCCTGAAGTAGAGTGCATTGCCAAGAACATGTGGTTTGAAGCACGAAATGAAGGAACTGCTGGAGTGTATGCAGTAACTAATGTAGTGTTTAATCGCATGGATTCTGAAAAATACCCACAAACTGCATGTGATGTTATAGAGCAAGCCAAATATTCTACTTGGTGGTTAAAAGAAAAAGGCAAACTAGTGCCTATCAAAAACATGTGTCAGTTCTCCTGGTATTGTGATGGTAAGTCAGATGAAGTATCTAGGAAGGAAGGTCTGTATGCTGACCTAGTAAATTTAGCCAATTACATGTTGGTAAACAAGAGCACCATACTTGATATAACTGATGGAGCCACTTTCTATCATGCAGATTATGTCAAGCCTAAATGGAGACTGAGTAAGCACAGAACTGTCATCATTGGCAGACATATTTTTTATAAGGAATAGCATTGGAACTTACTGTATTTTTCTTTCTTATGGTCAAACACACTATATGTGATTTGATGTTACAAGGAAGTTTGAGGTTTCGTGCAGACAAAGTTCCATACTTTTCATCCAAAGCACAATGGCATTACATTGATCATGGCATAGGCTGTTTCTTGGCTTTAGTATGCTTCTGTAACCCAATTATCGCTATGTACATTGCGATTCTTGACTATCTACTACATTGGCATATCGATTGGGGCAAAAGTAACATAATAAAGATATTTGAAGTTCCATTTCCTAATCCAGTATTTTGGTTTCTTCAAGCACTGGACCAAGCATTACACTTTGCCTGTTATTATTATTTTGTATCATTTATGGTTGACAATAACTTAATCGAGTTTATAATAAAATTATGATAAACAACACACTATTATTTGTAACAAAGTTGGCAGTAGGCACATTATTGGTATTTTGGTTATTATTGGCCTTTACCTCTTCTGCCAATGCAGACGGATATCTTAAAAACTGGCACAAATTTGGGTCAGTGGTATTCAATATAACCCAATATAATAATAACCAGTTTGTCGCAAGTATTCAGGAACAAAGAAACCAAGCAATAAGAAATTGGTTAAGAAATCCTGGTGCAGGCGTGCAAAGGCATCATAAAGGACATGTACATACTCCTTTCTGTGGCCATAATTTTGATAAATAGAAAGGACACCATATGTTAGAATTAGCATTAATTGCCTATGGCGGTTACTTAGTTTTACAGTATATTTTTTAGTTAACATTAACGGGGAATATATATTGAGCCCAAAGTTCTTTAGCAGAGCTCTTAAGGAAAGAGACCACATGATACAACAGTTGGTATCACAACTCTATCGACACAATCCTAAGGACCCTGTGTTATCTGAACTCTGCTCGAACAAAGGGTTTGAAACTGGTAATATAGTACAAGGAGTGTATAATGAACTTAGAAAATCACATAGAAGATAATAGTGAATTTGAAAGACTGAGTCTCGACGACAAAATTGTAAACATCAGAAAACGAATTAGGGAATGTAAGGCCAAACTCAGAAAAGACGAGTTCAGGGTCGTAACTTAAACCATATCATCATTACATTTTAATAATCCATGAGTGAATTCTTTCTCAAAGCATTTAACACCATCATGGCCTTTATACATTGGGGTATATTGAAACTGGTGCCAAGATCTCATCCTATACTAGGTGAGGTGGCAAATCCTATCGTCTTCGGATCTCAACAAGGCATATATTGGCTGGCACAAAAGATGTTCAAATTAATGAAAGATGAAAGAGGCATTGGTCTAGCAGGTCCACAATGTGGTGTGCCACTTCGTATTTTTGTCATGTATATCGAAAGAAATCGTTATGTCTGTATCAATCCAGAAATACTAGACACATATGGTCCAAAAGAAGTAGACCGCGAAGGATGTTTATCATTTCCAGGTGAAGAATATATGGTGCCTAGATATCCTAAGATTGAAGTTAGATATCAAACTACCACTGGCAAATTTATGACAGAAGTCATGGAGGGAATCAAAGCTCGTTGTTTTCAACACGAACTTGATCATCTCAACGGAATCACTTTTCATAAGAGGTCAACATATAACTACTAGCATGAAGCTGGTAATATATCACCATCCTTATCAATGGCAATCGTTTTTTCATTCTCCTTGGTTTGAACCATTTCGAGATGAACATTTTGACATTGAATTTTATCAACCAGAAATACATGATCACACAGATGATGTATTTGTTACAGGTTGCAATATTTACATTCACAAAGATCAACAATTATTCTTACAAGATAGAAAAGTGATAGTTGATGTAACTTGGGAATCATCAACAGGTAAGTGGGGCAATGACATGACCAACACTAATGATAAACATTTGTTCGTGTTTGGTGATCAAGGTCAATCACAAGGCAACAGATTATATTGTCCAAATTTTTTTAGATATCAAGAAGCACTTTGGTCCAAACATGGCAATTATGCTACAGTCACACCAGACACTAGAATACCTGACAAAAAATTTTTATTGCCCATCAACAGAGGCCGAGGATGGCGATTGAATGTACTAGAAGCATTGGAATCACATCTTGATGAGTCATTATGGTCATGTGTGAGTCCTCATGGAGTAGAACTGCCCGGATATTGTCCTAAAACTGGAGGCAATAACAAAATAGGCAAAAGATCAGATACCAGATACTGTGCCAATCAGTGGTACGATCGAACACACTTTTCAATAGTATTGGAGACACAAGCCGGGCAATGGAAAGGCAATGAAAATGTATTTTTGACAGAAAAAACATACAAGCCTATATCTATGGAACATCCTTTTATTATTATGGGTGCTAAAGGTTCATTGAAAATGTTACAAGATCAAGGTTTCAAAACATTTCCTGAACTATGGGATGAATCATATGATGATCTGTATTATCCAGACAGATTGCATGCCGTGAAAGAGATTGTAGATAACTTTGTATATTACGAACCATTATCACAACACACCAAAAAGAAGCTAAAATATAATCGCAAACTGTATTTTAATCGAGATATCATACATGATGGACTGATCAAAGAGTTTGTACAACCTATCAAAAATTGGTTGACTTCTGATCAATAAGATCATATAATTAAGTATAATTAAGAAAGGGGCAAAATATGAAGTGGTTACTAATCGCATCAGCAATGAATTTACAACTAACATATGGTGATGAAGCCAGTTGTAGATCAGCACAAACAGAATTAAAACAGGAAATACCTTCGGCTATCTGTATACCAGCAGGCGAAGAACACAACATTTCTCAAGTTGATCATATCTTGGACAAAGTAGAAAAGTTTTTGGACATTGTGATTGAAAAACAAGAAAAAGCAAAAAACATCACTGAAAAGTCTCAACCCAAGCATCAGTCAATTGAAATGATCATGGACAAGGCCAAAAGGTGTATGCAATCATATGGGAAATCAAATTGCGAACTTTAATTCAATACGCCAAATATTCAGGCATATGGTTGACTTGCACAGTAAATCCATTGCACTGGAGAATTACATTTTTGCCTTTGTATGATTCAGAAATGTCTGGTCGTACAGAGTATAATTTGCAACTAGGCCCAATAGGAGTTAACATCTGTATAGACAATGGGCAATGGTAAAAAGAAAATTACAATCACTAAGACAAAACCTCGCAGAAAAATTGCAGGGCTATTCCTCCATCTATTTGCAAAGGGTTCGCCGTGGTTTACCAAAGTGGTCAAGAACCGCAAGAAATACAATCGTAAAACCAAGCATAAGAATCAGCAAGAAGATTAGTAAGCGAACAAGATCCTGGCTTTGGAAAAAACTTAAACAACACTGGCGTTGGTTCTATCACAAAGAAGGTTGGATGTATTATGGTTATGCACTGACTATTATCATGTTTCCTTTTCTTTGGGTACTCATGACCATGCTGGGTGTGTTCATCTTTGGGAATCCATGGGAATGGTAGAATGGGAATATCAAGCCATGGTCAAAGATGGTTGTTGCTATCAAAAGCCTGTGACAGGCACAGTGAGAGCTCGTGACGAAGATCAGGCTCGAAGATTGATCAAAGTTATTCCGAAGTTTTTATCATTGACAAAATTACAAAAGAAAGTATAATAAACTTATGTTAGAAGGATATTATAGAAAAACACCTGTGTATAAAATAGTAACAAAGCCTGATTGTGCAGAGTGCGACAAGGCTAAAAGACACATGGTTATACATTCCATAGACTATGAAGAAGTACCACACACTGATTACGAGGGTGCAGAGTCTGTGCCTATGATATGGGATGAAAACAATTTATACATTGGTGGATATGATGATTTGAAACAATATATCTTTGACACAAAATATAAAAACATTGCAGGATTCAAGGAGGACTCATGACCATGCATCTTGAAAAGCCACATCTGACAACAACCAGATACAATCGTAAGAAAAAGGCTTTGACTGATAAAGAAGTATCAGACATCAGAAAACAATGGAAACAACACAACAAACTGATGAAGCGAATCAGACAACCCGAAATGCAGATGGACTTTGATCAGTATGTAAAATATGTAAGAGGTAAACACACAGTGAAAGTACAAAAAACAGACAAGGTCAAACCATTCGCAGAATCAGTTAAAAAAGTAGAAACTGTTAATCCTGAAAAATGGACAGTATGTATCAAGCGAGAAGAAAACAAATACACAGGCACTTATATTAAAGGTATAGGTGTAATGCACAAGTCAAATGCAGTGCCAATTACTTCTAAAGAACAAGCTAAAGAAGTCAGCACCATGCGTCGTAACTAATAAATATTTGCAATGAAGTATGTATTTTTAGCATGTGCCTGTCTGGCCTTATCAGGATGTTTTACACCCCTGATTGGATTTTTGCCATCATTGACCGTTACCACAGGTGCCAATGTCATATCACACAAAGTAACAGGTAAAGGTGTTTCCGATCATGCACTGTCGAGCGCCACTGGTAAAGATTGTCATATGCTAGACGCAGTTACTCCATTGGATGTATGTAAAGACAAAGCATTGCCACCCATGCAGACGACATGGGATATTGTGCAATTTCAAAGATATCATGAATTACCTGAAACTGGTGAGCTTGATGAAATTACCATGGTATACTACAATCACATGAAAGATAACAAATTGTATGCCACTGTGCCTCCAGTTGTGCCCAGACCTGATCATAGATCTCAACAACTTAGAAAAAAATGGGGATGGTTTCAAATTCATGAAGAGGGTATTTGGTATGGTAGATATGTGTTTTTAGGCACAACACATCTTAGAATCTACGGTAACCCTAGAGATGTCCAAAATTACAAGTAAACTACTAGAATTTTTCAAGCATTCATATCGTACAGATCAATTTGCATTTTGGTTAGAAATGTGGTCTGCTATATTAGTGATCACAGGCTCCACAGTGTTGACATTCACTGTGTTAGATCCCAAACCAGAAATATTCATACCTTTGTATTGGCTAGGTGCTCTATTGGGATTGTGGGGAGCATATCGTAGAACACTGCCTTGGATCATGTTATTGACAGGTTACTTTACAATCATGAACACCATAGCCTTGTATAAATTATTTTTATGAAACTGATTTTTGTAGGACACAGATGGGCCTTACCTAGGATGATGCAATCAGCCGAACACATGGGCTATGATGTCATGGGCATATTAGACAAACATCTCAATGAAAAAACATACAAAGGCATACCAGTATTGGGCTCAGAAGATGAACTAACAACGAGCACAAAATATCATGACTGTGCATTTCATGTGGCCAATCATTGGGACGGTTCCGATACAGGTGCTAGAATACACAGATATGAAAAGATCAAACTGTTAGAAGATCTCAAACTAAATGTGGTTCATCTGATTCATCCCACAGCCACAACCTGTGATGATTATGTCATAGGTCGAGGAGCATACATTGATGATAAGGTGCACATCAGCAACGACTGTGTGATAGGACCATACTCAACTGTAGCCACAGGTTCAATCATAGGACATGACACTGTGACATATTTCAACAGTCAGATAGGTCCTGTGGTCATGACGACTCTGTGCGACATAGGACACAATTCTTCCATAGGTGCATACTCAAGAATAATGCATTGGAAAAACAGACTGTACAGGCACAAGAGATTGATCATCGGATCTAATACCAGAATATTTACTGATATCAACATGATGATGCCAGTGCCGGATAATCATGATCAATTGACCGACGACAAAATATTACCAACTAGAGAGGAACCATTGAATGAACTATGCTGAAGTAATTTTTAGTAGAAACACTAGAACACAAAGAAAAGAATGTATAGATGACGGAGAACAACCATTGGTATATCTTGACTTCTTACTAAATTTTAAGAAAGTGGCTGGCTGGCTAGTTTCCAAGGGTGTGCAACCTTATGATACAGTGGTGATTAAATTTGATGACTGCTCAGAGTGGCCAGTGTTATTCATGGCATGTCAATGGATAGGTGCAATACCTGTGATTATGGAGCCTGGCGCTAATACTTCTACTAAACTGCATTCAAGAGAACCTAAACTTATAATTGATCATAAAGATGCATTTGGATTATCAGAAGAAGCCAAGATTCCCTATCTTAAAAAATCATCTGAAACAGGAGCCATATGGTTCAGACAAGGTAATCCTATAGAAGTACCTTTGTTTGCATTTTTATTTCAGTCACATGCTCTGTACTATCACAACATCATTGATTCTAATATGAGAATGTTATGTGAACCCAAGTGTCATACTTTTGTTGGATTTGGACATTCAATTAGAGACACTTTATATTGGGGAGGTACCACTAAGTTCATGCCAGGGGAAGTCACCATACAATCATTGATCAAAAATATAACACAGTTTGATCCTACACACTTGGTGCTCAAAGAACACATGGTAAAACAACTGTTGGCCAATGGCAATCGACACACATTGAAAAATGTTGCTATAGTGATCTGTGATGATGCCACTGCAGATACTCATAATAAATTTACAGAACACTTTGCCAAAAAATTAATCACTGGAGCTCATTGCACCAAATTTGGTGGATATTATGTGGCCAATAATCCTGATAATTATGAACAGGGCACCATGGGCACAGTGTTGAATCAAATCGAATATCGCAAAAACAGTGCAGGAATGTTGGAAATTAAAACACCATCACGAGCACAACATGAAATTGAGTGGATGAGCACCAATATCAAGTATGATATTACAGATAAAAGCAATATAAAATTGGCAACTTGATGTCTTGACTTATGTCAAGTTCAACAGTAAAATCACTTAAATAATATTATGCTCTTTGGAATAATTGTATTTTTGAACGCCTTGGCTATTTCGGCAGTGGCAATATACTATTCTGTTGCAGGTTTGGCGGCCATATTCGCGGCCGCAGTCATGCCTATTATTATTATGGGTGTGGTGCTGGAAGTAGGAAAGTTGGTCACGGCAGTATGGTTGCACAGGTACTGGTATCAAGCTCACAGATGGTTGAGAGGATATCTCGCGGTTGCAGTGGGTATTCTGATGTTTATCACATCCATGGGTATCTTTGGATTCTTAAGTAAAGCACACATTGAACAGACTGCCATGTCTGATGAACAGTCTGCACAAGTAGAACAGTTAGATGACAAGTTGGCCAGATCAGAAGCCAAGATCTTAAGATGGACAGAAGAAATCAATCGCATGGGCTCTGGCATCAACTACAGAGTGGATCAAGTACTGGACAAAGAACAAATAGCACTGGACAAAA
>MDSY01054642.1_pt1 | contig 11224 bp, 13 predicted proteins | sample 811131 | NCBI WGS metagenome assembly MDSY01 (sample SAMN05326643, study PRJNA326480) | marine metagenome | isolation source: seawater | place: Atlantic Ocean: South West | collected 2010
CTTCGTGGTAACTGCGGGAGCGTGGGGGGCCAATGATCATCTTGTCCTTGCACCAATCTATCCATGTCCAGGTCGTCGTCGTCCTTATCGTCGTTGCTAATCTGGCACACGGCCTCGTACGGTAGTCGATCCACCAGGGGTCTTGTTTAAGTATCTTGATGATGCTGGAACCTTCTCGCCAATCTTCACGCAACATAGCTGATGCTGGTTTTGCGTAAAGGTTAATAATCGTTTGGATTTCGTTAGGCAATTGCATTTGTATATAAATCATAGTTTAATGGATACTCTTAGCATTTTATTTTTCAATTTTTTTTAATTTGAGAAATAAAACTTTTATACAAATGGCGAAATATAATTAAAGATATGTTCAGAAATTTTTCTTCTATATGCCAGTTGTTATTTTGACAAGCTATAAATACAATTATCAAATCTTATTGAAGCATCAATAATATATATACATTTAAAGGATGCAACTTTTTAAAAATAAAATAGTTAACTAGTGAATTTGAAAATAAATTATATAAAATTATATAAAAAAATTCAATTTATTGCAGCTCCACTATTGCTTTTATTCAATCCTCTGTAGTTTCATTCAAAGATTCAAGTATATCTGGAAGAGAAACAGTGTATCCACTGTTGCTGCCAGTGTCGTTACCAGTACACTGACCAGTGTTATCAACTGTAGCTTCATTCAAAGCATGCAGTATATCTCCAAGTGCAATACAGTGTGTATGAGCGTTTCCAGTGTTGTTACATGTACACTGACCAGTGTAATGACCGCAAGCAGATGCTGAGCGACGTAACATTATTAGATTAATAAAATTATATATTTGTATAAATTTTATTTTTCAATTTTTTATATATATAATGTTTTAAGAATTAGGATTTTATAAATAAATTATATATAAAAAAAATTGTTACTATTTATAATCCATTGTAGCCCAATATAATACGTCAGCAGGTGTCTTCAAGTACTCATAGTAATTTTTATTTTTAATTTTATTTTTAATTTCTAAAGTTAATAAAGTGTCTCTCATTTTTTGAATAGAAATGCCATTTTCCAAAAGAAAATTCTCTGTAACTCTTGAAAATCGTTTGTATTTATAATAATTAATCATTTTTAATACTATTATTTTATCTTATTTTTATAAATTTCAATTTTATTTATAGATGCAAAAATGATAGATATTTGTATTTAGAAATAAAATTGAAAATCTAATTAATTGTTCCCTTATTATTATAAACTAATTTTTTTAATGAAAATTGTTAAATATGCAGATACATAACAATTATGTGTTTTAAAAAAAGTTACCTCTACCATTTACAAATATTGTTTATGGTTTCATTGACTAATTCGCCTTGGTGTCTAATTGCATGAATTTTTATTCACTGAACTTTCCGTATAATATAGCAATTAATTCAAAAATCTATATTTTGTGACTGTGTCAATTGAAAGTGATCGTTAAAGGCTTCTCTAATTATGGGTCAGTACCTTTGGTCATTTAGAGGTTAATAGATGTAGCATATTTTTTTGCTAAAAAAAGTCTATTTTCACTTGCGTTGATATTATTTAACGCTCAAGATTTATTTTATTTAATAGGTAGAATATATCAAGTCTAATTAATTTATAAAAAAAATTAGGAAATAACGCACCTAAAACTTTCTTCACTTATCGTGCTTAATTGAGAATTGTTGTCCAATGTATCATTAGTATGATATCTATCTTCTAGCTCTTTAAGCATATCTTGTAAATATTTAAATTTTAAAAAACAATTATGTGGTATTCTCTCATCTGGTAATGCCTTTGTTGCATAAAAAGTATTTATTTTATCAATTACAATTCTTTTTTTTTCTAAATATCTTGATATTAAATTATTTAATTTAAATTTAATCCTTTTAATCACAGAAATATCTTGATGGCAAATTTTAATTTCGTTTAAGATAGAAAATATCCTAAATTTGTAAGAATTTAAGTAATCTGAGATTTTAAAATTAATTTGAGTGTCGTAGTTACTAGTACAAAAATATTTAAAAATTATTGGTTCATATGATAATGAACTTACATTATTGTAAAATTCTAAAATTAAATACTTACATTCATTTGGTATACTGTTCAATTTCTTATTAAATTTGATAAGTTGTACAAAATTTCTAATATCATGAGGAACTAAAGTTATAGGCCAGTCAAAAATTGACTTTATCTCTCCATCGTGAGGAACTAAATTTTGATATTTATTGTAAAAATCTATAATTAAATTTTTACAATTGGTACTTTTTGAAAAATATAGTTTTCTAACAAAACATCTTATATTGTTGGCATAATATATATTAGCATAATCCTTAAACATAATATTATATCTAATTAGTACAGGGTACTCCAAGTTATATCTTTTAAAATGTTCTTTACAATTTTCTAAGTATATTTCATTACTGTTAAAAAAGTGGCTGTAACTAATATTGACAAGCGAATTTTTTCTATCATACCATTCACTACAGTCAGTAACTTTTTTAAAAGTATCTTCAGTTGAAGACCTATATAACAGATATTTAAAATCAGAACTTCCCAGTTTAGTAGAAACTATCCACTCAAATTTATCTTCATTAAAATTAAGCCACAAATAAATATGTTCATGTTCTTTCGTTTTATTAATAGCTGTTACTTTATAAACTTCTTGTTTATTGTAATTTATACCTATAGGCACAAGAATAAATTTAATTAAATCAAAACTTAATTTAATTGGATATGAATTACTAGGAAACATATTTAAAATTAGAAAAAAATATATTTCTTTGTAAAATGGATATTTACTAATATTTGAAACAAGATTTGCCCCTATATCTATATTTAACAAATTTCTTTGTCTAGAATTTAATTTAGAAAATATCCATTTTATTGCTTTAAAAGTTAAATTTATTTTGTTTCTTTGTAAATTTTTTATTTTCTCTACATTCGTATTATTAATTTCTATCATTGCTATATCTCTAATTTGTTTTTTAGAAAATAACAAAGTTGAAATAATATTATAATTATAAGAATTTTCATAATCTAAATTTCTAGCTCCATTATTCCACAGAAATTTTAAAATAGATACATTTTCACCTGCTAACATATAATTTGTATATCCAGAATCATTTGGCTTTTCTAAAATAAGCCTAATATCTTCTTTTGTTTTTTTACATCTTTGAGCTAAGTCATTTAATACAAATAATAAAATTTGTTTTAAGTTTTTCTTACAAGAGTAACCTATGATATTCATTATAACCCTATTGAAATGAAATTTTCTTTTTGTTGAAAATTCTAATAATATTTTATTAGGTATTTTTAATTTTCCATTACTTTTATAGCGATGAAAATTCGTATCAAAACTAAATCTATTAACAATTTTACTAAGAAAATCAATGTAAACATTTTTTTTCTTTGTAAAAGATTTTTCTCCTTTAAGCTTAGATGTAATATTTTTTAAAATACTTTCATCTATATATTGTGTGTGTATGATTATTTCAGACATATTTTTTTTTCATTTATTTCTAGTTGATGTTAAATAGTAATTATTTCAATTTTTTTTTATTATATAAATTCTTATTCACACAATGGCAATGTCATATCACCTGCATTTGTTTTTAGAACAATATCATCTTCCATTTCATTATAAAATACTTTATCTAATTCTACATGATGCTTATTTAATTGCTTTTCTACACAATCACTCACTATTGATATTTCACCAGTAGTTGTAATATTATACAATTGCTTTTTGCATGTAATTTTATCTAATGGTAGCTTTACAGTTACATCTAGTAAAGTATTATTCTTAATGTAATATTCATTATAAAATGTTATAGACATATCGTTAATATATGGTTTATTGCTACCACAATAAGTTCCTGTTAGAAATAAAAGCGTTAGTACATTCATATATATCTATAATAACTTATCTTTAATTAGAAGTTAAGACCTATACTTAAAATATAAAGATTTAACTATTAGAAATATAATGAACTTACAAATAATTCCCAAAGAATTAATAATAATTATTAGAAATTATGTTATATTTATGCCAGAAAATGAAGATGTATTAAAAAATGCAGTTCATGAATGGTGTATTGATAATAAATTAGCCAAAAGTAAATATGGAGATATATCATTATGGAACACAGGAAAAATAACTAATATGAAGTTGCTATTTGCAGAATATTCAAAATTTAATGACTGTATAAATGATTGGAATGTAAGTAATGTAACAAATATGGATTTTATGTTTTTTTATACATCTGAATTTAATCAGTCATTAATAGATTGGAATGTTAGCAATGTAACAAGTATGAGATGTATGTTTTACTATGCTTTTGATTTCAATCAAGAACTAAATAAATGGAATACAAAAAATGTAAAAGATATGAGTAATATATTTTCAAGTACATTATCCTTTAACAAATGTATAAATAATTGGGATGTAAAAAATGTAACTGATATGGATTCAATGTTTTACAATTCGTTTTTTTTTAATTGTCCTTTAGATAAATGGGATGTAAGTAATGTAAAAAACATGAAACGAATGTTTAGTAGAACTGAGGCATTTAATCAAAATATTAATAATTGGGATGTAAGCAATGTAACAAATATGAATGAAATGTTTCTGAAAGCAAAGTCATTTAATAGCCCATTAAATAACTGGAATTTAAAAAATGTATCAAGTATTGATCAAATGTTTCGTTTTACAAAGTCATTTAACCAACCATTAAATAAATGGTCAATTACAAATGTAAGAAATTTATCATGGCTATTTTGTGGAGCAATTAAATTCAATCAATCTATAAATAATTGGGATGTTTCTAATGTTTTTGATATGACAGGGTTATTTTATGGAGCAGAGTCATTTAACAAGCCATTAGATAATTGGAATGTCAGTAATGTTATAAGAATTTGTTATATGTTTAAAAAAGCAAAATCATTTAATCAAGATTTAAATTGTTTAAATTTTGAAAATGTAGTTCAAAAAAGAAATGTATTTGATGAAACAAATATTAAAACTTTTCCATTATGGTATTAAAAATAAAATTGATATTTAAAGAATTATAATTTAAAAAGTTTATCTAAAAAAATGTTTCCTATATCAGATAGGGCAAAAAGTTGTATACTTACGCAAAAAATGACTATACCAGTTATATTTACACAAGAACCATGGAATTTAAGTATTAACGAAGAATTAACAAGACCTGAATTGACAAAATTTGTGTTTGAATATATAAAACAAAATAATCTAATAGATCCTACATCTAAAGGTGTTATTATACCTGATAATAATATTAGAAAGTTATTAAATATGGGATATGATGATAAGCTAGGATTTAGAAATTTTCAAAAATATTTAAGTAAAACATATAAAATGAAACTGAAAGCATGGAACTTTTTAGAGCGTACAAGTTATAAAAAAGAAGACAATGAAATGGCATTTAAATATTTATTGTTAGGATATCAAATATCTGGAGAAGAAGCTTTTAGAACTGTATTTCTAAATAATATAATTAGTTATCTTGTTGGTATAACTTACTTTGAGTAAAATAATAAATTTTTAATATATTATATTTATATATATATATGAACAAGTTCGTAAAATTAATATTTTTTCTTATGGCATTAATTATTATTTTTGTAAGTTTTTTTACATTTAAAAGAAGAAATAATAAGAAATTATATAAAATTACAAATAAAGATAAAGTAAGTGTAATTATATTAAACTATAAAAGACCGCATAATTTAAAAAAATTAATTCCAGAACTTTTAACTTATCCTTTAATAGATGATATAATTGTATCTAATGGATTGAAAGGAAAAGAGTTCGAACTTTTTAATAAAAGAGTAAAGATAATCAATGATTTTAAGATAGATAAATTATATGGCGCTGCAATAAGATTTTTAAAGATTAAACATGTAAAAAATGATATAGTATTGTTTATTGATGACGATATTATACCGTCCGAAGATTTAGTCAATAAATTATATTTTAATGTAAAAAATAATTATAATAGAAATACTATTTATGGTCCATTTGCTAGAATATGTTGTTCAAAAGGAATTAGTCCTTTATATGTACAAATTTACAATTTTATAAAAGACATATTTAATATTGAATATGACAGTTGGTCATATAATAGCATTTTAACTCCAATTTTAATGTGTAAAGCTTCAATAATTCATGACTATTTGCAAAGTGATGAAGGTTGGATAAAATATAAAGAATGGTTTAAAAAGTATAAAGGTAATTGTGAGGATTTATCATTGAATAAATTTATAGAATCCTATTATAATGAAATGCCTGAGCGTGTTAATGGTAAATTTAGATCATTAGATTGGTTTAATGGTTACTCATCAACAAAATTGCTTGAATTTAGAAAGATTAGAAGTGACTTTTGCAGAAAATATTCAATAAAGTAAATTTTTAAATATATAAAATTAAATATTAGTAAGATTACAAAGGCTAATTAATGAACTTGCTCCAGTGTGATTATCTTTTATTTTTTCAAGTATTTTTTTTGCTTCGTGTATTTTATTGTTTTGAAATAACGTATAACCATATGAAAATGTTGAGTCTATATTATTAGGATCTTTCTTTAAATGTAATTTAAAATATTTCTCTGACATTTCAAAATCTCTATTTCTCATATAAATTGTTGCAAGATTGAAAATTGATTTAATATTTCCTAATTCTATAGCAATTTTATGATTTTTAATTGCGTTTTCTAAATTAGGCTTTAAATATTCACCTTTATAATACATATTTCCAATATTTGAAAATGCTTCCGATATATTTTGTTGAGTAGCCTTTGAGTAATAAAAATATGCTTCTTTAAATTTTTCCTTATAATAATATATGTTTCCAACTTTAAATTGAGCTTTAGCTTGAAGTAGAATTATGTCTTTAATGTCATAATATTCCGCGTCTGAAAAATCTTTATCAGCAATAATCTTATAGTATTTAAAAGCCTCTTGGGTATTTTGTTTTATACCTATTCCGTCTAGTAACATGTTTGCACAATTAAACATGCATTTAACATTATTATCTGATCCTTTTTTATATGATTCAAAAGATAGCTTTAGATTTTAAGATCCTAAACGTCCATTTTCATAAATATTACCGAGGAAAAAAAAGGCTTCTCCATATCCATAGTTAGCAGATATTTTTATATTAGTAATGGCTTTGTTTATATTCTTTTCAACGCCCTGTCCTGAAAAATATAAACATCCCAGACCGTAGTAAGAGTGAGGATGTTTGCCTTTTATTGCCTCTTGGAAATATTTAGATGCCTCTTTAAATTGGTTATTCCCAAAATAAATGTCAGCTAAATTATTACATGATCTATAGTATTCAGAGTCATATTCTTTTTTTAAAATTAATTCATGATATAATTTTTTTGAAATTGAAAAATTACCAATTTTAAGATTACATTGAGCGCTATTAAATATTGCAAGAGAATGATTATGTTTGATTCCTTCATTAAAATATTTTAATGCTTTATCTAAGTTGTTTTGGTCAGAATAAATTACACCCAATGTATTGTAAGAAAGAATATTGCCTTGTTTTATTGCATCCTCTAACATTTTAATAATTATTTCTAAGTTTTTATGGTTTTTATCTTGTAAATACATTCTAGTTGCATTTTCATGTAATTCATTAGGTCCAGAAGGTAATTCCCTACGGCACATAGGACATAAATTATTAATGCCAAATTTCCTTAGCTTATTTAAACATTTTGAATGAAAAGTATGTCCGCATTCTAACTTAAAACATCCATCATTCTCAATAATAAATAGATTGTTCATATTTCTTTTATCTAATTTTTCTAAACAAATAGAACATTCTTCTTTATCTGATGATAAGGTATCGTCATCAGATGATTTTACCGAAGTGTCAAATTGTATTTCCTTACAAAATAACTTATGTCCTTCTTCTTTCCAGTGATGTTTTTGACATTTTCTACCACAATACCAAACATTTTTACATCCTGAACAAAGAAAGTTTGCATCTGACAGACAAACAATACAATCGTTATGTGAGGAAGTTTTTGGTTTTCCTTTAGATTTAGACATTTTTTTTATTTTTTAATGACCAATTAATATTAGAATTTCAATTTTTTTATTCTTCTGTAACTTTCATACAAATTACATTTAAAAAACATGATGCAAGACAAATAATAATAAGACCTATTATGAAGTTTATAACAATATTTTCATATTTAAAACTTTTTGTAATATCATATCCAATAAAATAACATATTGATAAAACTAAAAAGCATGAAAAGTATATTTTTAAATAGCAGAGGTAGTAATTGTTTTTATTATTATTTTTTTTATAAATTAACATAATTTCTTGTCTCAAAATTATCCTACATTTAGGACATTTTTTATTTTTAAAAGTTCTAATATATTTTTTAGCATACTTATTGCAAATATAGCAGTCACAATTTAAACATATTGACTTTATCTAATATGTTAAATCATAACATATTATACATTCTTTCATTTGCCAATTAGATAACATAAATTTATATATCTATAAATTTATGATTATGTTATTTATTTAATTTTTCAAAACTTATTTCGTAATCAAAATATTTCTCATTTAGCAATAATTGATCTAAATCTAAACTCAACAAATCTATATCAAAATTTTCATTATAAGGATTTGGAAGAATTTTTAAGATGTATATTTTTTTTTCATCAGAATTAACATTTAATGCTACTAAACTTTTTATTACATTTTTGTTATTTTCAGAAGTCCATTTTACAAAGTCATTATATTTATTTGCTAAATTTATATCAAAGTCGTTATAGTCTTCAAAATAATTATAATCGCAAACTATATCACTTACTTTCCATGAAAAGGACATTAATTTAGCTTTATCTACTTCTATTGGCAACACATTCATATTATGTTTCCAAAAATATTTGTTTCTTTTTGGATTATATCTTGCTTTATCATATCTTCCACTTATAGACATTGCTAAAATATTTGGTAAAAATAGGAAAAAAAATTTCATTGTTAAATATTGATTAAATTAAAGTTAATACACATGTTTAAATACTTTCAATTTTTTAAGAGAAGTTAGTTTGATGAACTTTATTATATAATTCAATATCTTTGTTTCTCTTACTATTAAATAAATGATGTAACGGTATTTGTCTATAGTTTTTACTTGGATATACATGATGAATGTTATGAGATACAGTACATTTAAAAATATGATCTAAAAATGGATTATATAATGCTTGGGTATAAGGATTTGCGCTATGACAATGCAAGTCAAAAATAATAAAAAGCAAAAATGACCCTAGATGAACTTTCAATTCATGACCTAAACTAAATTTTACTATAAATAATATAATTGGAGCTAATAAACTTTCCATTACAGAGTCTGCAAGTTCAACATAAAATGCATTTAATGTCCATAAATCAGTTGTTGTTTTATGATGTAATTTATGAATTCTTTGAATTTCTTTTGTAACTTTTTTTGGCACAAAATAATTACTTTCATGCATTAGCCTATGAAAGAATTCCAATTGTAATTCTTTTGATACAATTAGTATAAAAGAGTCAATATAAATTCCTGAAATAATATTAGCTGATTTCTTAATGTCACAAAACATACTTTTCCAATAAAATAGATTTACATATGTTAGAAATGCTAATGATGCACCAAAGAATAAGGTATCTTTTGTAAAAGAAATTAATAACTCTAAATCAGGTTTAAAATTAAGTTTTGACTTTGAAATTTTATCATTAAATATTATCATATAAGTAACATCTCGGAAAAATGCAAATATAAATACAGATAATGTTAAACTTGCTTTTAATGGTGTTAGTTCATTATCAATATATTTATCAGCACACCAAAATACTGACAATAACCATAAATAATCAAATATAAAAGTAAATGTCTTCATTTTCATTATTTAAGATTTATTTCTTTAAATGTAATTCAATTATTTATTTGTAGTATGACTACCACGATTTTTTATATACATAAATATATGCAAGAATATCTTTTACTAATAGCTCAATTTGTTTGTTTTTTCTCGTCAATAAATAGTTCTATTTAATTAGATATTGATTAATATTACATAAATTTAAATACTTTAATTTCTATTAAGTTTTATTCTGTATAATCATATCTCTGTTATTATACAAGATTAGTTTTATATTTTTATAATTGTAGATACAAATAAAATATAATACCATTTAGAATATATTTTATGATTATAAATTTATTACCTACAAGATATTAAAAAATCTTGAAAGGTATAATTATATTTATGAATATCTTCTTTATAAATTTCATATACTAAATTTTTAATCTTTTTGTTATAAAAAAATTTATAATTTGGAATTTCTTTCATTTCGCTATATTTTGTATGGCCACAATATTTTTTTATTGTATTTCCTATATTGTTATGGTGAAAAGATGAAAAATCACAATTTAAATTTATATTATAATTTTCATTTAATAGTTTAACTTCATCAATTAAATTTTCAATCTTAATAACTTTATCAAATATATTATCATTTTTTTCTTCTTTTATTATTTGAAGGTTATAATGTATATCATTGATTTCTTTTTTTTGTAAATTTAACAAAAAATTATAAAATGACATGTCTTTATTATTAAATTTCTCTTTTAATTTTGTTTTCATTACATGAATAAAAGAACTTATAGCTCTTGAATATGGATTTCTTACAAATTTTATTTTTAAATATTCATTTGAAAATAATAATTTATTATTTACTCTTCCATATTCTTCATAATATAACGATCTACTGTTATGAATCCAGTTGCTATTTTTATTATATTCATCTAGCAACTCCATATAATCAAAAAACATTTTACAAATAACAGTACAGCCTGATTTAGCTGACCAGTCAATTATAAATTTATAGTCACTTTTATTTTGGTTAAATACTATCAACATATTATTAATATTTTTATAATTTGTCATCATATTCATTAATTAAATATTTTACAATAGGGTAACATTTTATAGCCAATAATATTATATGGTTGTAATCCTATTTCTGGTTGAAAAAAAGAGTTCAATTAAGTTAATTTTTGAAGTTTAATTCTTTTATAATTCTTTGCAATCATATTTCTATAATTATATAGCATTAACTACATCACTTCCCATTCATTAATTTTCTAATAGTTATTATAATTAAAGTCATTTATGCGA
>MDSY01050076.1_pt1 | contig 11223 bp, 10 predicted proteins | sample 811131 | NCBI WGS metagenome assembly MDSY01 (sample SAMN05326643, study PRJNA326480) | marine metagenome | isolation source: seawater | place: Atlantic Ocean: South West | collected 2010
CGGAAGGCGCCGCACCTCTGCCTCTCTGCGCCGCCCGTGCTCACATCGGACGCTCTTGACGATGGAGCGTGGGCAGCGACCATTGAGCAGGTCGCAGCAAGTGACAAGAAGGCGGCGAGGTGGGCGGATAAGAATGCGTCGCGAGGTGGGCGGATTGGAAGCAGTGGCTCCAAGGGCTTGAGCAGCGGCTCGAGCAAGGGGCTGCCCGCTGAGCAACCGGTTGCTGATGATTCTTGGCATGTTATTGTAATTTTTAGCGTTAGCGTCGTAATGGTAATAGTGTGGTTCAAGTACTCTAACTCTAGTTGAAGTTATCGTCCCGATGAATCCGCTGCAATATTCAATTCCTGAATCTCTAGATGTTATTAATGTAATAAAATGTTTATAATGCTCCACTTACAGGTATACCAGCATAATAATTGAGAATACCGACACCGAAGCATACGACTAAGCTCACGAAAGAGAAGGTGTCTTTGTCAGTCTGGCGAATGGATGTCACTTGGCCTCCCCAATCCAAGTGCCTCAGACTGCGACACCTTGCTCAGTCCCCGTGTCATGAGCTCGAGCTCTCGCGCCTTCTCGCCGCGCCCCTCTCTCGTGTGCCACGCGCGCACGTTCCGAATGATCCTCGTCCACACGTCGACCGGCGGCACCGGCGTCATGAAGGCGTCGTGCTGCGCTTCAGGCACGCCCAACCGGACGAGCGCATCTCGACAGAAGCGGCTCGGGAGGAGCTGGCCCCAATTGAAGGTGTCGACGAACCATTCCTCATTCTCGTCCGCTCGCTCAAAGATGACAACCGGCTCTTCTTGAGAGCCCTCTCGCGCTTTAGACCCCTCACCTTTCGTTGCCATCTCACCTTCTTGAGACCCCTCACCTTCTTTAGACCCCTCACCATGCATACGCACGAGCAGTTGGAGCCGAGGCGCCGCTGAGTCTGAGGGGGTGCCAATCGCTGCAGCGGCGTTCAGCGTGTCGAGCTGGGACTCCTCGAGGCCCGATTGGGGTGGGGGGAGGCCCCCGCCTCCCCCCACCCCAATCGCCCCCCCCACCCCGCCATCCCGCCCGGCGTCGCTCCCGGCGTCGCTCCCGGCGTCGCTCCCGCTGTCGCTCCCGCTGTCGCTCCCGCTGTCGCTCCCGCATTGCACCCCGCCGTGCACCCGCAACTCGACTGTCGCCGGCTCGAAGCGTGCGTTGGTGAAGCGCGGGCCGGCGACCTGCATTTCTGCGGGGAGCCTCTCGCCGTGCTTCCATCCGTGGTGCTCCAACGAACGGAGCCGCCAGCTCAGCTGTCCCGCGGGCACAAAGCGATCTCCGGTGATCTTCGTGGCAATCAGCTCTAATCCACCACGCACGGTGGCAGCGGTCTCAATCCCCTCCAACCCGTCGGCTTCTTCCAACCCGTCGGCTCCGTCCGTTGGCCCACCCTCGGTGGAGCCGCACCCGCCTTGAGCACTGGAGCCGCCTTGAGCACCGGAGCCCCCTTGAGCACTGGAGCCCCCTTGAGCACCGGAGCTGAGCTCGACGGAAATAATCTCCGGCCCATGGACACCATAGTTGCCTAGGTTGTGTGAAGAGAGAAGCTAAGAATCCACCTCGAGGGGAAATGAAGTCTGAGATATGCGGCTCAAATGGGGTGAGAGACTTGCCTACCCACAAGCCACAGAGAGACTCGAGCGGCTGCGTGTGCGCTCGATCGCTCGAGGCTGAAGCCTGCTTGTGGAATGGAGAAGGCGAATCCGGTGATACAGGAACCTATACGGGGAACCTATTAGGGGGAACATGGGGGGAAGCTGGTGGGGAAATGGGGCGTCACATATGGGGAAGATGCGAGTGAGAGACTTGCCTCCGCCTCTGTACAAGTGCCGGCCTCGGTATGAGCGTCGGCTGTGGCATTCCCTGCGGCCTCCGAGGGCGTCTTCTTCTCACTGTTCTTTTCGCGCGGCGGCAACCGAAGCAGCACCCGTTGCGGATAGTTGGTGAAAGCAAGCTCGAGTCCAAGTCGCGCTGCGACCCCCTGGTAGACTGCACAGAGAAGGATCGGCAGCCCGCGTCGCCGGCGCATCACCGTATTGATCGCCGAGCACTCGTCGAGGGGTGAGACTTGGCCACGGAAGCCCGCGGTATTGAAGAGCCCGTGATTGAGCATAGCGAGCGCACGCAATCGGTTCGATGGGAGTGAGTGGGCAAGAGGAGCGCCGCGCAGTGCCACCGCCGCAAGCTCGTCAAGCTGGGTGCTCAGACGCTCGGCGGAGAGGTCTCGAGCCGGCTGCTGCCCTTCCGAGGTGGTGACGGCGGTGGCGGTGGCGGTGGCGGTGGAGGCGGCCTCGAAGGCGCGGTCGGCGGGCTGGAGATAGTCAGAGAGGATGAGGGCACCGGCCTCGACCGGTGCACTCCCCGCAGCCAGCAATCGGAGCTCGTGGTTGATTCGGAGCCAACCGAGCACGGATCCCGCCTTGCGAAGCGCGCTGAAGCCTTCATCGATAGAGAGAGGGCGTTGGGATCGGAAGGCACGGCGGGTGGCCTCTGATGGTGAGAGCTCCGCGGCAAGCTCTCGTGTCATGTCGCTCTCAGCCACGGCGCCCACATCCGTCGCATGATCCGAATCCGAATCGGCGGCAGCGGCATCGGCGGCAGCTGCATCGGCGGTAGCTGCATCGGCTGGATCTGCCAGAATTGAGCGGCCGAGCGAGGCGAAGCCGAGGTCGTCGGCTACGCCTGGATGAGACGGTCGAATCGCCTCGCGCAAAAGTGCAGCATGCAGACGTCCGCCAGACTTCTGAAGCAGCCTGTCCGCTGCTGCGGTGGCAGCAGCGTCAGCGGTCGCAGCGTCGGCTGCGGCTGGCGTCCTCAGATGCGGCAGCGGTTGCTCGATGTGGCCGTCGTGGAGCTCTTTGCGTAGCAGTGCTCCCAACTCTGGTGCAGTCGCCGCCAGCCGCTCGATCTCTCTCGCTGAGCGCAAGAGGGCGCGGTAGAGCGTCAGGCTCACGCCTCGCATCGCTGGCGTTTGCTACGCAGTATTTTTGGCAAAAACTGTGTGTACCGGTACCTAGGTCCGTAATTACGATGCGACAGACTTCGATCATGCTCCTCATTGTCGGCGCCACGGTCGTTGGGGCGGTGAGCCCCACCCTGGGTCTGTCGCATTTTCGACGCCAGGGTAGTTCCGTGTCTCGTCACGCGGCCTTGCGCGCGGCGTCGGCGCCCTTTACGAGCGCCCTTCTTTTCGACTGCGACGGTGTGCTTGTCGAGACGGAGGAGCTTCACCGCACGGCTTACAATGAGGTGGGTCCTGCTCTCTTTCAGATAGTCTGCGCGCTCGTTTCGAGTGAGAACTTATTGTGCCTTCCGGCCGTGCAGGCGTTCAAGGCGTTCGGTCTCGAGATCAACAACGAACCCGTTGAGTGGTCGGTCCAATATTACGACCGACTGCAGAATACCGTCGGCGGCGGAAAGCCCAAAATGAAGTATCACTTCACCCAAGAGGCGCGCCGCACAAGAGTGCATCAGACTAACGCTCGCATGGGCACTGGGTTTGGCGCCTTGGAATCAGTGCGCTCGAGCCCCCAAACCGCCTCAAATCTGCCTCTTGGTCTCCACAGGTTGGGCAATGGCCCGCTGTCCAAGGCGAGGGGCGCGCGCGGCCGACGCCGGCTGACGAGGCCGAGGGCATGTCTCTGATTGATGAGCTACAGGACTACAAGACAGAGGTTTATAAAACGCTCGTGACGAAGGCACTACCGCGGCCGGGAGTCCTCGAGCTGATGGACGCCGCCATCGAGATGCCTGGCCTTGCTGTCGGTGATTTGCCATCCGCCAACCTCTAGCCACCGGCACTCTAACAACTGAATTGACTGTGAAGTCGCCGTCCAGGCGGTCGTCCAGGCGGTCATCATTCTCCATTGTGAGATCTCCCGCCAAACGCCAGCTCTCACTCCATCTGTAGGCATTTGCTCTGCCTCGACCCGCGGCGGCTTTGAGAAGGTTGTCGACGCAGTCGTCGGCCAGGAGCGTCTAGGCAAATTGGATGTCATCATTGCTGGCGACGACGGTAAGTCGCCCCCTTCGCCCCATCCGTGAACTCACCTTCGCATCGCCGCAAAATCAGCTGTGCATGTTCTACTCGCCTCCGCAGTCACGGCAAAGAAACCCGACCCTATGATATACAACTTGGCCGCCGAACGCCTCGGCTTACCAAACAGCCAGTGCATTGTGGTGGAGGACAGCCTCGTCGGTCTCCGCGCAGCCAAAGGCGCCAACATGCGCTGTATCATCACGTATACTAGTTCGACTGAGGCCGAAGACTTCTATGGCGAAGGCGCGGATGCCAAACTGCTCGACTTTGGTGCTGGTGTTAGCCTCGACGTGCTCTTCGATGGTCAGACCGGCCCATTGTCCGAGATTCTAACCCAGCAACGGGACCCAAAGTAGGTACATGTGAGTGTGTGTATATTGCCAGATTCTTCTGTTACAAGCCTTGGCTCAGCTCTCCTGCTTGATGACTCAGAGGGTGTATACAGAACTCGAATAGGAGTAAATTGGTGCGAGCAGTTTTGGCCGCGCATCGAATATAAATAAGATCAAAGATGAACGTGCGTGCACGATGTCACATGACACTGCATGTTTTGCTCGTACTAGTTCGTCTTGAGTTGGGTGGCAATACCACAAACCGAATTGCTTCGTCAAAGACGGTTTTGATCCCCTGCTGTGTGAGTGCAGAGCACTCAAGGTACCGACTCGCGCCAATCTGCGCGGACAATTCGAGCCCCTCCTCGAACGAAACCGGCGTTTGCCGCTGTGTGCGTAAGCGCTCGTTGGTCACCTGGCAATGCCGCAGATCGAGCTGTGTGCCGACTAGAATTAGAGGCGCCTCGGGGCCATGCGCCTTGAGCTCTGGCAGCCACCGTGTCCTTACGCTTTCAAAGGAGACGCGATCGACGACGGAGAAGGTGACAATGAAGACGTCTGTTCTAGGGTAGCTCAGGATGCGCATATGGGCGAATTCATCCTGGCCCGATGTATCCCAAAGGCAAAAATTGATTGGCACGCGGTCGACGACCACAGTGGCCACGTAGTTCTCAAAGACGGTCGCAACATAATCCTCCGGGAAGCGGTCGTTGGTGTACGAGATGAGCAGGCACGTCTTTCCAACAGCGCGGTCGCCGACGAGGACACATCTGACGCTTAGGCGGGTCTTCTCCTCAGGCATACCACGTGCCTGTAGGCGGCACTCACGCCGAGTAGAGCTGGCAAGAGCAGGCACTGCCGACCGACGAAACGGGAGCCGTCAGCGTAACGCCCGCTGGTGCCACTAAAACTGGCGCTGGGAATTTAACTTCCTGCTGTGCGAGTACCTAATTGAACTTGGACTGACATGCTCGTTCTTGCGGGAGTGCTGCTGCTCCTCGCTCCTTCAACTGCTGGTCCGTATGACGAGCCTCCCGGTGGTTGCAGTGCTCCAGCAGATTTTGAGATCGACGAGCCAAGGCCTCTTCCCCGACCTCGCCCAAAGGCCCCGCCGCCTGCTCCACCAACGGATGGAGATGAGGCTCAGGAAGAGATGGAGCGGCAGCTCTATGAACAGGAGTCCGCGGCGTATTTCAGCGGTGAGGAGGACTGGGACGCCTTTGAAAAGGAGCACGCGCGCGACCTGCTCATCCGTGACCTGATTCGACAGGCTGCTGCTGCAATGACATTGGCCTTCGTCGGCTGGTTGCTTTGGGCCCGATTCCAACAATTGCGGCAAGGGGCGGCAGCTGCGGGGCCGGCGGCGGCCGGTGGAGCATCAAGTGAGGAGCAGAAGTCACGCGAGGCATCCCCAGTTGAGAGCTCTGCACTCGAGAAGGCATCTGCAGCGGCAGCCAGCAAGGACGGTGATGAGGACGAGATCGCTAATGAGATCGCCAATGAGAGCGCTAATGAGAGCGCTGATGAGAGCGCTGATGAGAGCGCTGATGAGAGTGGTGATGACAAGGAGGGTGAGAAGGCAGCAGCAGAGACAGCCGCCGATGAAACTGAAGAGAAGAAGTCCAAATGAGTCTGCTGATTTTGAACTCTCTTGTAACCAGTTGGCCCAGTGCTACGTAGTACAATGAGTATAGTTAATAGTATTGCAGTTGGTCTTGGTAGATCACATGTCAGACACGTACGTAACATAAACTGAATTGTTTTATTACTACTAGTACACATCCATGAGGTGTTTATGCCGTTCAAAAGACCATCTTGACTCGTTTGTCGCTCTTGATCTCTTCGCGGAGGACAGTCAGAGCATCCGATGATGGCACGCGAACTGTGAATGCAATCGAGGCAATCGCCCCGCCCATACGCTGCGTGACCTCGAACTCGGTCGAGGCATAGAGCCCTGTCTCCACGTAGCAAGCGTCGCACACTTTACGCAGGTCCTCCACAAGCGCCACTTGTGCTTCCGCATCAAGCTTTTGGGAGACAACCTTTACCGGCAATAGGGCAGGAAAGCCTATCAACCCTTTGGTGATGGAGTTCTCATCGCGTTCAGTGTCAGGTGCGTCCTTGGGAGAGAACTCGCCACGGAGTGCGCGAAGCTTGAGACCAAAGCGCTCTGGCAGCGCATTCTTCCCCTGCCCCAACTCGGGCAGCGCATCGAGGTCTTCCTGCGAGAGCCCAGCACACGGGTCCGGGGATGCGGGCTCCTCCGGCACAGCTGCTGCCTCAGAGGCGCAAGGCGAGGCGGCACGCCACGGATGTGACACAGCGTGCAGCTGCTGAATCACAGGCTGCTGCTGCAGTGCGAGGCAGTGGCCGAGAGCTGCGATCGTCGCATAGCGCATCTCAGTGTGTGCCCGTCAGGTCGCAGAGCGAAAATAAACAAAATGGTGGGAATTCATAAAAACTAGGAAGTTGCTGGGAAACGCGATGGATGAGTGCGAGCCCACCACGCCGAAGGTGGCTCGGACGCCATCTACGAGCGCGGCCATGGTGGCAGCAGGGTCGGAAGGTTTCGAGTCAACATTTACCCGTGGTTCCGGCCTGCCACCTCGCGCTCAGCAGTCGGAGTGCGTCCGAGCAGTCTGTAAGGCACTTGTGACGGACTGCTCCAGCTCTCGGCCTAGCAACTATCTCATCCAGCACGCGACGGGGAGCGGCAAGACGCTGACGCTGGCGGCGCTGGCGAGAGAGCTCACCAAACTAGAGGACGCCCACGCCAACCGCTTCTCGCTCGTCGTCGTCGTCACAGACCGGAAGGTTCTAGATGAGCAGGTAGGTGAGACATTACTCGGATACTTTGAATCGCTTGGAGAAGCGGATGTTGTGGACCGGGCGGAGACGTGCGCACACCTGCGCGAGCTCATCATGCAAGCCGGTGCCGCCGCCCGCCCTCTCGGCCCTCGCGCCGCTCGCCACCGCTGCCGAGTCGTGGTGACCACCTTCCAAAAGGCGGCGGATCGGGGTTTGGGTCGGATTGAAGCTCACAAGGAAGCCGAGTTGGCCGAGCCCGAGGTGGATGTGGACGCTGCGGTGGTTGCGACTGGAGCAGAGCGTAAGCGTACCAGATCGTCTCGCGCGCGCGTCGCCATCCTCGCCGACGAGGCCCATCGCTCGCACGGGCACGGAACGACTGCAGCGTTGCATTCTCTGCTCTGCGGCGGCTCAGCACAGCCCCGGCACGTGAGCTACGTGTCGTTCAGTGCGACGCCTTCGGAGCTCGCGCTCAAGCTCTTCGGCGTGCAGAACCACCAGAAGGGTCGGCGTGAACCCTTCCACTGCTACGGCCTTCGAGAGGCGCTCCGTGACGGCGTCTGCGTCGACGTGCTCGCAAATTACACGTGCGCATACCCAAAGCTCACGCTGCGTGATCGTGCGGGGCGTGCGCGTCCGCTCGACGAGGCGCTCGCGCACGCGAGAGCGGGGGAGGCCGGCATGAGCGGTTCCGATCGCACGAGCGCGCTCGTGCGACGCGCGAGGGCGGCGCGCGCCGTGATGATGCGCGCAAAGGCTGCCGCGTTGCGTGATTTTGTGCAGCAGACGCTCGCGCGCGCAGTGGCCGAGGGGCAAGATGACCCTAAGGCGATGCTTGTGGTGCGGAGCCGAAGGGACTGCGTCGAGTATCGGGCGCAGCTGCTCCGGCTTCATGACGAACAGGTGGCCCAGGTGGGGGAGCCGGGCTCGAGAGAGTCTGTGGGGCATCTTCAACTCGGAGGAGGACTTCGGATTCTTGTCTCCTTTTCTGGAGCGTTGCATGCGGATGGGTTGACCGAGGACGCGGAGGAGGATGCTGAGCAGGCGCTCTCGCAGGGAGACCTCACGGAGCGCTCGCTCAATCGCGTTGGCGACGTTGTCAGCGCCTTTCGCAACCCGGGCGCCGCGCTGCTCATTGTCTGTGCAAAGCTCGAGACAGGATTCGACGAGCCGCGCGTCTGCTGCCTATGCATCGACCGGGCGCTGCACGGGGCGCACGCAGTGCAGGTGCTCGGACGCGCGAACCGCGCGGCAAAGGGCAAGCAGGTCCACGTGCTCGATTTTGTCAACTCGGCGGCGGCGATCGCAGACGCCTTCCGCAGATTTGTTGACGCAACTTGCGAGCCTCTCGCCGAGCATGAGCAGCGCGCCGAGCTAGGACGTCGGCTTGCGTACATCTCACGGCAGCTGCTGGAGCACATTGCCGATCGAGCACCGGGTGCCGTCGCCGCGCACGCGCTGGCAATGGACAGCGCGGATGCACTCGGTGCGCAGCTGGGAGAGTACACGCAAGGGTGCGAAACGCTGGGGCGCGAGGTGTTGGGGCTGCCGTACGGGTATGCTTGCCGCGTGCTCCAAGAGCTCGGCGCATTGGCTGGGCGAAGCACCGTGGAGTCGATGGCTCCTGTCACTGAGGACTCCTCGGGAAGCGCGCCACCAACCGCTCAGCACGCGGTCGATGGGTGCCAATTGGAGGGAGGACTCAGCCTTCACGTTGGCGCACTCACCACTTCCTTTAGCGGCGCCATTCGAGTTGGCGGCGTCTCGGGCGGCGCCGAGGCGGTCGCCACGTACCGCACACAACCGCTGAGCACAATGCTTGCCCTCGGGCTGCTGGGCAGCGCCGGCTCCACACTCCCGCTTCCCGCCGTGCTGAAGGCTGCGCAGGCCGCCGCTCATCTGAGCTTCAAAGCGTCTCTCGAAGCATCTGTGGAAGCGCCGAAGGGCGCGAGCGTGAGCGGAGGGCTCGGAGGGTTCGCGGCGGCTGGGCCGAGCCCAAGCTCGCTCCTCGGGACCGCAGGTCCGCTGAGTGCGGCCGAGCTCCGTGCAGCCCACGAGACGCTACGCGAGCTCGCGGCCGCGGGGCCCGTCTCCTTTGAGAGCGGCCAAGCTCTGCTCATCGCGCTGAACCGTAGAAGCCCTCCGTCGGTCGAGGCTCTCAGAGCGACCAAGGCGGGGCTCACGCTGCGCAAGCTCATCAAGCACGAGTTTGTGCCCATCTCCTCCCTCGCTTCCCGCCTCTTTGATATCTGGCGAGGCGCCGCATCAGCCGAGGAGCGCAGGCTCCTCCGCGCGCAGTCGCTCGGTGCGACGAAGGGTGCGGCGCATGCCGACCCCACACGGCAGACCGCCCTGTGCCTCTTGGGCGAGGGCTTGCGTGCCAGCGAGGGCCGTGCGGTTGCTGGCGAACGCGGTGCGGTTGCTGGAGAACGCGGTGCTGTGGGCGGCGAGGGCGAGCTCGCCTCACGGCTCGAGGCGGCCGTCTTTAGCAAGTTTTGCGAGGGAGAGCAGACAACAAAGGGGTACAAGGTCAAGATGCGGCAGCTCGCCGCAGCGCTGCGCACGCCACGCGCCGCCGACATCCGCCGGAAGCTGCGCGAGGGGACGCTGACCGCGGAGGGCTTATTGGAGCTGGAGATGGCCGACGCGCTGCTCAGCGAGGAGGAGCGCGAGAAGAAGCTCCACAAGAGGGAGCGCGAGTTACGGGCGCTCGAGGCTATGTCTCCGGATCGACTCACGGAGCAGAGCGGGGAGTACAAGTGCCCCGAATGCAAGAGCATGCGCTGCTCGCTCTTTCATACAAACTCGATGGGTGCGGTACATTTGACATCTGTTCCAGATATGATTGTGCATTGCCTTGACTGTGGGCACAAGTTCACCATTTGACGTGGCACTGGTTTTAGTTTATGAGTGGCATGGTGCAGGTTGAATGCGGTGACGAGAGGGGTCCAAAAAAAAAATCTCTTGATTATAATGGATGCATGCATATTGATATAGTAGTAGGAACCTACAGAAATTTCGAGAATTCCTTGTAATTTCAAGAATCAAAAATGCGATTTTTTCCGTCCAAACGAGGATCTTCAGCATTCTTCCACACACGACACACACGATGCCGAGCCTGAAGCACTCTCTATTCGCCACCGTCGCCGTGTTTGTCTGCCTTGCGGTGCGCTGATGTATGTGGTAGTGCTGCCATATTGCGATTGTTAGCGCTGAGACATGTTTATGTTCTCGTCGCTGTCCCGTCGCAGGTCGATAGCACCGCGCAGCCTCTCGACAACGAACAAGTCGGCGCCTCGGAGCGCTCGAGCGCTCGCCGGGAGCTGAAGAGCGGCACAGAGACCAATAAGAAGAGCGGCACAGAGACCAATAAGCAGCTCAAGACCGACATCGTGCGAGAGATCATGGAGAGTGTCAAGAAGGACATCAAAAAGGAGGTTGACGAGGGCATTGACAAGCGCATTGAAGCGGAGATTCAGGCTGAGGAAGACCTCGAGAATGAAATCATGGAGCAGGAGGAGGCTGAACTTGAAGACCCAGAGGGGCCCGAGGCAGAGATGGCCTATGGCGGCGGCTTTGGGCTCGGTGGCGTCCGGGGCTTCGGCCGTCGAGGATTTGGCTATGGCTCCCGTCGCTTCAGCTATCCAATCACCCGCGGAGACTTCAGGCGGGCGCGCATTCGGCGCAATGTGGTCCCCAAGATTTACGGCTGATTCGTCTCTCATGATGCATGGTGACAAATAAAGAAGACCTCACCTTGGCTGTGCATGTTCACCTGCAGAAAACGTCCTGTTGCTACAGTAGTGCTAGCAGCAAACACTGCTGGCTGGCAGAATCTGAATCTCTACAGTGAGTTGTCGCCAGATTAGCAATGCTGGTCATGATGATGATGCTGTCTGGTACAACCGCTCAGTTGCGGCTTAAGTACGTAAGGTGCACATTCACTACCGTTGTCCTTGTAGTTTAGAAATGCACATGCGAGTCTGTAGGTGGCTGCCTGACGAGTAA